>OJDN01000427.1_pt1 | contig 14946 bp, 9 predicted proteins | sample 1592731 | NCBI WGS metagenome assembly OJDN01 (sample SAMN05416881, study PRJEB24817) | seawater metagenome | isolation source: Sea water | place: Canada:Atlantic | collected 2013-11
CACACTGCATATCGTCGGCAGCGTCAATGTGTATAAGAGACAGGCTGGTGATTTTGCAGGCCGTTGCGTTTTTCTATCGCTCCTATCTGGAGTTGAAAGAAGGCCCCATGAGCGAAGGCCGTTTCTTAGACAAAGACAAGTTGGGCGACGAGACCGCCGAGCTTGCAGCACAAATTCACTAAGACAGGGCGGATAATTATATGCTTTTCGGACTAGATGGCGTCGAAATCGGCCTGATCATTGTGTTCCTCACACTATTTGCGGGGATTTTGTCGGGCTTTCCTGTGGCGTTTGCGATCTCCGGATCGGCGGTCATCACATTTGCGGTGATTGCGGCCTTGGACAGCAACGGGTTGTTGATCCACATGGCGGTGGACACAGACTCGGCGGCCTATGCCGCCCTGATAGCCGACGGCATCAAGCCCGATGTGATATCGGTGTTCAGAAACCCTGATTTGCCCCGCGTCGCCGAGGCCTTGTTCCCGCAAGGCTGGGAAAAGGCGATGGACCGCAATATCGGGTTCCTTGTGAACCGGATGAACGAGCGCGTGTTGGCCGGACAGTCGATTGAGACGCTGCTTGCGGTGTTGATGTTTGTCATGATGGGCATTGTGTTGGAGCGGTCCAAGATTGCCGACGAGTTGCTGACGACGATGGCCAAGGTGTTTGGCCCGTTGCCCGGTGGTTTGGCCGTTTCGATTGTGATTGTGGGCGCGTTTTTGGCCGCCTCCAGAATCTGCTCATGGCTGACCTTATCAGCAATACCATAGGCAATATTATCTGCCACGGAACCTTCGAAGAGCACCACGTCCTGACTGACGATTGCAATCTGCTCACGCAAATTGCCCAGTTCGTACTCCGACAGTTCCACTGCATCCAGTGTAATATTGCCAGCGGTAATATCGTAGAATCGTGGCAGCAGGTTGACTAATGTGGACTTGCCACTTCCCGAGCGCCCCACCAGCGCCAGCGTGGTCCCCGCTTTGACATCGAGATTAATCGTCTGCAATACCGGTGACTCAGGGTCATAGGCAAACGACACATCGCTCAGTACCAGGTTACCTTGGACACGATCCGCGCGATGCTGCCCCAGATTCTTTTCCTGCTCCGCATCAAGTAATTCGAAGATACTGTATGACGCTGAAATACCACGTTGAATAATCGCATTGACGCCGGATAACTGGCGCAACGGTTTGCTTAGCATCCCGGCCAGTGTCAGGAACGTCACCACGTCACCTGCCGAGGCATTACCCAGGAACTCTGGCCCCAGCGCCAGCCAGATAAGGATCGCCATGGCAACGCTGACGATGATCTGAATCAGTGGTGTGGCTGTTGCCTGCGTAGCTACCATTTTCATGTTCTGTCGGCGGTTGCGCTCACTGGAATCACTGAAGCGACCGGAAACAAAATCCGTGGCATTGAAGGTACGGATCACACGCTGGCCTTTGATGGTTTCATTGGCCAGTTGGGTAACATCGCCCATCGAATCCTGCATCTGCTTGCTGTAGCGGCGGTAACGCTTGGTCGCCAGATGCACGATAAATGCCATGCAGGGCGCAACCAGTAAAAACACCATGCTAAGGCGCCAGTTAACCCAGAACAACCAGCCCAGCAGTCCAATCACAGTCATGCCTTCGCGCAACACCACTGTCACCGCATTGGTAGCCGCTCCTTTGATTTGCAGCACGTCATAAGTGACCTTGGATACCAGCCGCCCCATGCTGCTTTGATCGTAATAACCCAGCGGCACACTCATTAACTGGTCAAGCACCTGACAACGCAGTCTGTGTACCACGTGGTTGGCCACATATTCCAGGGCATAATGGCCCATAAAACCGCCCACACCCCTGGCCAGCACAATCAATACACACAGCAATGGTGCCAGGATGCGCGCGGCGTCGTTTTGCGCTTCAATCTGATCGATGGTCCAACCCAGCCAGGCTGCCGTTGCCGGTGTCGTCACGGCGAAAATCAGGTAGCCCAGCATACTGACCACAAACGCCGGTACAAAGGGACGCACATAACCCAGCAATCGTTTGTAGATCTGGGTCGCGGTCATCTCACTGGCAGAAGCCGGTGCTGCATTTGCGTCAGCAGGGTCCACAACGGGATCTTCTTTAGGTTGGCTCATAACGCATCACCTGATGCTGCTTCGGTATCGCTATCCACTGGCTGACGCGTGGCAATACTCAACTGGGAAAAACCGGCCTGGCCGATCGCATCCATTGCGGTCACAACACTCTGATGTGTGGCCTCGGCATCAGCAATCAACAACACTGCCCGTGACGTATCCTGTTCAGCCGCATTGAGGAGTGCCAGTCGCAACGAAGCACTATCGTTATCCATCAGCCGCTCATTATTGATACTGAAACTGCCATTTTCGCTGACCAGCACTTCCAAAGGCTGGTTTACCTGTTCAGCCTGACCCGCTTCTGCTTCGGGCAAATCTACCGCCAGCCGGGTTTCCTGGGTAAAAGTCGTTGTCACCATAAAAAAGATCAGCAGCAGGAAAACGACATCAATCAATGGCGTCAGATTGATAGCCGGATCCTCAAGGGTACGCCGGGGAAATTTCACGATGTCGCTTCCGCCCGTGTGTCAGTCAGATCATCACTTTTATCGTTGGCAACAGTGTCATCGCTGGCGACACTTTTATCGTTGGCGACCCTTTTCTCGTTGGCGACACTGCTATCTTTGGCAGCACTATCATCTTTGCCAGTCCTGTGATCTGCTTTTTTGCCGGGCGCGGCTTCTTTTCCGGCGGGCTGGTTATCTTCAGCAGCATCAGTGCGTGAAGTGCTGACAGCAATATCCTGCCATTCAACGCGCCGGTCACTGAACAGCGCTTCTACCAGTTTGGCGGATTCCTGTTCCAGAGTCAGAACCAGTGAATCAACCGTGCGGACAAAATACCGGTGGAATGCATAAGACGGAATCGCTACGGTCAGGCCGGCAGCGGTGGTGATCAGTGCCTCGGAGATGCCTCCGGCCAGCGCATTGGCATTGCCCGTACCTTGGATCATGATCTCGGTAAATACCCGGATCATGCCAATAACCGTACCGAGCAGGCCCAGTAACGGCGTGATGGCTGCAATAGTGCCTAATGTACTGAGATAACGTTCAAGATCATGAATAACAACCGCGGCATTCTGCTCGATGGCATCTGACATGGCCTGACGTCCCTGGCGGGCATTGAGCAAGCCAGCGGCCAGCACCTGACCTAATGGTGAGGCCAAACGCAACTCACGTAGTTTGGCGGCATCCAGCTCACTGTTTTTTATCCAGGTCCAAACCTGCCCCACGGTGGCTTTAGGTGCAATCCTGCGCTGGTTAAGAGACCAGAATCGCTCAATGACAATGGCGATTGCGACAATCGAACAAATGATAATTGGCAGCATCAACCAGCCACCAGCCAGAACTATTTCTACCACAACGTGAGCCTCCCGCGGATTCGGGGCTTACTTTAACATAACCACCCCCCAAGGTATAAGCTGCAACAGCCTGTCCGACATGCATTCAGAGCTGCATTCAAGGCAATGGTGGCGCTCGCCAGAAACGCGCCTGCTGTTGCCGATACTCCCGCCACAGGTGCTGTTTTTGGGCTTTATTACCGCCCTCAGCGCCAGTGGCTGACATAAGGTACTGTAACGCACCGGATTCAGCCGTATTCATCAAACAGATACCGCGCTCCTGCGTTCTTTGTATGACATCTGGATGAGGATGGTTAAAGCGATTGTAAGCGCCAGCCGATATCAGCATGCATTGCGGATCCACCGCATCCAGAAACTGTCCTGTTGAAGAAGTATTGCTGCCATGATGGGGCGCGACCAGCCAGGTGGCGTTAAGCCTTTGGGGTGACTGGGACAACAGATGATGTTCCACTGCGGCTTCTATGTCACCCGTCAGCAACAGTGACTCTCGCCCGTTACTGACCCGCAGCACACAAGAAGTATTATTCACCTTGCCACTGATCCGCTCCTGACCAGATTGGGAAGGTGATGGGTGCAGAAATTCAAAGGTGACACTATCAAAGCGCCAGCCGGACCCGCCCTGGCAGGGTAACCAGTGCCGGGGTTCTCCGTATTGCGCTGGCAACTGCCCACCGAAATGCACCGTATCTATCGGCAATTGCGCCAGCAGCCCCGGTATGGCGCCAGCATGATCGTCGTGCCAATGGCTGACAATGACGGCATCCAGGCGATCGACACCATGCCTTGCCAGTACCGGCAAAATACCCAGCGCAGCACGCTGTCCCTCTCCCCGCGGCGGTCCGGTATCGAACAGCACCTGGTGCTGAGCTGTTCGCAACAGTACGGACAATCCTTGTCCGACATCAATCACCGTCACGGCAACCTCGCCGGCATTCAGTCCAGAACGGAGTGGAGCGGGCCAGATTAAGGGGAAAAACAATAATGTCGCCGGCAGTCGTGGCAACATGCCCCGGGGTAGCAGAAGCGCCACACTGCCTATCGCAGCCAGCATCCAGGCTACGACTCCAAGGGATGCACGATATCCACCCTGCCCCACTTCTCCCAGGGAAGAAGCCGTGGATGCCATCCATGTCAGCCATCCCAGCAACAGCTCTATACCCAGGTCGGCAACAAACCAGCATGCTGCTCCCAGCACAGACGAAATGGTACCCAGTGCAGCCCCCGTTAATGCCATGGGGACAATCAAAAACCCCATTAACGGAACGGCGACCAGGTTGCTCAGTGGCGATATCACTGAAAAAGCGCCCGGCCCCGCCAACAGCGGCACCAGCAAAGCAATGCTGACCACCATCTGCGGCCGCAACAGGTACCAGCTGCAGTAGGATACCCAACAGCGCCACTGCACACAGGCAATACGCAGCCCCTGCCAGCGCGGGTTGCGGCGGTGATAACCGGTCATTGCCAGCAACAGGCCAGCGACGGCCACAAATGACATCCAGAACCCTGCCTGCCATATCGCCAGCGGATTCAGCATCAGCACCAGCGTTGCTGCCAGTACCAGCGATTGCGAACTACGCAAGCGATACCGGCTACTGCGCCCGAGTAATAAAACCAGTGTCATCACCACAGCCCGTTGCGTAGGCAATGAAAAGCCGGCCAGCATGCTGTAGAACAACGCCGAAAATATTGCCCCAATAGCAGCCAGTCGCTGAGCGGGTTGCCAGAAAAGCAGACGGGGCCAGCAATAAGGGATAAAGCGAAGTATCAGTCGGCACAGCAGGTAACTGAAAGTTGCAATCAGACCAATATGCAAGCCCGATACCACCAACAAATGTGTGGTGCCGGTGTGGGCCAGTAAATCCCAGGTTGCATCGCTTAAGCCATGATCCGAACCAATGATCAAGGCGGTTAAAATGTCTGTGTGTTGTCGTTTTTCGCCCTGCCGCAAACGGTCTGCGATACCCACTCGCCAGCGCAGAAGCCGGGAAGCGCTGTCATCCAGCAGACCTGATGCATACTCAACCGGCTGATTGAAACCGGTATCCCGGACATAGCCCTGGGTGGTAATACCCCGGGCAAACCGTCGTTGTTCCAGATCAAAACCACCAGGGTTGGCCTGCCCGTGCACAGGCCGGAGCCGGACACGTAATCGCCAGCGTTCTCCGGGCAATATCGCCAGCATGCTGTAGTCGCGCAGCTCGATGGTTGTGCCGGAAAACTGTGCTGACTGCCAGTCACAGTTTTCCGGCAGCAGTCGTAAACAGGCCCGATCCACTTTCAGCGTAAATCGCTGGCCACGCAAGGCTGGTTCAATCAGCGAACTCACTTGCCCGCGCACCCAGATATCCTGGCGAACCCAGGCATCGGGTAAACGTTGCGCCAACACACCTGCGGCCCAGTCCAGCGCCCAGCAATGACCGGCCAGCATGGCGAAAAGCAGCGCCAGCCAGCGCCATTTCACGCTCAGCAAAGCGCCACTGGCGATGGTGAGGCAAAAGGCAAGGACGACACCAGGCAGAGCCAGTGCAGCCACTGTATCAGGAATGTCCCGCCACAATGCGACCAGTGCCATACCCAGACAGACACTGAGTAACAGCATAACCAGACGCATGGCCCTGCCACCCTTTTACTCGTTGCTTTTCACCCGCTCCCTTGCCCGACTCCTTAAGCGTTCCCGCCGAAACGCCAGGGCAAACTGACTCATCACTACAGGTATAGCAGAGAGCTGATGGGCTGTGCCCAAAGTTCTGTGACATTACACACGCCCGCATGCTCCACTAGTCGTGACGAAATTAGCGGTGACGGAATTAGTCGTGCCGCAAGGCCTCGGCGGCATGCACCCCGGCAGCGCGACGGGCAGGATAAAGGCTGGCAAGCAGGCAAAGTACTATGACACCGCCACTGACCATCAGCATGTCTTGCCAGCGCAGCTCAGAGGGGAGAAAGTCGATGGGATAAACATCTGCACTGAGTAATTGACTGCCGGTCAGCCCTTCAATCCACTGAAACAGGTCACTGACAGTCAATGACAGCAGCACCCCCGCCAGCATTCCCAGCAAGGTGCCAAACAGACCAATCAGGCAGCCCTGCCAGACAAAAATACGCGCAATCAACCCGGGACCGGCACCCATGGTGCGCAGGATAGCGATATCGGCATGCTTATCCCTGACAATCATGACCAGGCTGACCACCAGGTTAAACGCAGCCACGGCTACCAGCAGCCAAAGCAAAAATCCCACCACGCTGCGCGAAAGACGGATATTGTCATAAATAGCGCCAAACCATTGCGTCCAGGTATCGAGAAAATAGCCGCCCGGCAATTGTTCAGCGACCTGTGGACGCCATCGTGATACTGCCAGCAGATCATCTGTGCGCAGCCGCAAACCATTGTAACGGCCCGGCTCGCGATACAGCGCCTGCGCATCCGGCAAAGCAATCAGCACCATGCGCTCATCCAGTTCCTGCGTACCCACCCGGTAAATACCACCGACTTTGAAACGGCGTTGCACGGGTAACGGAGCCACGGGATTGATAGACACATCCAGCGAATACAGGGTAACCAGATCCCCCATGCCGACATTGAGCTGATTAGCCAGAGATTGGCCAAGCACGATATTAAAGCGGCTATCGGAGAGGGCGGACATGGAACCGGTCACCATAAAATCAGCCAGCCGTGACATTTGCTGCTCGCGCTCCGGGTCGATGCCATTGACCTGGATGCCTCGGCTGACCTCACCGGCCGCTGCCACTCCGTTGGTCTGCAACACCGGTGAGGTGGCGATAACGCTGGGCAAGGCCAGTAACGCCTGATCAACTGCCTGCCACTGCTCAGCAGAAGTCGCCTCGGGAGTACTGACCGCCGCGTGTGGCAGAACGCCGAGCACGTTCTCCCGAACTTCCTTGTCAAAGCCATTCATGACCGAAAGCACTGTGATCAGAATCGCAACGCTGAGTGACAGCCCGATCATGGTCAGCATCGACATAAAGCCAACGAGTTGGCTACGGCGCCCGACACTGACGTAGCGCCGGGCAATACGCCAGGACAACCCTCGTGTTGCGGTCGATTGCGTCATCCGATCAGCCCCGCTCCGCCAACGCATCATCCGGTGATTTTTCCGTCAATCGACCGCCGACCAGCATGTACTGCCGATCCTGTATTGAGGCCAGGTGATCATCATGGGTCACCACCACAAAGCTGGTTTGCAGGCGCTCATTCAATTCACGCATCAGGCCATGAATACTCTCTGCCGTGCGCCGATCCAGGTTGCCGGTCGGCTCGTCCATCAACACACAACGAGGTTCCCCGACCAGTGCACGGGCAATAGCAACACGCTGACGCTCACCCCCGGACAGCTCTGATGGTTTATGTTCAAGACGGTGACCCAGCCCGGTCTGCTCAAGCAACTTTTTAGCCTGGGCACTGGCATCTTCTGTGCTGCAACCACGGATCAGTAAGGGCATCGCCACATTTTCCAACGCAGTAAACTCACCCAGCAGATGGTGAAACTGATAGACAAACCCAAGTTCCCGGTTACGTAACTGGCCCAGTTCAGCTTCCTTGAGTTGACCGAGCACTTTGCCGGCAACATGCACTTCACCGCCACTGGGCTGATCCAGGCCGCCCAGCATATTCAGCAAGGTGGTCTTGCCTGAACCCGAGGCACCAACAATGGCAACACACTCCCCGGCCGAGACGGACAGGTTAATATCGGTCAGCACATCAACTTCCTGCGGCCCTTGCGTATAGGATTTGCGCAAGTGGCAGCAGGCAATAACCGGTGCCTGCCCGGCATCAACGTTATGACTCATATCTGGTTTTCCTGTTGTTGCAAGTGTATTGCCCGTGTTGCCGCCTATTCATAACGCAACACATCAGCTGGTTGCACGCGCGAAGCACGCCATGCCGGATAAATCGTCGCCAGTAAGCTGATCAGCACCGAGCAAAGTGCGATGACGCCGACATCGGACCAGTTTAATTCGGCATTGAGGTGGGCAATCATATAAACCTCTCCGGGGGCGAGCAAATTGTTCAACCAGCCTTCGAACCAGCGCGTCAGATCACCCAGGTACTGGCTAAGAACAACGCCACCAACCCCCCCCAGCACCGTCCCCATGATTCCGGCCGCCAGCCCTTGCACCATAAACACCGACATGATGGCCCGGCGGCTGGCTCCCATGGTTCTGAGAATGGCAATATCGGCCTGTTTGTCGGCAACCGTCATAACCAGTGTGGCAACGATATTCACAGCGCCGATGATGACAATCATCAGCAACATAAACCCGGTCATGATTTTTTCCAGGCGCAAGGCATCGAACAGGTTACGGCGACTTTGTTCCCAGCTGTCTAGCTGGTAGTTGGCTGGCGGCAACGATGACAGTGCTCGCCGGGAAATGGCTTCAGCACTGAAGACATCATCGACTCTGAACCGAAGCTGTAACGGCGATTGCTGCTCACCATAAAGTTCCCGTGCGGCATCCAGATTGACCAGTGCAGTGGAACCGCTGTCATAGAAACCAAAATCAGCAATACCCAGCACCTGGAAGCTGCGGGCTCCATTTAGCTGCCCTGCCAGCAGGTCAGACAACGGGGTGACTGACAGCTGTTCATCATTGAAGATACCGAGGTGCGAAGCGAGCCGGCTACCCAGGATGATGCCATCGGTCTGAATCGCCAGACGCTCCAGCAAGCTGTTGAGGTGCGGGTTGGGTTCGGGCTGAACATCGGGCTCATCCAGCGCTGACACCCCTCGCACGGCGGCGAACTGGCCTTGCCCGTCAAAGCGCAGCCAGGACTCTCCTTCAATGAAGGGCGCCACTGCAGTAATACCGTCAGCATTTTCCAGACCGGCACTGCCTTCCTGCCAGCTCAATCCGTTATCTGGCCAATGAATACTGGCATGAGGTACCGCTTTCAGCGTCTCGTCCCGCATCGTACTGGTGGAGGCATTAATCACCGACAGTACGGCGATCAAGGCCAGTACCCCCAGGGCAATACCCAACATGGAAATGACCGACACAAAGGACAGCAGATGGCTTTTCTTGCGCGCTCTGACAAAGCGCAGTCCCACGAACAGCGTTAACGGCCTATACATTCGACTCCCCGGAACGCTTCAGGATGCGCTGGACGGTTTTGAAACTGACAGGTGCCACCGGGGTACTGACCTGACGTGCGATATCGCGCAGGGAGTAGCCGCGTTGGCGTAATTGGTGAATCTGCCGCAAGACCTTCTGCTCTAACGGGTTTTCAATCAGTTTTCCGTTGCTATGCACCATGTAGCCAAAAGGTTTGCTGCCACCCAGAAAACGGCCTTTTTGCCGCTGTTTCTGCTTGACCCGCTTCATCCGCTCGGCACCACGGCGCACTTCCAGCGCCAGCATTTCCCTGAGTATATAATCGAAATCCACTTTGGTCCGGGTAAAGGTGCGGGTCTGACTGATCTCGGCGTTCAGGGCAACCACATGCAATGTCATGTCCCTGTCTCGCATCCAGGCCAGGGTCAGGTCCAGGTCCCGGGCTGAATTGAACATGCGCTGCAAGGAATAAATGACAATATCGCTGCTCACCGGTGGCACCCACACGGGTTTTCCTGCCAGGATATTTTCACCAGGGCGCTGTTTGCCTGGGTTCTGGTCGTCTGGATTGTGGTCGACTGAATTGTGGTCGACTGGGTTCTGGTTAGCACGGCTTTCTTCATCGCCTTCCGGTTCGTCCAAGCGATCAGAAAATCCGCTGCGCCAGTCTGCCGACTTCTCCACCTGCCATTGGGGATTGCCCCACCCCTGATCGGTGCAATAACGAACGACAGCTGCCGACTCTCTATCAAGCACGCTATCAAGCACTGTGGCTGTCTGCAGATTTCCCTGGCTGTTATCCGAGCCATTAATACCGGCCTGGCCAGATGCACTGAACTCACTGTGAGAATGACGACTGTAGGCGAAGGGAAGCATGGCAGGATTCTAGTCGAGCCGTTGCCCGAAGACAAACACAGTGACACAGCAATTACCTGCTCGCGACAGACCAGCATTAACTATGCGGACAGTCGCAAGCTGTCACAATGAATTCATTGATTACTGTCATTCATGCTGATATAGTCGCGTAGCTGCTTGTCAGGTCTAAATTTAGCAGCAAGACAATGGTATAAAGATATTTAAATTCCAGGGTCACGACAGCATCAAACACTGCTGTCAGTTCGGCCACCTGACGCCGGCGCCCCGACAACAAGATTAGTACAGAAGATTGATTAAAGATTGATCAAAGAGAGGGGACTCCCAGGCTGATACAGCCAGGATGCCCCAAATAACAATGCAGGATCAGCCCGCCGACGCCGTCGGCATGCAGGTCCGGAAAGCGACAACAAAGTCTCAGGCAGTGACATTGACTCTGCCTGCTGGTATGAAAGTAACCTGACATTTGCGAGATTATTTACGAAATTAGTTGCGCAATGCCAGCCGATAGTCACACATACCAGCCGCCGTGGGTTTGGCCCCGGCAGGAAAACGAATTTAAGACATGACTGCCTTACCGGCAGCCATGCAGCAAGACGACAAGATTTGCCCGATCCGCCCCTGACAGCAGGAAACATACTCCTTGCCATAAGGCGCCGAAACCGCAAATCACTCCGTAGCCAATGTCAGCCCTGCCTGCCGCGAACACAGACGGCAAGATAACTGACCTGCGGGGACCGTCTGCTAGGTAGTAGGAATACGGACTGATGGCGGGAAGAGTACCCAGCCTTTATATTTACTGTAACGTATTGATATTAATATCATAAGCGAAAAGTAGAAACGGGAAATCAAGGTCAGCAATCACCTTTGGCCACTCCCTCCACAAGTCCCATATCCACCTGTTCGTCCTGCCCCGGTACCACCATTGCACTTTGTTGCTCCACCTTTCTGCACCTGCTTTATTTCTGATCCCAGTGACAGAGAAGCGAATAAACTATGAAGCGAATGCTAATCAATGCAACTCAGGAAGAAGAGTTGCGCGTAGCGCTGGTCGATGGCCAGAAATTGTATGACCTCGATATCGAAAACCGTACCCGGGTCCAGAAAAAAGCCAGTATCTTCAAGGGTCGCGTAACCCGCGTTGAACCCAGCCTGGAAGCGGCTTTTGTTGATTTCGGCGCCGAGCGCCATGGCTTCCTGCCCCTGAAAGAAATCGCCCCGGAGTACCTCAAGAAATCATCTGACGGTGGCCGCAGTATCAAAGAGCTCGTGGCTGAAGGCACTGAGGTCATCATTCAGGTCGAAAAAGAAGAGCGCGGCAACAAAGGCGCCGCTCTGACGACCTTTATCAGCCTGGCTGGCCGTTACCTGGTACTGATGCCCAACAACCCTCGTGCCGGCGGTATTTCTCGCCGTATTGAGGGCGATGAGCGCTCGGAAATCCGTGAAGCCATCAACTCGCTGACCATCCCTGAGGGCATGGGTATCATTGTTCGCACCGCAGGCGTTGGCAAAAGCCAGGAAGAACTGCAGTGGGACCTCGATTATTTGTTGTCACTGTGGTCTTCCATCACAGAGGCTTCCGAGAAGAAAAAAGCCCCTTTCCTGATTTACCAGGAAAGCAACGTTATCATTCGCTGCATTCGTGACTACCTGCGCCAGGATATTGGTGAAGTGCTGTTTGACACTGTCGACGCCCATGAAGAGGCATTGAACTTTGTACGACAGGTCATGCCGCACTATGAAAACCGCATCAAGCTGTACCAGGACGCCCTGCCGCTGTTCAACCGTTATCAGATTGAAAACCAGATTGAGTCAGCCTTCCAGCGTGAAGTGAAACTGCCTTCCGGTGGCTCCATCGTCATCGACCCAACAGAAGCACTGATTTCCATCGACATCAACTCCTCGCGCGCCACCCGTGGTGCCGACATCGAGGAAACAGCGCTGAACACCAACCTGGAAGCGGCCGACGAAATTGCCCGCCAGTTACGTCTTCGCGACATGGGCGGCCTGGTGGTCATCGACTTTATTGACATGTCAGCGACGCGCAATCAGAAAGAAGTTGAGAATCGCATGCGCCAGGCACTGGAAGCGGATCGCGCCCGGGTTCAGGTCGGTCGCATCTCACGTTTCGGCCTGCTGGAAATGTCGCGTCAGCGCCTGCGTCCGTCACTGGAAGAAACGAACGCCGTGGTCTGCCCGCGCTGTGTCGGCCAGGGTACGATCCGGGATGTAAAATCACTTTGCCTGTCCATCCTGCGCGTACTTCAGGAAGAAGCCAATAAGAAGCGCAGCACGGAAATCCGTGCCGTGGTGCCACTATCAGTGGCGGCTTACCTGCTTAACGAAAAACGTAATGCACTGGCTGAAATCGAGCAGCAGAGCCGCACACGCCTGCTGATTATCCCGAACCCCTCGCTGGAAACACCTCACTACGAGATCCAGAGCCTGACTGAGCAGGAAGGCGGCCAGGCACTGCCCAGCTACGAAATCAAGACTGAAGATCAGACACCGGAAACGGTTGCTGACATGCAGAAGCCGACGGAGATTCCCAAGGCTGCCGTCCAGGCCCCCAGGCTGCCACAAGCACCTACACCAACAGCACGAGCAACAGAAAGTGTAACTGCGCCACGCCAGGCTGCCCCTCGCAAAGGATTCCTGGGCTCTTTGCTGTCACTGTTCGGCCTGTCATCCGGTGCTGCTAATGACGGCGAAGAAGAAAAGGCGTCTAACGAATCCAGCCAGGACAACAATCGCGGCAACAGAAGCCGTAGCGGCCAGGGCCAGGGCAACCGCAACCGTAACCGCAGCAATAACGGGGAAGGCAATAATCGCAACCGCCAGAACCAGAACCGTAATCGCAAGGACAAAGATAACCGCAGCGACAACGACGGTGAAAACCGCAATCGCGGCGGCAAGGCTGGTCAACGCAACAATAAAGATGATCAGTCTCGCGATACAGACAAGAACGATAATCGCAGCAACGATCGCAATCAGCAGAACGATAAAGACAGTAACGACAATAAAGACAGCGAAGGTCGCAGCAACCGTCGCCGTAACCGTCGTGGTGGCAAGCAAGGCGATGATCGTTATGAAGCCACGCAGGATAACCGCCGTCCGAAAGATGAGCGCAAGCCTCGCAACACCACTAAACGCACACGCGGCCCTCACCCGGATGGCACCGATGCTGACTCAACAACAACAGCCGCGACTGCCGAGGTAGCCACAGAAGCGGCCAAACCGGAAGCACAAACCGCCGCCGCTACTCAGGACTCGAGTCAAACAGTACAGCAAGATGCTCCGGCTGCAGTTAAGAGCCAGGGCGAAACAAAAGCCTCCGATGAGTCCGTGACCAAAGCAGCAACGGATACCGAGAACACATCGGAAACGACTGCTATCGACAACGCCACTGAAAACAGTGCTGACAACAGCGGTGAAGAGAAACCTCGCCGTCGTCGCAGTCGGGGTGGCCGTTCGCGCCGCGGACGCGGCAAAGCAACCGAAACTGATCAGGCAACAGAAGGCAGTGAACAGCAAAACGCTGACGCTCAAACTGACAAACCTGACACGGCCAATAAAGCAGAGACAGCTAACAATGAGACTGGCACCACAGACGCCGGCAGCAAACAGCAATCTGCCCAGGAGCCTGCCCAGGACGAGAACAAGCCAAGGAAGCCCAAGCGCACGCGCAAACCGAAAGCTAAACCGGCTGACGGCTCTGCTGCACCGACTGAAGGCTCTTCTGCCACAACTGACGGCTCTTCTTCAACTGAGGCCTCTTCTTCAGCTGAAAGTTCTTCTCCATCTGAGGGCTCTTCTGCTGACGCAACAGCCGAAGTAAAATCAGAGGCCCGGCCAAGCGCTGCAGAGACTGGATCGAGCGAAGGTGAAGACAAACCCAAGCCCGCGAAGGCGAAAAAGCCTGCCCGAAAAAAGGCTGACAAACCCAAGAAAGCAGACAGCACAGACAAGGCTGATTCCACGGATAAGCCTCAGAAAGCTGACAAAGCCGGGAAACCTGCCAAGGCGGACAAACCAGCTACAACTGAGAGCGCCGCACCTGCATCCGAAGCTAAGCCAAAAGCGGCAGCAGTGACTGACCAGGCGGCTCAGGCGGCACCAGCAAAACCAGAGGCGCCAGCGGCAGCCAGCAAGCCTGACCCGAAACCGGAAGCTGCCGCACCGAAAGCCGACACACCTAAAGCCGACGCCGCCCCTGCGCCGGCATCAGCACCTGCGCCCGCTAAAACTGAAGCGGCAGAAAAGTCTGAACCACGCCCCAGCGGCCGTGCACCGAATGATCCGCGCGAGATCAAACGACGTCGACTTGCTGAAGAAGCCCGCCAGAAAGCCGAAGCTGAAAAAAGCGGCGACTAACGCTTCCTTCAGCCACCAAACGGATCCCGCCTCACAAACCTGAGGCGGGACTACTCCCGCCCAAAGCTTACTACTCCACAGACACAAGCGCTGGGCTTTATAGACCCAATTTTCAGACAATCAGACCACGCCTAGCCCGCAAGGCTGTCTCTTATACACATCTCCGAGCCCACGAGACTAAGGCGAATCTCGT
>OJDN01000443.1_pt1 | contig 14558 bp, 9 predicted proteins | sample 1592731 | NCBI WGS metagenome assembly OJDN01 (sample SAMN05416881, study PRJEB24817) | seawater metagenome | isolation source: Sea water | place: Canada:Atlantic | collected 2013-11
AGATTCGCCTTAGTCTCGTGGGCTCGGAGATGTGTATAAGAGACAGGAGCAGACTACTGCAGAAGTGAGTGACTTTGTACTGTCTGTTGAAGGCTTTAATATTACACAAGATAATTTTAATATTGCTGTTGAACAGCAAAAAATTGAAACAGATTTAGTTCATGTTTTATTACAGCCAAATAACCGCATTACTTTTAATTCTAGCCTAGATTATATTGCCAAAGGTATTCTTACAAAAAATACAATAAATGAGGCGGTTTTCGCTGATATCTCAAGTATTAATGCGGATAATATTGCAGTAGGATTGGAGAATAATATTGCAAAAATTAGCATTAAACGTACTGAGTTTGGCGCTAGTCAATTCTCAAATAATCAACAACAGGCTATGCCGTCATTAGCCAGTTTTAATCAACTTGTCATTAATGAACTTGCCTATGAACCTGAGCTTATTTCTGTTAATACCATTACCTTATCTGGGCTTGTTAGCAACCTTTTATTAGATGAAAACAAGGGTTTAGCAACATTAGTTGGCTTGCCGAATCGTGCTGAAAAACCTAATGACGCTGAGTATCACAATAATTCAAAGCTTGATACTGAGCTAGAGCCTAATAGACCAGAGTTTGACGGAGAAGAACAGGCACAGGAAGTTGCATTTAAACTTGGAGAATTTAGCGTTGTTGACCCCGCTGTCATCAATTTTAAAGATGCTAGCGTAACACCACACTATGAACGTGACCTTGTTATTAGCCACCTGTCGTTATCTGATGTTGATAGCAAAAAACCAGAGCAAACAGTGCTGTTCAGTATGAAGGGCAAAAGCGATAAATATGCTTATTTAGATATAAATGCCCGTGGTTTTCCTTTTGCATCGGAGCAAAAATTCACTTTAGATGCCACGGCTAAAGAAGTCAGTTTACCAGGTATCTCGAGTTATATTAAAGATGCGTTAAAGTACGAAATTGAAAGTGGGCAACTCGATGTCGCTATTAAAGCCAATCTAACTGGAAGTAAGCTGGATGGTGATGTAGATTTATTGCTAAGAGGCATAGAGTTTACTGCAGCAGATGACCATGAAACCGGTACGATAATAGATCAAACCAGCGTGCCCTTTAATGTGGCTTTAGGTATGTTAAAAGACTCAGATGGTAATGTTGAGCTTTCACTACCATTAGCTGGAGATACAAGCTCTCCCTCATTTGGCTTTTCAGGCTTTTTAACCCTGTTGGTTAAACAAGCGACCATGTCAGCGGCGAAAGATTATTTAATCACGACATTTGTTCCTTATGCAAGTGTGATGAAAGTTGCAATGGCCGCCGGTGAGTTCGCGCTTAAATTAAGAATCAATGATTTAAATTATGCTGCAGGTGAAACAGAGTTAACCACCCAACAGCTAGAGTTCAGTCGTCAGATGTCAGTTATGTTAGCCGATAGAGGCGAGGTAAATGTTAAGCTATGTGCTATAGCAACGGCAAGTGATATTGAATTAGTAGATATATCCACTATAAATCAAGCTGAAAATATTGAGCGCTTAAAAGCTATATCTCGTCAGCGCGCTGAAAATTTCAAAACACACATGGTAGAACAATTAAATGTACCTTCCGCACGTTTACTCTTTTGCACACCGCAAATAGATAGCTCAAAAGATGCAAAAGCAAGAATAAAATTTGTTATCTAGAAGCATATAACTAAAGACAAGGTTACTTGCTCTTAGTTGATACACATAGTCAAAATACAATGATGACTATGTGTAATTTTAGTCATAACAAGACAATATTTAGCAATTAACCTTGCATGATTCTTTTACGCTGTATTAACGATTAGTGCACTTTTAGTGAATAATGTAAAATACTGGTCGTTATTAGTTTATCGTTAACTTAGTCAGTTATTATTTAGCATGGCAGTGTAGGATAAAGCTCGCTTTTTATAGCGTTTACTTTTAAGGTGTTAAAAATATTAACTATAATTGGTGTCGATTCAATATTAACCTATCTAGATTAGCTAATATCATTAGCTTTGAAATGATCCGCTTATTTAAAACTAAACGTGGTTTATTATCCTTGTTAGCTTTTGCTACTATTTGGTTTATTATCCTTTATTATTTTGTCAGTTCAGCAGCTGATATTGTCAATTCTCAGTCATTTGAGAGCATAGCAGCAGATCTTTTTGGTGCTTTAGGCTTATCGTCTTTATTGCAGTGGCCAGTAGCAGAATATGCCATTTATTGGTTAGTTGCTGTGTATTTTTTTCCAATTTTTGCCTTATCTGTTTGTAGCGATCAAATTTGTTCTGATAAGCAACGTGGCACACTACGGTTTTTAAGCTTACGCTCAACGCGCACAGAGATTATTTTCGGACGATACTTAGGGCAATTGTTTATTGTTGCTGTATTGATCTTGATGACCTCAGTCGCAACGGCAATATTAGCTAGCATGCGTGATTTGAGCCTATTACCAGCAAGTTTACAGTTAGGTGCTAAGTTATCTTTTGAAGTTATTATTGTTGTCATGCCATTTATCGCACTAATGACACTATTAAATACTTGGGTTCATTCAGCTAGGCTAGCGATAGTGACTGCCGTGCTTTTCTTCAGTTTAGGGCCATTAGTTACTGCTTTTATTGGTTATCAATTTGGGCATGAGTTTTATCTCAATTTATTATTTCCAGGTGAGCAAATAGAGAGCATATTATCTCAACGTGGTGATGTTACAAGCCAGTATTGGTTGCCTTTAATGCAAACGCTTGTGTTACTTTTTACAAGTAACTTAGTAATGAAGAGGGCATCACTATGAGCTTAATTATCGATGTTAAGCAATTGTCAAAGCATTATGGCGATAAAGTTGCCTTAACTGGTGTTGAATTCTCTTTAGAAAAGGGTGCTCCAGTTGCTTTAGTAGGGCCTAATGGTGCAGGTAAAACCACGTTATTTAGTTTATTGTGTGGCTACATTCGACCATCATCAGGCACTATTAATGTACTAGGCCATGCACCAGGAAGTGCTGCACTATTTGGTCGTTTATCAGCCTTGCCACAAGATGCTCAATTAGATCCTAGATTTTCAATTGAGACTCAGTTAAATTTTTATGCCCGTTTGCAAGGGATGAGTAGTAAGCGTGCAAAACATGATACCGCTAGAGTACTAGAAATGGTGGCATTATCTGATGCCAGTAATAGCCAACCTAGTGAGCTATCGCACGGAATGCGTAAACGTGCAACCATTGCACAAGCTTTATTAGGTAGTCCAGAAATTGTCATGTTGGATGAAGCAACAGCAGGACTTGACCCTACAAATGCAAAAGAAATACGTGCAATTGTTTCTGAGCAAGCTTGCGATGTGAACTTTATTTTAAGCTCTCATGATCTTAGTGAACTGGAACGTTTATGTGACCAAGTTCTATATCTTGAAGCCGGACAGTTAAAGCAACACAAAGCAGCAAATGTTAATGATAACACTCGCTATATTACGCTTAGGATGAAACAAGATTATCCTGACATTATCACTACAATTTTACAATTGCAGGGCGTTAGCCAAGTGACAATGACGCAAGATAAAGAATACTTGCTAACCGTAATTAATGGGCAAAACAAGACCAGTATAGAAATGGAGCTATTGGTACTTTTACAACAAAACAATTGGTTTTATGCGCAGCTGATCAATGGAAAAACGTTAGAAAACCAGTTGTTCTAATTATTATATTTCCATACTAGGGTTGTATTAGAGCAGCGTTACGCCCGAGTGGCTAAGTAAAAAGTAACCATGTACAAAGTAACCATGTATAAAGTAATGATATAAAAAGTGAGGTGTTAATAACCTTGATTTGAGTATGGCTTCACATCAAGGTTATTATGTTGACTACTTGTTTGCCGGTATGTATTCACCTTCTAGGCTTTCAGGTATTTGACCGTTTGATAGGTTGTTAAGCCACTCTAGATAATCCTCATACGACATAGGTTTAGCATAATAATAGCCTTGACCGATATCGCAGCCAAAACTGCGCAATGTTGCGGCATCTAAACTACTGTTAATACCTTCGGCAACAACTTCTAAGCCTAAGCCTTTGGCCATTTTTACTGCCGCTTCTGCAATAACTTTACGTTTATCATCACTACAAACATTCTCAACAAATTCGCGGTCTATTTTTAGCTCCTGAAACGGTAATTTATTAATTTGCGATATGGAAGAATAGCCGGTACCAAAATCATCAATACTGATGGTAATGCCAAGTTCAATAAGTTGTTCTATTGTTTTTATCGCGATATTGTTTTGGGCAAAAGAAATTGATTCAGTCAGCTCAAAAATTATTTTCTCTGCTCTAATGTTACAACGCTCAATTATCTTAGATACATCGTCTATAAAGTTTGCTTGAATAAGATCTTTACCACTGATATTTATCGATACCATGTGGTTAAGCCCTGTATTTTCGGTAAGGGCAGCTTGTTGGCAAAGTGCTGTTTCTATTATCCACAGTGTTAATGATGGCATTAAACCAAAGTCTTCGGCAATGGTAATAAAAGATTCAGGCGAAATACTACCCAGTACGGGGTGCTGCCAGCGAATTAAACATTCACTACTGCAAACTTTATTAGTTTTTAAATCTATTTGCGGTTGATGGAACAATTCAAAACCTTGAGCAGTAATGGCTTGCTGAAGATCAATCGCTAACTGTATTGAAGAGTGGTTATGTTGATTATTGGGTTGCGCGAAATAAGACCATTTATCTTGTTTTGATTCAGCATTGTTTGCCGCGATCGATGCATTACTTATAAGACTAGCACTCGAACTGCCATGCTCTGGAAAGGTTGCTAAACCAATATAAGCTGATAACGGTAGTTTAAGCTCTTTAATGTAAAAAGCTTCATTAGCGGCGTGTTGGATAGAGTTAATAATTAACGTGATATCTTGTTCATTACGTGCATTATCAATCACCATCGCAAGACTACAATTTTCTAAATAGCATAGCTTCTCGCTTTGGTCAGTTATATTAAGCACAGCATCATTAAACCTAAATAATGATGATAATTTTTGATTTAGGTCTTGAAAAAATTGTATACGGGTTTGTTCATTGATGTACAGTTCGATACGTTGAAATTGTTCAGGCTTGATCACAACAATGGTAATGTCTTGCTGGTCTGTTTGTAAAATTTGACCGATTTTATGGTCTAAATTTGTCTGTCTAGGTAAATGATTACTTTGATGATAAGCAATGATGGTTAATTTTTCTTGCTCATTACGGCGAATACGATCAGCTAAAGCGAATGCCATGAAGGTAACTTCAATCATGATGGCGAATAGAAAAGCATTACCGGTTAAAAAACTGTATTCAAGTTTATTAAGCAGCACCATAGGTTGAATAACAGCGCCGGTTAAAAGTGGTATCCAGGATAAAAAGTAAAAGCGTGCCCAAGAAAAATCATGCTTTAGGCGGTTAAAAATCAGATAAAGAGCAATAATATAAAATATAGGCTGCAAGGAGAAAAACAGTTTTGTTTGCGCAAGCTCATCGAGTACAAGCGAGTATAGTGCACATAAAAATAAAATGCCTGCTACGATAATCGAGCATTTATAAGCCCAATGCCTTAAACGGTCATAGCGAAGATAATAAAGGGTAAATAATAATAAAAATGCAATCAGCAAGAAGTCGACAAATATTAAGTACTGATTAAATAGCTTCATTAGCTGATCGGAAAACAGGAAATAACCATAGCCTGTTAATGACGAAAGTACGACAAATGCAGAAATTAAATAGCCAATATATAATAAATAAACTTTGTCGTTACCAGCAAAAAATAACACCAAATTATAAATTGCCATAATGATTAATATACCGATAAACGCTCCATACACGAGTTGTGATAGCATTTGGCGTTGTTCAAAGTCTTGTGCTTTGAATAACAGCAAAGGAATATTAGGCGGCCCAGAATTTTTTAGTTGAATGAGATATTCACTATGGCCGAATTTATTGAGTGGTAAGCGGGCGTAAGGTGCTATTTGCTGGTTTACATCGTCTAAAACTAATTGCTTATTATAGATTTCTATTGGTGGTGTTAATGCATTGAGCTCGTAGATAATAAAAGTGTCAAGTCTACTGTGCTCAGCCATGAGAATGACTTGTTCGTCATTAATATGCTTAATCTTATTTTGTAGGTTGTCGAAAGCTGGGTTTGCTAAGGTACCCGTCGGGTAATGCAAAGATAATTTTATCCAATAACTTTGTTTAGCCAGATCGTATGGAATTGTATTTAAATTACTGTGAGTAAAGTTAGCATCTTTCAAGATTTTATCTAATGTAATGCTATTAGTTTTATCGATGTAATAACTGCTCGTTGTTGTTATATTGCTGTTTGATATGGTAATGTTTTTTTGGTCTATATCATGAATGACAAGAGAAAAACTAATCACAATGCCAACTAATAGCACAGTAATTAATGCAGTAGAAAACCATTTGCTTAACTGTGAAAGTTTCAAAAAATAATGCTCATTTGAGTGAATTAAAATGCGTTAGTTTACTATAGGTCATTAGCTGAACTTCGGCCTTTGGATTATGCTTTACGAGCACTTACCTTTAATGAGCCGTTGGTTTGTTTGTTATCATGCTAATTTAGATAAATAATGCAAAAATGGTAAAGCCTATTCTATTTGTAAGATTATAATCTTCCTATATAAAATAATGTAGCAGAAATATTCATATCAAGGCATAGTTTTATGAAATACACAGGTGAATTTTTAATGAAAAATCAAAATGACTTATTTTGCTATTACTTAGCTAATAACCATTTACTTTTGTGCTCGCAAATAAATATCAATGCCAAGGAAAATAACCCATTATGTTGAATATGGACTTTACAAAGCGTGTTGTGATTCATACGCATGATCAGCCATGGCAAGCAAGTCCTTTACCGGGGGTATGGCGAAAACCTTTAGCACGTGAAAATCAAGAAAGTGGTCATGCAACGAGTATTGTCAAATACGATGCAGGCGCAAGTTTTCGTTCTCATAATCATCCTTTAGGCGAAGAAATTTTTGTGCTTTCTGGTACCTTTTCAGATGAGACCGGTGATTTTCCAGCAGGCAGTTATTTTCGTAATCCGAAAGGATTTATTCATGCGCCTTTTAGTAGAGATGGTTGTGAGCTATTAGTTAAACTACATCAAATTTCCCCGTTAGATACGCAGCGTGTCTGTGTCGATACAGAGCAACAGAACTGGCAAAAGGGCAATGGCAATTTGAAAGTTAAACCTCTGCATTGCTTTGAAACAGAATCTGTTGCTTTAGTTTTTTGGCCTGCAGGTGAAGAATTTATATTACATCGGCATTATGGCGGGGAAGAAATTTATGTTATTAGTGGAGAGTTAATTGACGAATTTGGTCGTTATCCTGCTGGTTGTTGGCTTAGAAGCCCGCATTTAAGTCAACATCACCCATATGTTGAACAAGATACTGTGATCTGGGTTAAAACCGGGCATTTAACTTAAGCTGAAGTATTTTTCAGTGCTTGAATTAAAATCAGAGCCATTGAAATAATGCTTTAATATAGCAATCAGTTAATAAAGTTATCTCTTAGCGAAATATTAAGCTGTTTAGCGCTGTAGTATTGATCTAAAAAATCGGTTGTACCCTTGTTAAAATCCAATTACTGTAGCATTTAGCATCTGTTGTTTTATTTAAGAAAATAGGAATCGTTCTGTGAGTATCAAACCTGATTTATCAGCCGTGAAATCCATATTGTTTATTTGTATGGGCAATATATGTCGCTCACCAAGCGCAGAAGCGGTATTTCGTCAGAAAGCTCAAGCGCTTTCTTTAACAATAGATTCTGCAGGTGTTATCGGCTCACACGCACGGGAGAAACCTGATCATCGTGCACAAAAAGCTGGCATTGCTCGGGGGTATTCATTCGATAAAATCAAAGCACGTAAAGTAACAGTGCAAGATTTTGAAAAATTTGATTTGATATTAGCGATGGATCAACAAAATATTAAAGACCTCATCAAAATAGCTCCCTCTAATCTACAATATAAAATTCAACTTTTTTTGGATTATGCTGAAAATTTTGATGAGCAAGAAGTACCAGACCCATATTATGGGGGTGCTAAAGGTTTTCAATTTGTCTTAGATTTAGTTGAAGATGCGAGCGACGGATTAATCAAGCGTTTAACAAGCCAGTAAAGCTGACGTTATTAGCTGGTTTTATTTCTCGTCAATAATAGTATTTGCGATGAATACTAAATCGAAAATTTCCCCGTAGTACTTTCTTTACCGTGTTCAGTCACTTTGATATTAGCTGTTAAGCAAATACTCTGGGAGTTGCTACTAGGTGTTTTTACTGCAATTACTTGATTTAATATGTTCAATCCTTGAAAACAAGGAGGGTCATAACCAGTAAAATTTGACCTAATCTTCTCGTAAATTCATCACAACATATAAACTTCAAAGCGCAGCAATTTACAATCACTAATTAAAGCTTACTCAGCATTAAACGAGTAGAGTTGCATATAATGTCAATAACTTAACGGTGTTAATTTAAGAAAAAAAAGCCAATTGTATAATACAATTGGCTTTTGGCTGTTTTAAGTTTCGCTTATGCGATGTAGATCAATGATGCAACTTAATCAAGTGTTGGTTTAGTTGGTCCCGCAGAATGGCGACTGGTAACATCACTAATAAGTGCGGTTCTTCCAGATTTAGCATGTAATGCGCGGTTTTCACTGGCAACAAATTCACGAGGAATAACACCATTACTGACAATTGTTTCTGGTTTTGTCATAGGTGCAGACGCTTTCCCAGATGTCTTACTTGCAGCAGCTTTAACTTTACGTTTAATGTTTTTTACTTTAGCACGTACTTTCTTAGGTTTTTCATCTTTACTTTCAGACTTAGTACTTTCAGGCTTAGTACTTTCAGGCTTAGTACTTTCAGGCTTAGTGTCAACGTTTGCTTCTGTAGTATTGTCATCTGTTGATATTACTTCAGATGTTTGAGGCGCAGGTTCAATCGTCGCTGTCTGTTCAACCTGAGTTTCTTCCACTTGGCTTGTAGCGGATACTTCAGAGTTAGCAGCTTCGGTATTTAGGCTCTCACTATCATTAGCGTTTTCAGCAGTCACTACATCATCAACTTTTATATCGGTCGCTGGTTCAACTTCAACAGCCGGCACTTCAGTTTTTTCATCTTTTACTGTTTCAGCGATGATAGCTGTTTTTTCAGCTGTTTTTACTGGTGCTTTATCCACAGTTTCAACGTCTTTGATTTCAGGCTCATCAAAAGGCAAGTCTTGTTGAACTTCATTCGCAGGGTTATTGATAACTGCTGTTAACGCTTCAGCTTGTACTTTTTGAACTTCAGCAACAGTAGGCGTTGACTCAGACACTTCAGTTGGTGTTTTCGTTTCAGCTACATTTTCATTTGAAGAAGTCGCATTTTGTTCAGGGTAACGTGCAGTAACAGGATCTTCTGTTATTTCACTTTTAACATCGCTTGCATCAGCGTTTTGTCTACGACGTTGGCCGTGTGCTCGCATATGTCTAGGAGAACGTCGACTTCTTGGACGTTGCTCTTCTTTTGCCTTATTAGTTGTTTGTTCAACGCTCGTGCTTTCAACGTTTGTCGTTACTTCAACAGCTTTGATATTTTCAGCTTTATTTGTTTCAACAATTTTGCTGTCTGTTGAGGCATTTTTAGCTGAATTATTAGCCGGTTTTTTATTTTCAGCATTAGCATTTGCACTATTTGTATCCGTCGCATTGACCCGAACTTTCTTACGGCTGTTTCGGCGTTGACGACGTTCAGCAACTTTCTCTTCTTTAGGCTTTTGCACTCTTTCTTTTTGTGGCTTAGCTGGAGCTGTTGCCTTATTTGCTGTATTCGTTTTGTTGTCGTTACCATCTTGAGGTTTACGCTTGTCGTTACGATTAGCGTTACGGCCATCGTTACGTGAATCATTACGGTTATTACGACGTTGGCCTTGACGACCCCTTTGTGGGCGACGTTCATTGGTATTTTTAGTCGGACTTTCTGTTGGTTTTTTCGGTGCAGGTTTAACTTCTTCTTCTGCAGCAAAAATTGACTTAACCCAAGAAACAATACCTGCAAATAAACTTTTAGACTCAGCTGCTTTTTCTACGACAGCTACTGGCTCTTGTTTTTTGGGTGCTTGTTTAGGAGAAGACATACCTTGAAGTAATGGCTCGTCACGTTTACTAACTTCTTTATCGAATTTAGGCATAACAGCTTCTTCAAGTGCTGCTTGCTTAATTGGCATATCGTAGCTGGCTTCTTCGATACCTTCGTCTTTTCTGACACGAATGACTTCATATTGTGGTGTCACCATGTTCGGATTCGGTATGATCAGAATTTTTACGCTGTGGTGCTTTTCAATATGAAAAACTGAACGACGCTTTTCATTCAATAAGTAGGTGGCTACAGGAACAGGCACTTGTGCTTGCACTTGTTGAGTATTGTCTTTAATGGCTTCTTCTTCCATTAAGCGCAATACAGATAATGCTAGAGACTCAACGCCACGAACATGACCTGTACCACTACAACGTGGGCATACACCTTGGCTTGTTTCACCAATAGAAGGACGTAAACGCTGGCGTGACATTTCTAACAAGCCAAAACGAGAGATACGACCTAATTGTATACGTGCTCTGTCTTGTTTGACGGCGTCACGCATTCTGTTTTCAACTTCACGTTGATGACGAACTGGGGTCATGTCGATAAAATCGATAACCACTAAACCACCTAAGTCGCGCAGGCGCAATTGACGCGCAATTTCTTCTGCTGCTTCTAGATTAGTGTTAAACGCCGTTTCTTCGATATCACTGCCTTTAGTTGCGCGGGCTGAGTTAATGTCGATTGATGTTAACGCTTCAGTTGGATCAATAACGATTGAACCACCAGAAGGCAAACGTACTTCACGTTGAAAAGCAGTTTCAATTTGCGTTTCAATTTGATAATGGGTAAATAAAGGTACGTCATTAGTATAAAGTTTAACTTTACTTAAAAAGTCAGGGCGCACAGTTTCAATGTGCTTTTTCACACTTTCGAAGATTTTTGGTCGGTCAATTAACACTTCACCAATATCGCGACGTAAGTAGTCACGAATAGCACGTAAGATGACATTAGTTTCTTGATGAATTAAGAACGGAGCAGGGCGACTTGCACCGGCTTCTGAAATTGCGTTCCAATGGTGCAATAGAACGTTTAAATCCCACTCAAGTTCTTCGTATTCTTTACCAACACCAGCAGTGCGGACAATTAATCCCATACCTTTTGGTAGGGCTAACTTACTCAATGATGCTTTTAAATCAGTGCGTTCATCGCCTTCGATGCGACGTGAAATACCACCAGCACGTGGGTTGTTTGGCATTAGTACTAAATAACTACCAGCAAGACTGATAAAAGTCGTCAGTGCAGCACCTTTTTGGCCACGCTCTTCTTTATCAATTTGCACGATAACTTCTTGACCTTCACGCAGTACTTCTTTGATGTTAGGTCGACCTTGGAAGCTGTAACCTTTAGGGAAGTATTCACGAGCGATTTCTTTCATCGGCAAGAAGCCGTGACGATCAGCACCGTAATCAACAAATGCCGCTTCTAACGACGGTTCAATACGGGTGATTTTTGCTTTGTAGATATTAGATTTTTTTTGTTCGTGGCCAGGGCTTTCGATATCTAAATCATAAAGTTGTTGACCATCTACAAGTGCTACACGCAATTCTTCCGATTGTGTAGCATTAATTAACATACGTTTCATAGTTTGTGTGACTCATTTTAGTCACAACACACCATTGCTTAGAACACAAAGTCATCTATCGCTATGGTAACAGCAACTTGTCAGCCTCACGGGTGTCAATCTTACTACGCCATATTACGCAGCAAGCTGTTAAAAATTCTGATTCTTTAATATAACTGCGGCGTTTAACACCACAGTGAAATTGATTCTTTATGTGCTCAGCCTGTGTGCTGTGCGCAACAGAAAATTAAGTGCCTCGTTAACTTTAGTTCGATATTTTTATCGTGTTTTCTAATAATCTAACGATTGAAAATGTGACTTATTTTTTCTGTTTAATTACATAATCGCTTTATTGTGCCGGACAATATGTTTATGCGCTGTTATTGACAAGTTACACGCGTCAAATTCGCAATAGGCCTTACTTTTAATATCTAAACAATGATGTTTGGTAAAATTGTTTAATACTAACGTGGCCGCATTTTGCCTCTTACGTCTCGTTTAAAGCATCCTTTTTACTTGTTACGGCTAATATATAGCGGTAACCATCCTATTATCACACTTTATTTTCAGATAAGCCAATTAAATCCTCGTTTTAATTGCCTCTAATGTGAAAAAAATATGCTAAACTGCGCGTAATTATAGTTCCTAGTAAAACAGATATGACAGATAGCCCAAAACCCCAAGTTAGATTTTTCACGATAGATAGCGAAGATGCTGGTCAACGAATCGACAATTTTTTAGTAAAAACACTTAAAGGTGTGCCTAAAAGCATGTTATATCGTTTGTTACGCAAAGGAGAAATTCGCGTTAATAAAAAGCGTACCAAACCTGAGTATAAGCTAGTTGATGAAGATATTATTCGCGTTGCTCCTATTCGTGTTTCTGAAAATACTAATACAGTTTCAACGCAATTGAATGTGGTGGCTAATTTAGAGCAACAAATACTATTTGAAGATGAACGTTTAATTGTTATTAATAAGCCTTCAGGTATGGCCGTTCATGGTGGTAGTGGTTTAAGTTTCGGCTTGATTGAAGCGCTAAGAGCTTTACGTCCAGATGCACGCATGCTTGAACTGGTGCATCGCCTCGACCGAGATACTTCCGGCTGTTTAGTGGTCGCTAAAAAACGCTCAGCGTTGCGTCATTTACATGAACAACTACGCAATAAAACGGTGCAAAAGTTTTATCATGCGTTGGTAAAAGGGCGTTGGTCGACAAAATTAACTCGTGTCACGGAAAGTTTAAAGAAAAATGATTTAAAATCTGGTGAGCGTGTAGTCGTTGTTGACAATATTAATGGTAAAGAATCAGAAACGCGCTTTAAAGTGCTGCAGCATTATAAAAATGCTACGTTGGTCAGAGCCTTTCCAGTAACAGGGCGTACCCATCAAATTCGCGTACATTGCCAAACTAAGGGACACTCAATTGCCTGTGATGCTAAATACGGTCATGAAGACTTTGACTTAGAAATGAAGAACCTAGGATTAAAACGTTTGTTCCTTCATGCTGCTAGTATTGAGTTTACTCATCCATTAAGTAATGAGCGAGTTAAAATCGAAGCACCGTTAGAACCATCGCTTGAAAAAGTTTTGAAAAAATTAACCAAAGCAGATGTCTAATAAGCATGTTGGTATTGAGTACTTCAGTTAGTTAATGGCTTAATTATATAGTTAACTGTAGAGCTTGGTTAGATTAAACAGGGGTTAAACGAGAAATTTAACAGCTTAATAATGGCTAAAAGTCTTTCTTCATTATTAAGCTTTTTGTTTTAATATCCTTTAGTTTTTCGATTCCTTAAAGTTGCATTCATTTTAGCTTGCTGACGCTAGGTAAACATTAGCTCGGTATTAATAGTGGTTTAGATAATAACTTTGTGTAACTCAGCTAGCTGTTTAATCAGGTAAAGTAAAAATCACTCGGATTCTTACTGTCAATGCAATGGCCTCGCTTAATGAATGCCAGGCCGTATTATCGACTAGTTACATTGAACTGGCTTTTTGATGGACAACATCATAAACCGAGCCAAATGATTGCTTAACATTTAGGTCCATATTGATATGCAGCTTCCTGGCTATATCACTCGATGAAATTACCCCCCGAATATGATGACTTTCTTGATCTAATACTAAGCAATGACGCAGTTGGTAATCTTCTAAAGTTGCAACAACATCACCAACAGATGCCCTTAGTAGTTGATTGTAATCAAAGGCATGAAAATCTGATTTAGGGATCATTAGATCTTTCACTAATACGTCTTCACGCGTAATACCTTTTGAAAGTTTGGCAACAATGTTTTGCTCAGACAATTCATTGGTGCTGATAATACCAATAAAATCATCATTTTCAGCAACGACTATATTCATACGAACATGCGTTTTTAGCATTAATTGTAAGGCTGTGATTGCCATAGTTTCACCGTCAATCATCAGTGCTTTATGTCTTTTAAAATCAGTAAATATTTCTACCGCCGGGGAGTCAAGATTAATTTCTTCAAATTGCTCTGGTGATATAATGTTGTCTGTCGCTGCTAAGTTAACTAGCTTTAATTTTTTCATATTTATCTCTTTTATCTGCACTGGGAACTCAGCGTTTTTAATGTGCTTGATATCCACAGTTACTGTTTTTAATCTTTATTTTTTATAAGTTAACAGTACTACGCCTAGCGAGATATATTAGGCTTTACTAAAGCCAATAGCTTTGAGCACTATGTTAGGGTTAGGCAATGCTATTTAACTTGCATTAGGCTTTGCTATCTAAAATATTATTAACTTAATAAAGGGGTAAACCTGTCTCTTATACACATCTGACGCTGCCGACGATATGCAG
>OJDN01000444.1_pt1 | contig 14537 bp, 13 predicted proteins | sample 1592731 | NCBI WGS metagenome assembly OJDN01 (sample SAMN05416881, study PRJEB24817) | seawater metagenome | isolation source: Sea water | place: Canada:Atlantic | collected 2013-11
CATACGAGATTCGCCTTAGTCTCGTGGGCTCGGAGATGTGTATAAGAGACACGTGGGGAGTTGCCGGCCAAGGAAGTGGCGGAAGGCCTGATCCTGGCCGTAGGCGGTGCCCTGCTACTGACACCGGGGTTCGTCACTGACACCGTAGGTTTCCTTTGTCTGATTCCGGGTACCCGCCACTGGTTCGCGGCCCAGGCCCTGAAACGGATGGTGGTGGCCGGCCAATCCGGCGGTTTCACATTTACCGGAGGCCAACAGGGGCCTTTCCAGGGGCAGGGGCCCTTTGGTGGCCGAGAAGGGCCGTTCGGGCGTCAAAATCCTTTCGACAGGAACGATGACATTATTGAAGGGGAATACCGCGACGAAACCGAGCGAGACTACGATCGCCTGAACCGGAACACCGATGGCCGAGCGGATAGTGATCAGGAGGATGATCGACCGAAAAAAAACTGAAAATTTTTTTCGGGAAGTATTGAAAACCCACCGGCCACCCCCACATAGGATTCACAAGTTCGCTGCGGGCTAATAACCGCTGTAAAACAGTTGGTTAAAGGCTCCGGCTTTTAACGCAACCATCATTGCCAAACCTAACCTGACATTGGAGATATCGAGCAATGAAAATTCGTCCGCTACACGATCGTGTTGTCGTGCGCCGTAAGGAAGAAGAAGAGAAAACAGCTGGTGGCATCGTGCTGCCGGGTAATGCCAAAGAGAAGCCGTCCCAGGGCGAAGTTATCGCCGTAGGCAATGGCCGTATTCTCGACAATGGCGAAACCCGTGCGCTGGCGGTAAAGGTGGGAGACACCGTAGTCTTTGGCCAGTACGCCGGTAACACCGTAAAGGTTGATGGCGAAGACCTGCTCATCATGAGCGAAAACGACATTTTCGGCGTTCTCGAGTAAGCGCTCGGTTACGCAGCAATCCGATTGAACGATTGAATTGGGTTTAACGAACAGGAATAGATGACATGGCAGCAAAAGACGTTAGATTCGGTGACAGCGCCCGTAAACGCATGGTTCAGGGTGTCAACATCCTGGCGGACGCAGTTAAGGTAACCTTGGGCCCGAAAGGCCGTAACGTGGTTCTGGACAAGTCCTTTGGCGCACCAACCGTCACCAAGGACGGCGTATCCGTCGCCAAGGAAATCGAGCTGAAAGACAAGTTCGAGAACATGGGTGCCCAGATGGTCAAGGAAGTTGCTTCCCAGACCAACGACACTGCTGGTGACGGCACCACCACTGCGACCGTTCTGGCGCAGGCGATCGTAAGGGAAGGCATCAAGGCCGTGACCGCCGGCATGAATCCGATGGATCTCAAGCGTGGCATCGACAAGGCGACCACCGTTGCCGTCCAGGCCATCCGCGACCTGTCCAAGCCTTGCGACGATAGCCGCAATATTGCCCAGGTAGGCACTATCTCTGCCAACGGCGACGAGACTATCGGTCAGCTGATCGCAGACGCGATGGAGAGGGTTGGCAAGGAAGGCGTCATCACCGTTGAGGAAGGTCGTGGCCTGGAAGACGAGCTGGACGTAGTGGAAGGCATGCAGTTCGACCGTGGCTTCCTGTCCCCGTACTTCATCAACAACCAGGAAAACATGTCTACCGAACTGGATGACCCGTACATCCTGCTGGTTGACAAGAAGATCTCCAACATTCGTGAGCTTCTGCCGGTTCTGGAATCTGTGGCCAAGGCTGGTAAGCCTTTGCAGATCATTGCCGAAGACATCGAAGGTGAAGCGCTGGCGACTCTGGTCGTGAACAACATGCGCGGCATTGTGAAAGTAAATGCTGTGAAGGCGCCCGGCTTCGGCGACCGTCGCAAGGAAATGCTGCAGGACATCGCTATCTTGACCGGCGGCACTGTTATTTCCGAAGAAGTCGGCCTGTCTCTGGAAAACACCTCCATTGATGACCTGGGCACTGCCAAGCGTGTCAACGTCACCAAGGAAAACACCACCATTATTGGCGGTGCTGGTGCCCAGGGTGATATCGAAGCCCGCGTTGAGCAGATCCGCAAGCAGATCGAAGACAGCTCTTCCGACTACGACAAGGAAAAGCTCCAGGAGCGCGTGGCCAAGCTGGCTGGCGGTGTAGCCGTCATCAAGGTAGGCGCCGGTTCCGAAGTGGAAATGAAAGAGAAGAAGGCCCGCGTTGAAGACGCTCTGCACTCTACCCGCGCTGCGGTTGAAGAGGGCATTGTGCCAGGCGGCGGTGTTACCCTGATCCGTGCCATTGCGGCACTGGACAAGGTGGATGCCATCAACGAAGAGCAGAAGGCTGGTGTGAACATCCTGCGCCGTGCCATGGAAGCTCCGCTGCGCCAGATCGTGACCAACGCCGGTGGCGAAGCCTCCGTTGTGGTGAACAAGATTCTGGAAGGCGAAGGTTCCTTCGGCTACAACGCGTCTACCGAAGCGTTCGGTGACATGCTCGAAATGGGTATCCTTGATCCCGCCAAAGTGACCCGCTCTGCGCTGCAGGCCGCCGCTTCCGTGGCTTCCCTGATCATCACCACCGAGGCGATGATTGCGGATGAGCCGGAAGAAGAAGGTGCCGGCGGCGGTATGCCGGACATGGGTGGTATGGGCGGAATGGGAGGTATGGGCGGCATGATGTAATGCCAGCCTGACCCGGACCAATTCTCAGTTGTTGAGAAATGGCCCCATAAACCCGAAAAACCCCGCGTTGGTTCACACCGACGCGGGGTTTTTTGTTTTTTTGTCATGAACTTGCGAAATGGCTTTGCTAGACTCGGCAACCGGCCATTCATCTTTGTGACACTGTATGAGCGAAACCCCCGCAAACGCCTTTCTCAGACCCGGCAAGGTGCTCCTGCTGACTTTGGCCGGTGTGCTGATTTATCTGGTGGCGCTCGTGATTCTTGTGCCGGCTGGATGGCTTTGGCATCAGGCGTCTGCCTATGTTGCTCTTCCGCCGGAAGTTCAGGTCAGTCAGGTGTCTGGTAGAGTCTGGTCGGGCGCGGCCGGTGTGGTGGTTGCCGGTTACCCTCTGAGGCTTGAGTGGCAGTTGGGCGCGCCATCTGTTTCGGGATTATCGCTACCTGTCGACTTTTCACTGTCGTCGTCACAGTCTTCCGTGGGTGGCAATGTTAGTCTCGGATGGCAAGGGGCAGGCACCCTGAACGCCAGTGGTGATCTGGCGGTGGCTGAATTTGAGGACCTGATCCGACGCAGCGGTGGGGCGGTTATTGAAGGCGACGTCACCATTGATCGATTGGTGTTGTCCTGGCAGGACAACCGTGTGACCCAGGCAGATGGTGTGGGTCGTTGGGCAGGAGGCCAGGTGACCTGGCCCATGGGGAACAACGTTGGCCAGGCGGATTTCCCGCCCATGCGGGCGACGATGGACAGTACGGCCGATGGTATTGCGCTGGTCGTTTCAGAGCAGGGTGGGGGTGGCCCGGCGGCGGATGCCGAGATCCGCTGGAACGGCATGATGGAGTTGCGAGTTTATAAACGCATGATCGACCTGGCGGACCAGCCCTGGCCAGCTTCAGCAAGCCCCAGTGATGTCGTGTTCAGGGTCAAACAGCCGTTAATCCCGGGAGGTGCGTTGTGACGGCGATGGCGGCTGTAGCTGGTAGCCGGCGACTTCCCCGGTTGCTGGCCAATTTGTTACTGGTGGGTCTCGTGGTTTATGTTGCGCTGGTACTGGCGCAAACAACATGGCTCATCGCCTGGGACGACCGCCCGGTGGCCATGGCACCCGCCCTGGACAGCAGAGCGACTGTTTCAGGGGGCGGCCGATTACAGCCACTGGCAGCCCATCAGGTGTTTGGCAGGGCAGAGGAACAACCCCGTGTCGCGGAGGTGGTGCGTCGGTCGGCACCGGAAACCAGGCTTAACCTCAGGCTTGAAGGTGTGCTGGTAGCAGAGCGCCCGGAAGACTCGGGTGCTATAGTTGCGGGAAGCAATGGCGTAACAGAGCACTATCGTGTGGGGGACGTTTTACCCGGTAACGCGGAACTGGCGGAAGTGGAGCCGGGCCGGGTGCTGATTCGCAGGAATGGGCAATACGAAACCCTGACGTTTGAAGAACAACTTTTTACGGGCCTGGTTGAGGGCGTGGAGGAACGTTCGGCGTCCTCGCCAGAGCAATTCCTGAGTGAGGCACGTGAACAGCTTGGATCCCAGGGGGTTGCGGCGCTTGCACCATACGGACTGAGTCCGACAGGAGAGGGTGGCACTTCCGGTTATGTGTACGATGGTTCCAGTGCCATGCTCAATGCCGTCAATCTCCAGGCCGGAGATGTGATTACCGCTGTTAACGGGCAGCGCCTGGGCGACCTTGAGCAAGATATGATGCTTTTTGAGAATTGGCGGTCTGAGCCGCAACTGGAAATAGAAATCGAACGGGACGGATCCATTCTGACCGTAAGCTATGCCATACCTGAACAGTGGCGATGAACGGATTTAACGATACAGGACAATAACGCCAGATGCTTAACCACAGATCCAAACTATTCCGGGCCTTTTTTCTGGCCCTGCTGATGCCCCTGATGTCTGTTGCTTACGGGCAGGAAACGGAAACCTGGCGACTGAACCTCAAGGACGCGGACATTCGCGCCTTTGTGACCCAAGTGGCGGATATCACCGGCTACAGCTTTGTCGTGGATCCACGGGTGAAGGGTAAGGTGACCGTCCTGTCCAGCGCCCCCATGAACAAGGACGAGATTTACGATCTGTTCCTGGCTGTGTTGCAGGTGCATGGCTTCACCGCGATTCCCGGTGAGGAAGTGATCAAGGTGGTTCAGCAAGTGGACGCAAAACAATCCGCTGAGTCGCTGGAGCGGTTTACGGAGGTACCCTCAGAGCAGCTGATCACCCGCGTTATCCAGATCGATAACGCCAATGCCCTTGAACTGGTGCCTATCCTGCGGCCGCTCGTGGCCAAGTATGGCCACTTGGCGGGTGTGGCGGCTGCCAACGCCCTGATCGTCAGCGACCACTCTTCCAATATCCGGCGCATCGAACAGATTGTGAGAGAGCTCGACAGCCCGTCCAAATACGAGGTGGAAGTGATCCAGCTTGAAGAGGCCTGGGTGGGTGATATGGTCGAGTTGCTGCAGGAACTGGCCCCGGCGGAATTAGGTCAGGGTGGTGGCGATAATGCCGCTCGCAAGTACAGCGTAACGGCCGATGAACGCAGCAACCGGCTTATCCTCAGGGGTGATGAAACCTTCCGTGACAAGATGCGGGAGCTGATCAGGAAGCTGGACCAGCCCTCAGCCACAGGTGGCACGACCAAGGTCATTCGCCTGAGCCATGCCGACGCGGAGAATCTTACTGAAATTCTCAAGGGCGTGATGGGGGAAGTCGCCAAGGAATCGACCGGTGGTGCAGGTGGCAGCAGCGGAGGTTCGGGAAGTGGACGTAACACCAACTTTTCGGTATTCGCAGATGAAGGGCTGAATGCCCTGGTCGTGCGTGGCGAGCCGTCAATGATGCAGGAAGCCGAGATGATCGTTCAGGCGCTTGACGTGCGCCGGGCTCAGGTGATGATTGAGGCAGCCATTGTCGAGATCAGCGATGAGCTGGGGCAGGACCTGGGCGTTCAATTTGCGCTTGGCAGCGAATCCAGTGGTTCTACACCGGTAGCCGGCTCTAACTTTGAGAACGTCGGCAACAGCCTTGGCGACGTTCTCGGCGCGATTCTATCCGAGTCGCTTATTGAACCTGCTGCCGGCGGTATCACTATTGGCGCCGGTCAGCGTAACGAGGATGGCGTGTCCTGGGGTGTCCTGTTGCAGGCGTTGTCGACCTCGGCGGCGGCAAATCTGCTGTCCACTCCCAGCATCATTACCCTGGATAATCAGGAATCCGAAATCATCGTTGGCCAGAACGTACCCTTCCGGACCGGCCAGTCCACAGTGACCGGCGATGGAACCACCAATCCGTTTACTACCATTGAGCGTCGCGATATCGGCTTGACCTTGAAAGTCACGCCGACCATCAGTGCCGACGGTCTGGTGCGCCTGGTGGTGGAACAATCCACGGAAAGTATCGGTGACAGTATTGAAGCCGCCTCGGACATTATTACCAACAAGCGCGAAATCAAGACTACTGTCCTGGCGGATGATGGCGAGACCATCGTTCTGGGTGGCCTGACGACCGATGACTTGCAGGTGAACAAAAGCAAGGTTCCCCTACTGGGCGATATCCCAGTGTTGGGTCGTCTGTTTTCCTCTGAATCCGAGCGCCGGGTGAAGCGCAATCTCCTGGTGTTCCTGCGCCCGAAGATCATGCTTGGCAAGGCCGACGCCGTTGCCGCCACGGATGAGAAATTCCAGAGCTTATGGGAAATCAATCTCGGTGTGCGCAAGAAGCTGGGACTGCCGGACCCCGAAAGGCCGCCCACGAAAGACTCCCTGTTCCGGCCCCAGTCTAACTGATCGCCCAAGAGGTTGATCTCAGGCCGCCAGTGGCGGCATCGGGCAGTCCAGTTGATCCGCCACCAGGCGGATCAACTCGTATTCCGTGGTCTTGATCTCTCCATCTGCAACCACGCAATGACCGCAGGCATCGAGAATGGCGGGCTTTAGCAGTGGCGACAGGGTGTTCAGCACCAACAGCGCATCGCGCAGATGCTTGATGGATACCGTCTCCAGAAGCTCTGATTGCTCCCGCCCGGCGGTAAAACCCGCCATCGCCTCAGCGAACAGGCCCTGGCTGTCGATTCCCTGTTGAGCACCGGCCCGTGCCATCAGGCTGAACAACACTCGCAGTTGGCCGGTTACTGTCCGGTAGCTGCGGTGGCGTACCGGAACCACGCGAGCCGAGTCTCCCGCAAGGTGGCGGCGAAGAAAGGTATGCATGGCCAGTTCATAGAGGCTCAGACGGTTGTCTGCCCTGATCAATACCTCCGTACACGACATTAACTGGCTGCGCTCTTCGGGGTCGAGCTTTCTGAGGGCGGGCATGGCCAGTTCCAGCGCCGGAAATCGTATTGCGTCGCCCAGTGTGGTAAGGGCGGGCAGCAGCTTGTGCAACAGGTCGGCGTTGGGCGCAAAGAGGGAGTCGGCGGTGACCAGCGCCAACCGCTTCTGTTGTAAAGGCTCAGGAAGCTGGTAAATCAGCAGCGCATAGCACAGCTGAATGGCGCCGGCCCGGGTATAGAGCAAGTTGCGAAACGTTGAAGGCAGCCGGTTGAGGAGGTCCACGGCATAGTCTTCGCTGCGTTTGTTCACGGTACCCACTGAGGTCGAGAGATTCTCCGGTAGCCGGGTATTGAGGGGCGACGTCGCGGCGCCTGTTCCACCCGCGCTGAAGCCGGAAGCCGCACCATGGGCCATTGCTGCACTGACTACGGAGGGTTGGGGAGAGCCCGCGGATCGAAGTGCGTTTGCGGGCTCGCTGTCTCTCAACCGGCTGCGAAGGCGGGCAAACATGCCCGGCTGGATGGCTTCGATGCGCTCCTGCACCGGGGGGTGGGACGCCAGCAATGCCGCGAACTTCATACGTGCGCTTTCGCCAAAACACATGTGGTTCATGTCACTGGCATGGCTGGTGGTGTCCAGGTAGCCTCCTTTGAGCCCAATCTTGAACAGCGCGCCGGCAATGCCCTCGGGGTTACGAGTAAACTGTACCGAGGAGGCATCGGCCAGCATTTCCCGCTGTCGCGATACTGCGGACTGGATCAATCTTCCGAAGAATACGCCCACATAACCAATGACCAGCAGCGCCACGCCTACCAGCCCGAAAACCGCCTGGCCTTTCCGGTCACGAGATGAGTGGCTGGATAGATGGGAGCGGTGGAAGGATGCCCTGAGCAGAAAGGCGCCAATCTGTCCGATCATCAGGATGCCGGCCAGGATGGCGATCAAACGTACGTTCAGGCGCATATCGCCGTTTAGGACGTGGCTGAACTCGTGGCCAACCACACCCTGGAGCTCGTCACGGGTGAGTTGTGTCAAGGCCCCATGGGTAACCACCATAACGGCCTCACCGGGCGTATAGCCTGCCACAAAGGCGTTGATGCCGGTTTCGTGATCCATCACATAGAGGTCTGGCACGCTGATGCCGCTGGCGATGGACATTTCTTCCACAATATTACGCAGCCTGCGCTCGTCGGTGTCCTTTGTGGCCGGGTCAATGGCGCGCGCTCCCACCATTTTTGCGACCCGCTCGCCACCACCGGACAGGTCCGCCCAGCGGATCAGGGAGCCAATACCAATCAGGGCAACGACTGCCGCGGCCGTATACAGTCCATGGCGGCTTAACAACCAGTCGGCGAAGGCCAGTCCCGTGAACTCGCTGCGGGTTACCAGGTAACCCACCAGGCACACGGATAGCGTGATGATCACCACGGCCGCCAGAAACAGGACCACCAGAAGGCCGGTGTTCCGACGGGCGCTGGCCTGGCGCTGGAAAAATCCGGGATGTGCCATGACTATCGGTCTCAGAAGGCGACTTTGGGCGCCTGGCGGGCTTCAGGAGACTCCAGTTCCAGCTGAGAGGAAGGTTTGAAAGCGAACAGTCCGGCCACGATGTTGTTAGGGAACTGCTCACGAAAGATGTTGTAGCCCATAACGCCGTCGTTGTAGGCCTGGCGGGCAAAAGAAACCCGATTCTCGGTGCTGGACAGCTCTTCCATTAACTGCTGGATAGTCTCGTTGGCTTTCAGTTCCGGGTAGTTTTCCGCCACGGCGTAAAAGTTGGCGAGGGCTTTGGAGAGCATGTTCTCTGCGCTCCCAAGGCGCTGAATCTTACCGCCGTCCGCTGGGTCACCAGCAGCGTCTTTTTGGGCGCTGACAGCGTTGTTTCGCGCTTCCATCACTTCGGTGAGGGTATTGCGCTCGTGGGAAAGGTAGGCCTTGGCCGATTCCACCAGGTTGGGAATCAAATCATGGCGGCGCTGGAGTTGGACATCTATCTGGGCGAATCCGTTTTTGAACTGGTTTCTCAATGATACCAAGCGGTTGTAGATAAAAACGATGTAGACAACAACGACTGCAATAACAATCAGACCGATCAGTGTGGTTCCCATGGCGGCTCCTTGCGTTTCTGGTGGCAGGTGATTAAGTGTGGTGGGTCAGGCGTTATTCTCGACAAGTTTGCGATGAAAACCAGCAACAAATGTCTCAAAGTCACTGGGCTTCAGTGGCCTGGAGAAGAAGTAACCCTGTGCCAGCTTGCAGCCCCTTTGCGCAAGATAATACTCCTGCTCCGCAGTCTCGACGCCTTCCGCGACCACGGTCAGGTTCAGGCTCTTGCCGAGGTCAATAATGGTGTTGGCGATACGCGTATCTTCCTCGTTGACAAGCAGGTCTCGGATGAACTGCTTGTCGATTTTCAGATGCTGGACCGGCATACGTTTAAGGTAGGTCAGGGAAGAGTAGCCGGTGCCAAAATCATCCACCGCAATGCTGATGCCAGCCTTGTGCAGACGTTTCAGTTTCTTTACGGCGTCTTCCAGGTTGGTCATGAAACTGGTTTCGGTCACTTCCAGTTCAAGGCGCCCGGCGGGGATGTTGTGGCGTTTCAGGGTGTCCAGAATGTCGTCCACGATGCTGTTCTGGCGTAGCTGCACAGCTGAAAGGTTGATCGCTATACGCAAGGGCATGTCATCGATGGCCCAGCGCGCAGCCTGCCAGCAGGCCTGGTCAAGAACCCACTGGCCAATTTCCACGATGCTGCCATTCATCTCGGCCACCGGTATGAAGTCATCGGGCGGCACAAGCCCCTTTTCCGGATGTTCCCAGCGAATGAGCGCTTCCGCCCCAATGATCCGGCGGGTTTCCAGGTTGATTTGTGGTTGGTAGACCAAGTGGAACTGCTGGTTGTGGAGCGCGATGGAGAGATCCTTTTCCAGCTGTTTGCGTTCACGAATTTCCTGGTCAACGCTGGCAACGTAGAACTGGAAATAATTGTGTCCGCCTTCCTTGGCCAGGGCCATGGTTTGTTCGGCGTTTTGCAGTAACCTGTCGGCTTTACTCGCGTCACCGGGGAACAGGGCGATGCCGAGGGTGGCGGTCATGGTAATCGTCTGGTCATCGAAGACCATTGGGCTGCTAAGCGAAGCCAATATGCGATCGGCAGTGTCGGCCGCCTGGAATCCATCCCTCAACCCCTTTTCCACGACAACAAACTGGTCACTGCCCAGTCGAGCAATGGTAAAACGAGTACCACCGAGCTTCTGAGTGAGACGATCGGCCACGGTTTGCAGGATCATGTCGCCCGTGCGGAAACCGCATTGCTCGTTGATGGACTTGAAGTCATCAATGCCACAACAGATCAGTGACAGGACCAATTTGTCCTCACTGGCGTCTGCAATATCGGCCTGAAGCAACTCCATGAAGGTGTCACGGCTGGGCAGACCTGTCAGCTGATCGTACCTTGATAGCCGTGTCACACGATCTTCTGCTTCCCGGTGGCGAGTCTGGCTGTCGCCAATTGCAACCAGGAGGTTGTTGGTGGCGTTGACCCAAAGGCCCAATTCATCTTTCTGGTGGCCGTGAGGCAGGTGGATCAGGTTGTCGTCGGGGTGATCCGGGTTGACCTGTTTAACAGAGCGTACAATTCGTAGTAGTGGACGCGTCAGCAGTAGATGGAAAACCACAAACAGCACCATTCCGAGAATGACGGCAATAGCGATGCCGGAGGCGAAGGTGATGGACGCACGTTCAAGCCAGGTTCGCGCCGCCGGACCGGTGTCATATTTTAGCTCAAGGTACCCATAAACATTATCGGAGCCAGTGTCTCGGGAAAGCTCTATACGATAGTAACGCTCCGATTCGAAAATTGGGTCGGTAATCTGGCGGGAGGTGCTTTTCTTTAGAGGGCGGTCACGACTGCCGAGAGGTTCGCCATCGGGATGGGTAATGCGTGCGACTCGTATCGCTTCCTGAGCAAACAGGCCATCGACTACCTGTTGGGCAAGGTCAGCATCGATACTGAAAACGGCCTGGGTTGATGCGTCCTTGACCAGCGCCATGGTTTGTCGCGCTTGATCGTCGAGAGACTGTGATACCCGTCCCGCATCGAGGATGACCTGTACGGTGCTGACAACAACCCCGCTAATTAACGCCACAGCGAGCACCCACCGCAGAACCCGGTACCCCAGGCGATGTTCTACCTCATAAGAGTTTTGCATGGAGGCCTGTTTGATTTGTTCCAACTGAGTGAGACCCGGTACCGCTCACCTGGGGCAAAGGGGCTCTCGGCTGATATTTTCTTTTTCAAGTATGGTTCAGTTTTCACCTACTGTACCCAGTATCGGCAATTCTTCCAGATAATTCAGGCTATGGGTGTATCAATTTGTAAGATCGTTTGTATCACAGATACGAAAACGCCCGCGAATGTGCGGGCGTTTGTGTGCAGGTTGTGTCCTGCAAGGTATCCGAAGCGCTGTTACGCCAGGTTTTCGTTGACGAAATCCCAGTTAACCAGTTTCCAGAACGCTTCCAGATAGTTCGGACGGGAATTGCGATAATCGATGTAGTACGCGTGTTCCCAGACGTCGACCGTCAGTACCGGCTTATCGGCGGTCGTCAGCGGCGTTTCGGCATTGCTGGTATTAACAATGGCAACGCTGCCGTCTGCCTTCTTAACCAGCCAGGTCCAGCCGGAGCCGAAGTTGTTGGCGGCCTTGTCGTTAAACTCTTTCTTGAAGTCTTCGAAAGAGCCAAATGCTTTTTCGATCGCGTCCTTGGCCGCTCCCGTAGGCTCACCACCACCGTTCGGGCTCAGGCAGTGCCAGTAAAAGGTGTGGTTCCAGACTTGGGCAGCGTTGTTGAACAGTGGGCCACTGGCGCTCTTGATAATGTCTTCGAGCGACTTGTTGGCGTTGTCGGTACCTTCGACCAGGCCGTTGAGCTTGGTTACGTAGGTGTTGTGGTGCTTGCCGTAATGGTACTCAAGAGTCTCCTGAGAGATGTGTGGTTCCAGTGCGTTCTTTTCGTAGGGCAGTGCGGGAAGTTCAAATGCCATGAGGTCGTTCTCCCTGATTCTCTCTGTTTATGTGCATGTAAGCCATTATTAAATATAGGGGCGCTTGGAGCTATATCAACCCCTTGTGTGCTTCCTGCCTACTGTTCAGACAGGGTACTTTTAAACTCTGGACAACCGGGTAAAAACTGGGCGCAGTTTTTTACCCGCCAGACCAATTCTTCGTAGCTGTCCGCCAGAACGGTCACATGGCCAAGTTTCCGGCCCGGGCGCTCGCCTTTATTGTAGAGGTGTACATGAGCGTAAGGCAGTTCAAGGATTCGTTCAATGTCGCCGTGCTCGGCAATAATATTGATCATGCAACTGACACCGCGAGCGTCGGTGCTTCCTAAGGGGTGGCCGCTCACGGCGCGGATGTGGTTCTCGAACTGGCTGGTCATGGCGCCCTCGATAGTCCAGTGCCCAGAGTTGTGGACCCGCGGTGCCATTTCGTTGGCGACCAGACCGTCGGCGGTTTCAAACAGTTCGAGCGTCAGTACGCCGACGTAATCCAGCTCGTTCAGTAGTGCCTTGATGTAACGTTCGGCGTCTTCCTGGATGTGTTTCTCGAGTTTGGGTGCCGGGGCGATGGCGTAGCGCAGAATACCTTCGTGGTGAGAGTTTTCGGATATAGGGTAAAAAGCCAGTTCACCGTCTTCGGCACGAACGGCAATAATGGAAACTTCGCGGCGAAACTCGACGAATTTCTCGACGATCAGGCGCGGATGACCAATGGATTGCCAGGCCTCTGCTGCGTCTTCCGGTGAACGAAGAACTGCCTGCCCCTTGCCGTCGTAACCTTCGGTGTTGGATTTCGCGACAACCGGACAGCCAAGCGCTTCCGCTGCTTCCTGTAGGGATTCTACGCTGTCCGCAATTCCCCATTTTGGTGTGGGTATGCCTAGCTCGCCGAATAGTGTTTTTTCGGCTTCTCGGTTCTGGCATACCTGAAGCGCACGCGGGCAGGGGTGAACCGGTTTCTCCTTGGCGATTCGCTCTGCTACGTCGACCGGTAGGTGTTCGAATTCGTAGGTAACGCGATCTACACGGGAGATAAAGTCATCCAGATATTGACTATCCCGGTCAATAATCACTTCACCCAGCCCGGCACTGGGATTACCTGACATATCATAGAAAACAAACGTCTTGGCCAACGGGTAGCCTGCCAGAGCCAACATCCGGCCAAGCTGGCCGGCCCCTAAAACACCAATTCTCATTCGTTATCTCCTGCCTTTAATTAGGCATCTGCATTAGTTCGGGGGGTGGGTGGGGGATGCTTTCCAAAACTGTGCGGAGCCATGGATGGCGAAGCCCAAGCACCATATGGATGTGCCGCAAGGAGCGTGTTTTGGAAAGCATCCCCCACCCGCTCCTGCACCAGAGTCCGATTCCTGATTATTGATCGCTGGGATCAGGATTATCCAGAATTGTCTGTGTCTGTGTAGCACGAAATTCATCGACCGCTTTACGGACATCGTCCTTGAACGTACCGATAATCTGCGCCGCCAGCAGGCCAGCATTGATGGCACCGGCTTTACCAATTGCCAGGGTGCCAACCGCAATGCCGCCGGGCATTTGTACAATGGAAAGCAGCGAATCAAGACCGTTGAGTGCTTTGGACTGGACTGGAACACCAAGGACCGGCAGTGACGTTTGTGAAGCGACCATGCCAGGCAGGTGTGCAGCACCGCCCGCACCGGCGATGATCACCTTCAGTCCCCGATCAGAGGCCGTCTTGGCATAATCGAACAGTAAATCCGGCGTGCGGTGGGCAGAGACAACCTTCGTCTCGTAAGGCACGCCCAGCTTGTTCAGCATTTCGGCAGCGTGTTCCATGGTGGGCCAGTCAGATTTCGAGCCCATGATGAGTCCTACAAGCGGCTGCATATGCAACAGTCCTGATATGTGAGAAAGCCGGACATTGTATGTAAGGCCCCGTGGCCATGCAAACGGCCGATGGTCAAAGAGCGCATACTGTCCGCTCTCCTGGCCTTCATTTTGCTGAGTCGCAAGGTACGGGTATTATCGTGCTTTATTAACGTTACCGTCCATATACCGGAGCTGTTATGGAACCAATCCGTCCAGATGATGATGAAGTACGTACCGGGGTGCCCGGCAATAACGTGGAAGAGCGCAAAAAACGTGAAGCGCCCGTGCGCGAGTCGGCGGGCAATGGTGGCCCAGGCAAGCCTGCAGGAAGAAGCAGGAAAGCGTCTGGCGGTGGTGGTTCGGGGCGCAGCGCAGTGCTGTTGATCGCGCTGTTGATTGTTGCCGGAGCGGCGGGTGCTGGCTGGTATCAACAAGAGCAGCGTATACAAGCGCTGGAAGGGCAGCTGGAGGAGGCTGATTACTGGGCGCGCCAAAGCAAACTGGCGCTGGCACGATTCGAGGGAGAGCTTTCCGAGACCGGCGAGAATCTGCAGGAGAGAGGACAATCCATTGAAGAGACGCTGGTATCCCACAAGGAACGCCTCAACACGGCTGACAGCGAAATCGCCAAGCTATGGGGGGTGGCTAATGACCGCAACCGCAAGCGTCTGGATCTGTCTCTTATACACATCTCCGAGCCCACGAGACTAAGGCGAATCTC
>OJDN01000451.1_pt1 | contig 14446 bp, 8 predicted proteins | sample 1592731 | NCBI WGS metagenome assembly OJDN01 (sample SAMN05416881, study PRJEB24817) | seawater metagenome | isolation source: Sea water | place: Canada:Atlantic | collected 2013-11
TCGGCAACCACCCGGTTTATCTGACATTTGATATCGACTGCCTGGATCCTGCATTTGCCCCCGGCACCGGCACCCCGGTTCCTGGCGGGCTGAGCAGTTTTCAGGCACTGAATATTATTCGCGGCCTGACCGGTATTAATCTGGTAGGGATGGATGTCGTGGAAGTCGCTCCCGCTTATGATCACGCCGAAATCACTGCGCTGGCCGGTGCCCAGATCGCCATCGAGTTGCTGGCGCTCTATGCAGCCTGCCGCAAACCCAGAGCTTAAGCAAGCCTTGAGCGTAAAAACAGCCCTGAGCGTAAAAAACAGCCCTGAGCGTAAAAAATAGCCCTGAGCGTAAAAAGCACTCTTGGCCCCAGAATGACTGACATGACAACCGAACTTAAGAACCGGGGGAGCAGTAGATCCATGACGGCAGACAGCACGGCAGCACAAAATATTCAGCAGGCACGAGACACTTATGGCATGGATGTCTGGTCTGACGGTTTCTTTCAGATCGATAGCAATGGTCATGTCACGGTTACACCGACCGAGAACCCCGATCTGGCCATCGACATTAACAGTGTTGTAGATGCAGCACTGGAAAGCGGCTCAGCATTGCCGTTGATCGTCCGCTTTCAGGATATTATCGCTGCCCGCGTACAACGCCTGAACCGTAAATTCCGTGAAGCCATTGCCGAAGCACAATATCCCAACCAGTACCGAAGTATTTACCCCATCAAGGTCAACCAGTTACACGAGGTGGTGGCCGAAGTGCTGGAGGCTGGCCGTGAGTTTGACGCCGGCCTGGAATGTGGCTCCAAAGCAGAGCTGATGGCAGCCCTGCCATTAATTGGCGATGACACATTACTCTTGTGTAACGGCGTGAAAGACCACGTCATGCTGTCGCTGATGCTCAACGCTCAGCAATTGGGTCAACAGGTCATCCCGATCATTGAGAAATACAGTGAGTTTGAGCAGTTGCTACTGCTGGCATCGGAGCAAGAGCAAAAACCCCGCCTGGGTGTCCGGGTCAAGCTCAACACCAAAGGGTCAGGGCGCTGGTATGAATCGGGTGGTTCACGCTCCAAGTTTGGCCTGACCATTCCTGAAGTCGTCAAACTGGTACAAACCCTTAAAGCACGAGGTCAGACCGACAGCCTTGAACTTTTGCACTTCCATCTGGGCAGTCAGATATCAGACATCCAGGTGTTGCGAAGTGCGGTTAAAGAAATCACCCAGATCTATGCCGACCTGATTAAACGTGGCTGTCAGATCAAATTTCTGGACGTCGGTGGCGGACTCGGGGTGAATTACGGTGGTGACTATGAGAACTCGGAATCTTCCATCAACTATGGCCTGCGAGAGTATGCCAATGTCATCGTCTATGCGGTCAAGGAAATTTGTGAAGAACGCGATGTTGCCGTGCCGACGTTGCTGTCGGAAAGTGGTCGTGCACTGACCGCCCACCATTCCATGCTGGTAGTACCGGTGCTCGGCGTTCACCGCCCGGACAGCCCGCCGCTGACAGATGAGCTGAATGAAGACGAAATTCCTGCGGTACTCTCGCGGATGCAGTCGACACTGGCCGACGCAGAGAAACATGATGTCCCCGGCATCCTGCTGGAGTGTTATCACGATGCTGAAGAGTTACGCTCAGAAGTGGATCAACTGCTGAGGCTGGGCTACATCAGTCTGGAGCATGTCGCTCAGTCAGACCGACTCTATTGGCATACCTGCCGGGAAATTTTACGCAAACTCCAGGCAGCGGAACTGTCACCGCCACCACAAGAGCAACTGGACCTGGAAGAGCAATTGACCGATCTTTATCTCTGTGATTTCTCGATCTTTCATTCCATTATCGACCACTGGGCAATTGACCAGGTATTTCCCGTCATGCCATTACACCGGCTGGATGAACTACCCACACGCCGTGCTCAGGTCGTTGATCTGACCTGCGACTCTGATGGGAAAATCAAGAATTATGTTAGCGGTCAGGGTAATGCCAACTGGCTGCCTTTGCATGAACACCAGTCTGGCGAACGTTACCATATCGGCATCTTTCTGGTCGGTGCTTACCAGGAAATTCTCGGCGATGCCCACAACCTCATGGGACGCGTGGATGAAGTTCACGTCTACGCCCGGGATGATGAACCTGGCAATTTCTGGATTGAAGAGTCTCTCAAAGGCTTAAGCACTCAGGAGATGTTAAGTCAGGTCCAGTATTTTCCAAATGATCTGGATCGTCGCCTGAATGAATTCATCCGCAAGCAAATTAACACTGGCGTTATCAAGCCAACTGCAGCCAGCCGCATATTAAACAATTACACCAAGCGACTGACCGAAACCACTTACTGCAGTACTGAAGTGATTCATAACCACAAATGATGCCTCTATCAGCGGCTTAACACCCAGTAACTGAACGCTATCAACACGGCATAGCGTGCACCTTTACCGACTGCTATGAGCAACAACGCCAATCGCCACCGTGTGCCGGCCAGACCGGCCACGAATGTGAGTGGATCCCCGACGATGGGGAGCCAGGACCCTAGCAACATCCAGACTCCGTATTTGCGGAATAGACCTGCTGCTCGTTCTCGCTGTTTTTCACTAAAGGCACGCTCAGCCCATCCCGAGAAATGACTGATATAGACTCCCAGGCAATAATTCAGCATGCCACCAGCGGTATTGCCCAGCGTGGCAACCAGCCACAACATCAAAGCATTGCGATCTCCCTGCAGGAGATAGAGCAGGTATGCTTCAGAACTTGCCGGCAGCAATGTGGCAGCCAGAAAAGCACTGGCGAAAAGCGTGAGATAGACCACTGTAAGGGTTACACCAGATCAGACTGGTCAAGAACGGGCAATCGCAAGGTTTCCTTGATCTCTTCCATGACAATATAACTCTTGGACTCGCGTACCGATGGCAACCTCAGCAAAATATCACCCAACAGCTTGCGGTACGATGCCATCTCAGAAATGCGCGCTTTTACCAGATAGTCAAAATCCCCCGACACCAGGTGGCATTCCAGAATTTGTGGTAACTCCAGGACAGCACGACGAAAATCCTCGAAAATGCTGGCAGATTTTGACGAGAGACTAATTTCCACAAACACCAGCAAAGGTGCCTGCAGCTTATGGGGGTTCAGTCTGGCACTGTAGCCCAGTATGAATTTCTCGCGCTCCAGTCGCCTGACACGTTCGAGACAAGGGGTCGTCGACAGTCCTACCCGCTCCCCCAGTTCCACATAGGAGATACGACCATCCTCCTGCAATACCTTTAGTATATTTCGATCAATTTTATCCAGCTCTCGGCTACTCAATCGTTTGGTTTTCATGGTATCTCCAGCCGTATCGGTCGGGTCTTCATGGTAGGGGATTTGGACTATCTGCCTGGCATTCTAATATTCAGCAAAACAGTAGAAATTATTACTGCTAATCCATTTTTATCAGAAATATTAACCATAATACTACAATAATCTGAAAAATATCGACTACCAGTGACAGTTACAATAGCCACATTAACTAAACAGCTGCTCAAACAAAGGAGATTTTGTAAATGCATACGCTGGTTATTGGTGGCGGTGTTATTGGCATGACCACTGCCTGGCACCTGGCCAAAAGTGGCCATCAAGTCACTCTCATCGAGAGACAATCAGGGCCCGCACTGGAAACCAGCTTCGCCAATGCTGGCATGCTCTCAACTGGCTATTCCACGCCCTGGGCAGCACCCGGCGTACCTCGCAAAGCACTGGGCTGGCTATTATCCCGTCATGCACCACTGCGTTTCCGACCCACGTTCGATTGGCAGCAATATCAATGGATGTGGCAGATGTGGCGACAGTGTTCTGTAGCTGACTACAAACGCAACAAATCCAGATTGCTGCAACTGGCCTTGTACAGCCAGGATCGCATGCAGGTATTGGACAGCGAACTCGGCATGAATTACGAGCAGCGCCAGCTGGGCACACTGCAGCTGTTTCGTTCACAAAAACAGTGGCTCCAGGCTCAGCAGGACTGCGACATTCTGGACCATTACGGCATTCCCTACCGCTCACTTTCTGCCCGGGACCTGGTTGAGGCAGAACCAGGGCTGGCATCAGGGGATGAGCGCACACTACCGTATTGCGGTGGCCTGCAAATCACTAATGACAGCACCGGAGACTGCTATCAGTTCACCAGAAAGCTGAATGACGCCTGTGAAAAACTTGGCGTAGAAATGCGTTATGGCCATCAGGTCGAAGGGATGAGCGTAGCCAATGGTAAGGTCAACACCATCCAGTTTCGTGGCCCTGACAATGAGATCATGACCATGTGGCCGGATGCTGTCGTCATCGCGGCAGGCAGCCTGTCACGTAAGCTGATGAAGAAGTCACTGGGCATCAACCTGCCCACTTATCCGGTCAAGGGATACTCCCTGACACTGGACGTTGACGATGAGGCTGGTGCACCTCAGTCCACACTCATGGATGAAACCTTCAAAGTCGCGGTAACGCGCTTTGATAACCGTATACGTGTCGGCGGTATTGCCGAGCTGTCAGGCTATTCATCGGGACTGCGACAATCCGCGATCGATACATTACGCAAAGTGGGTAACGATATGTTCCCCACTGCCACCAACTGGCAAACCGGCAAAGCCTGGACAGGCTTGCGGCCAATGACACCGGACAGCACCCCCATTATCGGGCCGTCCGGTATTGAAGGGCTTTATCTGAACACCGGTCATGGCAGCCTTGGCTGGACATTGGCCTGTGGGTCAGCGCAATTATTGACCGACACGATCAACGGTCAGTCAACCGCACTCAATCCGGACTGCTATGCGTTGTCGCGCTTTGGCAGGCCCATGGTCTCAGGTGTGACTTACCGGCCATTGCAGGTCTGACTGCCCGACGTATAATTTCAGGCGGCCAGTGTCATCAGTAACATCTGCAATGCGAGCAGAACCACCAGTAAGGCAAACAACCGACGCAACACGCCAACAGGGAGCCGGTGGGCCAGGCTGGCCCCTAACGGTGCCGTTAACAAACTGGTGGCGGCAATCCCCAGCACACCCGGCCAGTATACAAACCCGGTGCTCCAGGCAGGCAGATCAACCTGCTGAAAGCCGTTCCACAGATAGCCCAGGGTCCCTGCCATTGCAATCGGTAAGCCTACGGCAGCCGAACTGCCAATGGCTGTTTTCAGGGGCAAGCCACGAGAAGCCAGATACGGCACCGTTAATGTGCCACCACCAATAGCCGCCAGTGCCGAAATCGCACCAATGCCTGAGCCAACCAGGCTTAGCTGAGATAACCGCGGCAAATTAATCTGCCTGTCACCTGTTTCACCCGGTTTCCCTGATCTGAGCAGGCGCCAGGCGATGACACACATAAAGACAAAGAAAAACAGCGATAGTGGCTCCGGCTCGAGGTTACTCGCCACAAACGTGGCTGCAAACGAGCCTAGTATGATACCTGGCGCCAAACCTCGAACTGCATTCCAGTAAACACCTCCGCGCCGATGATGTGCGCGCAAGCTGGCAATGGCTGTTGGAATGATGGCTGCCATGGAAGTACCCAGTGCCAGGTGAACTACCCACAGCTCACTGAGATTAAAGCGGTAGAACAGCCAGGTCAGAACCGGGACCATCACAGCCCCGCCACCGACACCAAACAGCCCGGCCAGCAACCCGGTGACGGCACCAAGCAGGGGCAGCAAAAACATCAACTCGAACACGACCATTCCAACCTTGCCCCAACCTTACACCTTAGTTGTAAACTTCTTTCCAGACAGTAATACGATCGTGACCATCCTGACGGCCAAAGGTGGCATAGGCACGCGGGTTGTTGCTGGGCGTCTCGTCATTTTGCAGCCAGGCGGGGACATCCAGTTCAAACAGGATAGCACCGGTTGCATCCGGAGCAGTCCAGAAAAGATCAGGGTAGTAGTTACGACCGGTAATCAGTGATGCAGTCGCCCCGTCTGCCGACGTAGACAATGAGCTGGCATTGCTCAAAATGCTGATATCAGCCGGTTCGATTTCAGTGCAATTATCATCAACGTTACGAATGAAGTAACTGCCCTGCCAGTATTGTGTCGTCACCAATATCGGCAAAGCTTCATTTTCAGGACCGAAAGTGTCGGGAACCACAGCCAGCCCAAAGCGAACGTCCTGGGTGTCATCTACCGCAATGGCGTTGCAATTGTCCGGCGTTGTGCAATCAGATTCATCTGCTTTGAAGTCCGGATCTGCCACAACCGTATAAGAGCCACCTGTCTCATTATCATCCAGCATGATACCAATCCGGACATCAAATGGACCATCCGGATCACCACTGCTATCTCGATCCACCTGGAAAGCTTGTGCGGCAACAATGGCCTCCCCTTCATCCCAGACGGGGGTAAAACTGTCTCCCCCCAAGCGGTCACTGATATCCGAGCCACCAGCCTCATCCCTGGCACTTAACATAACAGTAGCACCCGTGCCGACATCCGGATAGTTCAGTGTGGTATTGCCGCCGCGGTTTTCAGCCAGTACTTCCAGCGACAATTCCAAGGGTTGACTCATATAGGTAAACGGATCACTCAGGTTCTGGCAGGCTGGTGTGACCCAGGCATCCACCAGTTCAAACTGCCAGGGAATAAAACGACCAATGTCTGCAGAGACAGTTGACACATTACCTGTGCCCAAATAATCCAGTGACGAAACACGGGCAGTAAACCGCGCCGTCCCTACTTCACTATAACGCACTTGTGAGCTGCTGAATTCTCCGGCACCGGTTTTACTGAAAGGCGCAACCAGGCTGATATCACCACTGTAGCCTCCGCTGGGAACGACCGCTGTACCACTGGGCGCCAGCGTTAAGGTTTCAGGCGAGGTCTCGTTGCCAAAATTCGGCGTTACCTGACCGCTGCTACTTCTGGCGGTCAACACAACACTAAAGTCTTCGCCTGTTTTGGCAAAGATGCCAGCTGAGTAACCGCCAGGACCGGAGACAGCAACATTGATAGACGCAGGCCGGACGACAAATGCATTGGAAACACCGGCAAGCGTGTCGCCATTATTTGCTTGAGCACTCGCATACAAACGTATTTGCCCGACATCTTCCAGCTCAGTATTAAGTGAGGCTGTGCCCGTGCCACCAAAACTGGCAGTCACCGCAGTATAAGTCGGGTACTCACTGGCAGCGGTCCCGGCCACACTGAGCAGGGAGCCGCCACTACTACATGAGCCAGGATCCAGGCATTCCACACTGACATCAATTTCACTGACACCGGTCAATGCTGTGGCACAGGCACCGGTATCAGTATCCGTCCTGATGGCTTCCAGAACGGTAGTAAATGCGGTACCTGCGGTTTGGGTAGGAATACTCTGCCAGCGTAACGCTGTGTCGACCACTTCCAGCGTACAACCTGAGGGGCTTTGACATTGCGTTGCATTCGCTGCGGCTTCGGGGACAGTAGATAAAGAAAGCGTATAAGAACCTGGCGTCGATAATTCCACGGCAGCAGATGCCGTCGTGGAGGCACTGAAGCTGCTGTTGAAATTAGTGGATGACCCCGATGTTGCAACCAGGGTAACACCGCCAGTCAACGTCGACTCGGTGGTACACCCGGCATCTTCACAGGCTCTGATAATGACAGTTTCAGCTTCACAGGTCAGCAGTTGCCCGCTATGTTCAATACGATAATGATCCACGCCACCACCGCCACCACTACAGGGGCCTTCATTGGAGTTCTGATCACAGACAGGGCCACCGACGTTGCCAGTGTTACCAACCTGCTCTTCGTTAGGTGCGTTGACATAGCCATTAATGGTGCCATTGTCCGTATAGACAGGCCCATCGGAGTTAACGTTACCATTGATGGTACCCTGGTTCGAAACCTGCCCTTCGGAATCAACACTACCGCCAATATAGCTGCCATTGCCTATATTTATGTTATGTCCGTTCACATCTCCTGATATGTTGCCGTTACCACTCATATTGAGGTCACCGCCACTGGTGACACTGCCATCAAGGTCCATGTTATTGCCCAGATTCGCGTTATTACCAACCTCAACATTGCCGTTGATAGTCACGTTATTGCTGCTGGCATTCAGGTTGTTCGTCGCTTCGATATTGCCATTTACCGTACTGCCCTGTGACATATTGACGTTGTTAGTCGCCGTAACCGGGCCGTTCACAGTGGCATTTTGATTGATATTGACCGTGCCACCATCCACATTGCCTGTGACTTCGGTACCACTGCCGATTGTGAGCGTTCCTGACGCCTGCAGGTTGCCGTTCACTTCACCATTACTGCCTAGCTGCATGCTGCTGGCGGTGATATTTCCGGTGTAATCGAGGTTATTGCCATTGAGGTTGGCAGCACCCGTAACATCAATGTCACCGACCCAGGTCAGGTTGCCACCAGAGGCGTAGATATTTGACGCTTCAATATTCGCCACAACATCCGTGTTATTACCTACGTTCAGGCTACCGCTCATATCAATGGTCAAGTCAGCAGGAGAGCCTCCGACATTAATACTTGCACCATTAAAGCCGCCATTACCAAACACCCAGGTTGTTGGAGAACTAACGGTAATTGAATCACTGTTACCAAGATTAAGGTAACCGCTGCAGGTCACGGTTGCTCCTGACGAGGAGCAGCCACCCGGCAACGGGCCACCCGGGAAGGTATAACTTGCTGCATAGGCATTACCTGTCACTACTGAAAGCAACCAGAATAGACTTAATTTAATCAGCCAGGGCCGAAACAGCATAGTGCTCCTGAAGCGCATAATAGTGGATACATCGTGGGAAAGGTCATCGATTTCGGTTTCACCCACTATAGAAGGTATACCAGAATAAGCGAAATCAATGAAAGAAGTAATAACAGGTAAGTACTAGTTTTATCTAGCTGAAAATACCCATGACAGAAGGGCGAGATAAGCACGAAAGCAGCACCTCAACAGCTGTTACAGGGACTGCGAAGCGATACCCGTAACAGCAGTGAGGTCAGAAATGTCTGACTGACTAGAGACCAGAAACGCTTAGCTCAATACGACTGGCTGCACCGTAGATAACTGATGGCTGAACGTGTAAGCGTGCGGGTGGCTGTAAACCAGTCCAGGCCGGCATGATGGTGTCCATACGCTCACGAATCGAGCTGGTAATACCACTATCAGTTCCCATGGCCTCTAACTGAGCCAGCACATCATAGGCAATGCGCATGAAACCAAAGGAGTCCTGGTATTCATGACCGTTTTCAAGGCCCAGGTCATCTCCTGCGGCAATATCATATTCAGCAGCAGCAGTACTGACCAGGTCTACGATCACATCACCAAGCAGTCTGGGAGTCACTGGAGCAACGGCTCCTTCTGCTCTGGCGATGGCTGACATCAGGTCATCAAAGGCGGCCGTAACCGTTGATACCGGCTGCCTGTTTTCAACGGCCAGTGCCAGCGCACTTAGCTGACCCGCAAACTCTGGCGCATTACGCACCTCCAATGCAGGAAGCAAGGCGGCGTAAATTTCACTCTCCGGATGCTTCATATGCGTTTCAGAGGCCTCCGCATCACCTTCCTGATACAGTTCAACACCGACCAGCAAATGTCCACGAATAAATTTCAACTGGCCAAGATAGACCGCATCACTGGACACTGAGTCTGCAGAGCTGGCACTTTCACCGCCTTCACCACCCTCACTGGCCGTCATTGCCATGGCGCTGTGATCCATGGTGGAAGACATGTCACCGCCCTGGGTTGAGGTGCATGACACCATAGCCCCTGATGCACATACGACGCCGAGACCCAGCCAGATCTTGCTTGTTGAATCCATAAACACTTCCCTCAAATGCTTTAAAATTTGCGTAATTTTACACGCTTTGTAGCCCACGATCAGTAAACAGCATTGCCCTGAGAGCGGCAAGGCACTAAACTGGTGACAGAGTACAACAATCAAGAATCATTCTCAATTAAAACACTATGATACTTCCGATCGGTAACGCCATTTCTCCTGCCCTGCTGCAGGAAATCACCAGCAAAAGCCAGCAGGAACTCGAATTTGCTGATGGCCGTAAAACGGCCGGCTGGCATGCACGTCAGGTCAAGAACAATCGCCAGGCCAGCAACAGTCCAGCACTCAACGCTGTCTTTGAGCAGGTTTCAAAAGCATTATTGGCACACGAACTGGTGCAGGCCGCTGCCCGTCCCCGGCATATTGTCAGCCTGATACTGAGCCGGTATGGCAAAGGAATGTCTTATGGCAGCCATGTCGACGATGCCATGATGAACGGCGCCAGAACGGATCTGTCATTTACACTGTTTCTGAATGAACCTGCGGAATATGAAGGTGGCGAGCTTATCATCGACGATCCTGCCGCTGAACGGCCATTTAAACTCAGCGCAGGCAGTATGTTGCTATATCCTTCCAACACGCTCCACCGGGTGAAAGAGGTCAGTTCAGGAGAGAGACTGGTGATCGTGGGCTGGATTCGCAGCCTGATCCGTGACCCGGGACAACGCGAGGTTCTGTTTGATCTGGATCGAACGATCGCCGCCATACGCAACAAACCGGAATCAGCAGAACTGTTACCACTCCTGCTGAAATCCCGCAGCAATCTGATGCGCATGTGGATGGAGGACTAGGGCCTGTTGCCAGACCCCAGTCAGATAATAGCCTCTAGGCTGAGTTTCTTGACGCATTGATGTTACCAAACAGCGTACGAACAACCATCTTTTCGTACACATCAAGGCGCTCAGCATCATTATCCTCACGACTTTCCCGAATGCGCATCAATGCGTATTGCTGAATCGTTAACAGCGGCAACACCACATTCTCTCGCAGACGAATGCTAAGGCGACTGCGCGGGTTATCCTGCAACAGCTCCTGCTGCCCTGCCACTTTCAGCACCATCTCTTTGCTCAACTGATATTCCTGGTAAATATCCTGCCAGAACTCGCCAAACCGGGGATCCTTCTCCATATAACGAGTCAGGGCGAAGTTTGTCTTGCTCATGCTTTGCATACTGTTCGCAATCAGAGCCCTGAAAAAGCGCGAATTCTGGTAAAGCTCAAGGCAGGCATCCAGTCGCCCCAATTCTTCCAGAGACTTCAATGCCGTCCCCAGCCCATAGAAACCGGGCACATTCTGTTTCAGCTGGCTCCATGAACCAACAAACGGAATCGCACGCAGATCTTCAAAGCGCAGTTTGCCATCGCCACCACGTTTGGATGGCCGGCTGCCGATGTTACTCATTGCATAATAATTGAGCGTACTCATCTCTTCCAGGTAAGGCAGGAACAGCGGATGCTGTTTAAATGCCTCGTACTTTTCATAACTACGCTCGGCCAGATCCCTGATCAGGTTGCGCTGCAAGTCATCCAGTTCTCTGTCCGGACGTTCCTGCAGATTATTCTCCAGCCCGGCAGTTAACAATTGCCCCATGTTATGACCGGCGGCGGCCTTGATGCCATAGTAGGAACTGATGGTTTGTCCCTGTACCGTCATCTGGATCTGGTTGCTTTCTATTGCCTTGCCATGGGCTGCGTAAAACAGATAAGCATCACCGCCGCCACGGGCCGGTGGGCCACCACGACCGTCAAAGAAAATCACTTCGACCTGATTCTCCCGCGACACTCGCGTCACGTCTTCTTTCGCTGTATAAATCGCCCAGTTGGCCATCAGATAGCCACCATCTTTGGTGCCATCCGAGAACCCAAGCATCACGGTTTGCTGGCCACGGCGGTGACTCAGATGTTGCTTGTACTCAGGGTTGGAGTACAGGCGTGTCATCGACTCGCCAGCTCCCTGCAAATCATTCACTGTTTCAAATAGTGGCACGATGTCCACATCCAGCGGATCATCACCCCAGCCTCCGAGCCGGAACAGCGCCACGACTCTCGCAATATCAACCGGGCCGCGGCAGTTGCTGATAATATACCGGTGTGCACCACGCTCGCCATTGCTGGCCTGGATCTGACGGATAACCCCGACAGACTCGATGGTATCCCGTATAACCGGGTCATCGAACCGGGCAGGATCTACCTGACCTTTACAGCTAAACAACGCTTCAACCAACTCGGCTTCTTCCAGATCTTTGAAGTCAGCTGGCAGACTGTCAGGATAGGCAGTAGCAATAGCATCAATAGTAGATGCGATAATGCGGCTATCCTGCCGGATATCAATACTGGCAAAGTGTAAGCCGAACAGGTTGACCTTGCGTCGGAAAGACTGCAGTTTCTCCAGGTACATGGATTGATACTGATCCTGCAATTTTTGCTCGACCAGATCCAGACAACTGAAGATATCGGCAACAGTTACATTTTCACCTTCCGATTCTTCCGTCTCTGGGTGTGTGAAACGCTCTGCTTTGATGCGTTTTTCCAGCTTATCCAATTCTTCATAAATATCCCGAAAACTCAGCCGTCGCTTCAGCTCACGAAGGTCCTGGTGATAGCAACGCATAATGGCATCTTTGAGTCGGGCTGCCACTTTCAGCGTCGTCTCGGTGGTGACAAAGGGGTTACCATCGCGGTCACCACCAGGCCAGAAACCAATGCTGACCAACTGACTGTTACTGCTGACCTGCTCCGGAAATTTCTCAGCCAGCGGATCAATCAGTTCACCAATGGCGGGGTAGAAAATATGTCCCAGATACCAGGTTAAAAGTACGGCTTCGTCATAAGGTGAGGGTTTGGATTTCTGGAAGAAAGGCGTATTACCTAATTGTTGTAACAGATCCCGTATTTCACCAATTCGCGAACCGGCAATCGCCTCTGTCAGGTCAGAAATAATGGCCAGTACCTGCCCGGGATAAAACTGCGTCGGGTGCGCCGTCAGCACCACCCTGACACCAAAATTGCGTAACAAATTTGCCAGTTGCTCGGTACTGCCATCCTCGGCTGCCCGCTCGGCCAGTTTTACCAGTGCATTTTTACTGTCTAACTGGTGAATACGGCTGTAGGAAGAATCTTCCAGTGCATCAATAAGTACGACCTGGCGCTCTACATATTGAACAATTTTAAACAGAAACTGTGCCTGCTCTTTTTCAGAAAACTCTGGCCGGTGCTGTTCGAAAAATTCATCGATTATCGTGGTCGGATCTTTGCCTTCCTGCAACCCTTCCTCACAATCTTCTACCAGCAACGGTAATAATGTACCGGTCTGTTCCACGGCATCCAGTGGTAACTTCAGAAACAAACTACTGTAAAGCTGGTAGTTCAGATCCACTAGTTCTTCAAATAATCTTGCAGTTTTCTCGCTCATGCTTCACCTGTGTGAAATTCAAGAATTAGCTACCGGGCGACTGTTTGCCGGATAAGACAGGCACATCAGCACCAGTGCAACGGCGACAAAGACCGAACAGGCACCATACAGTTGCGCTCCGCTAACAGACCGGTCTATAAAATAACCGAACAAAACCGGCGATATGGCCGTCGACAGTACCATTATCGACATATTCATGGCACGGATTGCTCCCAGTCGGGCGGTCCCATAGATCTCTGGCCACAACGAGCCTGTCACTGGCGGCATGGCCCCCGCCGCCACACCCAGTAAAGCCATCATTAATGGCGCAGACCACTGCCCCGGCACGAATGCTGCTGTCAGCATACAGGCCAGCAGGGGCACCAGAATCCAGGGCAGCATACGCGGCGCCCGCAGCCGGTCAACAACAGCGCCCGATATCAGGGAACTGACCCAGTGCACCGTCCCATAGATTATAAAGCAGGTCGCCAGCCAGTTCATGCTCCAGCCTTTTTCGCTCAGCAGAAAGTTTTGATGGATAAACAGCCCGGTGAGCAGGAAAGGCCCTGCTATCAGACCCGGCAATGCCAACCAGAAGCGATAATCGCGCAACACTGCGCCGCGCCCTGGCGGCTTGTTCAGTTGACCGGGAACCGTTTTATCTTCAGCCGTTTGCTCCGGACTTGATGTTTCATCCAGCCGAGGGCTTTTGCCCAGCAGCCATAAGAACAACGGCAACATCAGCAGTAAAACTGACAGGGACAGGCCCAGATAGGTGTATTGCCAGCCGACCCAGGCAATACTGGCCACAGCGAGTACCGGCAACACGACCTCGCCAATCGGCATACCTGATGAGGCCAGACTCAGTGCTTTGCCCCGGCCATCTTTGAAATAACGACTCATGGTAGTGCTGCCCGTGTGTGGCAGCAGTGACTGTCCGAACAACCGCAGCAGGAAAAAGCCCAGCAGCAGCAACGGCAGTGACTGTGTTTGTGATAACACCAGTAACGCCAGCGCCAGCCCCATACTGATCAGCACCACATAACGACGCAGGGGCATCTGGTCGATCAGACCTCCGGCCCAGATAACTGTGATTGCCGAACACAAGGTTGCAAAGGAATAGGCGCTGCCGTAAACGCCGGCAGACAGGTCAAGTGACTCCTGGATACCCGCACCAAACCAGGCAATAAAGAAAGATTGCCCCAGGTTGCCGGTGAAGCTGTCTCTTATACACATCTGACGCTGCCGACGATATGCA
>OJDN01000452.1_pt1 | contig 14440 bp, 9 predicted proteins | sample 1592731 | NCBI WGS metagenome assembly OJDN01 (sample SAMN05416881, study PRJEB24817) | seawater metagenome | isolation source: Sea water | place: Canada:Atlantic | collected 2013-11
CGAGATTCGCCTTAGTCTCGTGGGCTCGGAGATGTGTATAAGAGACAGGTTTAATCTCATTTGCTTGGTGACGTAAGGCTTGTATGTCCTTGATGAGTTTAACTAACAAGGTGGGAACATGGCTATATTGCTGACGCTTTAAATGGCCTTCTAACTCAGAGCAACTGGCATGCAACGCAACTGCACCTGTATAGCAGCATATACCGTGTAACGCATGCACTAAAGGTTGCAATTCGTCGTGGTTTGGCTGTTGTTGCAGATGAGACAATTTGCTTTCGAACTCCGGTAGTTGCTCGATGAACTGGGCAAATAAATCACGAGCAGCATCAGCGTTTTGATTTGCGCGTTTTAAGGCTAACGGCCAATTAAATATCTCTGCTTGTGGTTCATCATCCTCACCTTGGTGACACCAACGATTGATTAGGTCTACCAGATCGGATAAATCCAATGGTTTGGGAAGATAGTCATCCATACCGCTATTGAGCAAACGCTGCTGTTCTTCTTTAAATGCATGCGCCGTCACCGCAATAATGGGCGTGCCGAAATTGTGTTTGGTTTTACGGATTAACTGAGTCGCTTGCAGGCCATCCATGTTTGGCATTTGCACATCCATTAAAATCAAATCGTATTCATTTTCGTGGCATAGCGCTACAGCGTCTTGGCCGCTAAACGCCAGCTTAAGCGTTAGGCGGGAAGATTTAAGCCATGTGCTTAATAAGCGCAGGTTCATTTCCATATCGTCTACTGCAAGCACAGTCACTGGGGGCAGGCTTTCCAGTCTTTGTTGCAGCTCATTAACCGGCGCTTGCGCTGGCTTGTGCATGACTTCTTTCAGCTTTCCAGGCGTTAGTGGTAAGCGTAGCTGGGGAGAAAACTGCTCAGTAAATTTGGAAAAACGACAGCAAGAATCTTCTCCGGAGCACAGTAAGAGCTTGCGCTTCGCTTCGATGTGTTCAGCACAGGCAAAGGCTTTCTCATTGGCAACGGGATGTTGTGGGTGGATACAATAAATCAAATAGTCAAAAGGTTGCGTACATGTCTGCAAAAACGCAATTGAATCAGCACTGGTTACCTTTGCCCCTAAAGAACGCAAAAGCTTACTGGCAGTGAAGCGCGCGTTGGGATAGGGCTCGTAAAGCAGAACGCTTTGATCCTGCCACTCACTGTTTGCTGAGATGCTGGGCTTGGTGTTAAGAATATTCATGCGTACGGTCACGTTAAATACACTGCCTTGGCCAGGTGAGCTTTGCAGAGAGAGTTGACCATGCATCAATTTCACCAACTCTTTGCAGATGACCAAGCCTAAGCCAGTACCTTGATATGAGCGATTAAGCGCGTCGTCTACCTGTGAAAAGGCGGTAAACAGCTTACGCTTGTCTTCACGACTGATACCAATACCCGTGTCTTCTATCTTAATGTTTAGCTCGAAAATACCGTGCTCTAATAATTTCCCTGATGCGGATAAACCAATGTGACCTGTGTCGGTAAACTTGAGTGCGTTACCCAACAAGTTATTCAAAATCTGCCGTATTCGGTAACTGTCACCAATTAACTTAAGTGGCAGTGGCTCAATGTCGTACACAAATTCAAGGCCTTTTAAATGGGCAGATTTAGCCATGACACCGATCATTTCTTCAAGTAACTCATTAATCGAAAACGGGTGGCTGTTAATTTGTAATTTGCCAGCTTCAATTTTAGACACATCGAGTACATCGTTGACTATGGTCATTAAGTTGTCAGCGGCAGCATTGATAATATTAATCTGGTCGCGTTTATCGGCGGAAAAATCAGCTTGTTGTAGCTCTTTACTGAACCCTAAAATAGCGTTTAATGGTGTTCTAATCTCATGACTCATGTTGGCTAAAAACTGTGATTTAACATTACTTGCCGCCACCGCTTCTTTCCGAGCGATGTCTAGGCGCACATTTTGTTCTTCAACCAATTCAATGTTATTACGCAAATCATTCGTGGCCTGTTGTACTTCGAGCTGCAATTGATGGCGGCTCTTATCCATTAAGGCGAGCGAAAATAACGCCGACTCTAAGAACACGCCAAACTGGAAGCAATAGGTCGTAATAAAGTTTGAAGGCAACATATCCACCAAGCTAAACATGCCGATTAGCGCGCAGGTGGCTAAAATGCTCCAAGCAAATATAAAGTAGCGGGCCGCGTAAAACTGATTCGAATAACTCTCAAAGCCAGCGTAGGTGTAGCAACTAATGGCCAGCATACTGACCACATACACAGCAGCATTTTGCCAAATGGGTGGGAATAAATTAATCATAGAGCACAGCCCCATGACCGCTAAAAAGCCAATACTGACTTTTATAAAAGGTAAGGTTTTTGGTGCCGTATGCTTGGCTTCTAAAAATACAAGTGTGAAGACCCCAGAACCGATGCCAATCAACACGAATATAATGTCAGTATGCATATCAAACCAATGAGATAGCCCCTGGGGGAGGATCATATTAGCGTGACCACCCCAAACAAATTGCCAAACGAGTACAGTGCAAATATACCCTACATAGGCTAATAAACTGACCTCACGTAGTGCGAAATACACCACTAAATTGTAGATAGCCAGTATGATCAACCCACCATAAAACAACCCCCACAGAAGACTGTCGTAGAAGTTCTGCATTTCATGTGAGCTGCTTGACATGATACTAATGGGCGCCACTAAACTACTGTGCTGACTTTGCAGACGAACAAACAATTCAACCGTCTGCGCGTAGGGTAACTCTGCTTTCATAACGGGTAAGCGATAGTGGGATTGCATTCCCAGTTTGCCTTGAAAGCTTGATGCGATAATTTGCCCGTCTTGCAGCAAATACATATCAACATTATCGAGTTGAGAAAATGCGACACTGACTACCCATTTATCTGTGGTAGTGACGTTGCTAAGGGTGGTGTAAAGCCATACCCCGTGCTCTGAAAACCCATAATTAGGGTTGCCGCCAGAATGCCAGACAAACTGAGACAATTGATCTCGCACCTGAGTAACACTTAGTTCCACACCGGACTCATGCATAATACTGATAGAGGAAGACAGACTGACTTCCTGATTTTTCGATATCAGCTGTACTAGACTTTCGGTTTGCTGGGCACTTGCTGAAAAGGGCATGACCAAGGCCATCAAGCAAATCAGCAAGGACTGCCAAATTCGAAAAGGGAGTTTTGCAAGGTAGTGCCTCAAGGTGTTTTCCACAGCGCTAGATCTTCCTATTATAAAAACGGTAACTATTTTTCTTATTGGCGACAATCTTTGTAGTTAAGGCAGAACTCTTTATAATCGTTATGATCTTACCCTATCAGGAAATAATCTATGATACTTCGCCGATTGATTCTACTTTCTTTTGTCAGCTTTACTGGGTTAGCTGAGTCTTTACCGTTAGAAAAACTCATTTTACCTAAGGGATACAACATTGAAGTGTACGCCTCGGATGTAAAAAACGCCCGACAAATGGCATTGAGTGAAAACGGCATATTGTTTGTTGGCAGTCGTGGCGGTGGTGTCTTAACCGCTGTTGTGGACCAAGACCAAGACGGCCAGGTGGATGAGGTATTGCAAATTGCTAAAGATTTGACCATGCCATCAGGCATCACCATAAAAGACGGCGACTTATATGTAGCGGAGGTTAGCCGTATCTTAAAGTACGCTGATATTGAGAAGAACTTCCGTGAATTACCTGCTCCTGAAGTGGTTATCGACGGCCTACCAGATAAAAAACACCACGGCTGGAAATACATCGACTTTGGCCCAGATGATTGGTTGTACCTTCCTGTAGGCGCGCCCTGTAACATATGTGAAACCAATAACGGCGAAACCTTTGATAACCCAGAGTTTGCCTCGATTTTAAAATATAACCTACAGACCAAAGAGCGTCAGTGGGTCGCAAAGGGCGTGCGCAATAGCGTCGGGTTTGATTGGCATCCGCAAACGCAACAAATGTGGTTCAGTGATAACGGCCGCGATATGATGGGTGACGATATTCCACCTTGTGAAATAAACAGGGTAGACGAAGTAGGTGCTCACTATGGTTATCCGTATTATCACGGAGGAACGATTGCTGATCCTGAGTTTGCCGCGAATAAAAAAGCCGAAGACTATGTTGCGCCCGCGTTGAATCTTGGAGCGCATGTTGCGCCGCTGGGTATTCATTTTTATCACGGCGATATGTTTCCAGCAGACGCACAAAACGACCTTTTCGTTGCTGAGCATGGTTCGTGGAATCGTACTAAAAAATCCGGTTATAAAGTGATGCGAGCAGTGTTAAAAGACAATGAGATTGTCGAATACAAACCTTTCATTGAAGGCTGGTTACAAGCAGACGAAACGTCTTGGGGGCGACCCGTCGCCATGCTAACCATGCCCGATGGTAGCTTGTTAGTATCTGATGATTTCGCGAATGTTATTTATAGGGTAACCTACCAGAAGTAATCTACCTTATACGTTTAAAGCGGGGTGAATAATGCGTATTTCACCCCCAACAACAATAATAACAGCGGCCGATATAGCACACTATGAGTCAAGAAATTATTATCAATAAAGATGGCATCGAACAGCTACCGATGCGTCAGTTCACCGAAGAGTCTTACCTTAATTATTCCATGTACGTCATCATGGACCGGGCATTGCCCCATATCGGCGACGGCTTAAAGCCTGTTCAGCGGCGAATTGTCTACGCCATGTCAGAACTGGGTTTGAGTAACAACGCAAAGTATAAAAAGTCTGCGCGTACTGTGGGTGACGTACTGGGTAAGTTTCACCCTCATGGTGACTCTGCCTGTTATGAAGCTATGGTGCTTATGGCTCAGCCGTTTTCTTATCGTTATCCGCTGGTTGACGGTCAAGGAAACTGGGGGGCGCCAGATGATCCGAAATCATTTGCTGCGATGCGATACACCGAATCTCGTTTATCAAAATTCAGTGAAGTGCTATTGACTGAACTTGGTCAGGGAACGGTAGATTGGCAGCCTAATTTTGATGGCACACTTGATGAGCCCAAAATATTACCGGCACGTTTACCGCATATCTTGCTCAATGGTATTACCGGTATCGCCGTTGGTATGGCAACAGATATTCCGCCGCATAACGTGAGAGAAGTGGCCAATGCCTGTGCCCACTTACTGGACAACAGCAAGGCCGAGTTGCATGAGTTATTAGCGTTTGTACAAGGCCCTGATTACCCTACAGATGCAGAAATTATTACGCCGAAAAGCGACATTCGTAAAATGTACGAAACCGGGCGTGGCTCAATAAAAATGCGTGCTGTGTATTATGAAGAAGCAGGCGACATTATTATAACCGCGCTGCCACATCAGGCATCGGGCGGTAAAATATTAGAACAAATCGCTGCGCAAATGCAGGCCAAAAAGCTCCCTATGGTCAGCGATTTACGGGATGAATCAGATCACGAAAATCCCACGCGTTTATTAATTACGCCGCGCTCAAACCGTGTCGACGTTGAACAATTAATGCAGCATTTGTTTGCTACCACAGATCTAGAAAAGAACTATCGCGTTAACATCAACATGATTGGTTTAGATGGTCGCCCGCAAGTTAAAGACCTGCGCATGATCTTGTCTGAATGGTTAGTGTTTAGAAAAGACACAGTCGTTAGGCGCTTACAGTTCCGCTTAGATAAAGTATTGGCGCGCTTACATATTTTAGAAGGCTTAATGATTGCCTTTTTGAATATTGACGAAGTGATTCGGATTATTCGCTACGAAGAGAAGCCCAAACAAGTTTTGATGGATACCTTTTCGCTGTCTGATATTCAAGCCGAAGCTATTCTCGAGTTAAAACTACGCCACTTAGCCAAACTCGAAGAAATGAAAATCAAAGGCGAGCAAGATGCACTCGCCAAAGAGCGTGATGAACTACAATTGATATTAGGCTCTGATCGTCGCCTTAAGACTTTGATCAAGAAAGAAATTTTAGCAGCCGCTGAGCTATACGGTGATGACAGACGCTCACCCATCATTGAACGCTCCGAGTCAAAAGCCTTAACTGAAAAAGAATTGATACCCTCTGAACCGGTAACGGTTGTGTTGTCTGAAAAGGGCTGGGCACGCTGTGCAAAAGGCCATGATGTTGATGTGGTTGGCTTAAGTTATAAAGCAGGGGATAAATACCTTGCGAGCAGCAAAGGGCGCAGTAATCAGCAAGCGGTGTTTATGGATACATCTGGGCGAGCGTTCTCTTGTGATGCTCACGTTTTACCCTCAGCGCGAAGCCAAGGTGAGCCCATCACCGGGCGCTTCAGTATCGTCAGTGGCGAAACCGTTGAGCACGTTGTAATGGGGCAAGATGAACAACAATACCTAATCGCTTCTGATGCTGGCTACGGTTTTGTTGGCAAGTTTGCCGACATGATCAGCAAGAACCGAGCGGGTAAGGCATATTTGTCTTTGCCTAAGTCGGCTAAAGTCATTTCACCACAGCCGGTGCACGATTTATCTTCAGACTGGTGTTTAGCCATTTCAAATGAAGGGCGAATGCTGATGTTTCCTTTACGTGACTTACCTAGTTTAGGTAAAGGTAAGGGCAATAAAATTATCAGTATTCCGTCTGCCAAATCGCAGGCTCGCGAAGAGTTCGTCAAGGTGTTAGCGGTTGTTCCTCAAGGTGCAAATGTAAAGGTACTGGCAGGAAAACGCGGCATGACGCTCACTGCAGATGACCTGACTCACTATCAAGGTGAAAGAGGACGACGTGGTAATAAACTACCGCGAGGTCTGCAACGAGTTGATGGAATCGAAGTGGAAGCAGGCGCTATGGCCACTGAAGCTGGCAGTGACGGTGAAGACCTACCAAACGAGCCATTGCTCTAATGTTTCCCTACCGGCGATAAGACTGTGCTATCGCCGGCACTTTTTAGGCTACCGGCACTTTATCGGCTACCGGCACTTTATTAGCTACCGGCATTTTATTAGCAAAAGGAATTCTCATGAAATCGGCTTTATTTTCTTTGTTGTTCGTCATCTGCTCCCCCGTCGCACTCGCGACACAGGTTGACACTGCCTATGGTGTGCTATCCGGCGAGAAAAATGAGCACACTAACATTGTCACATTTAAGGGCGTTCCTTTTGCCGCGCCACCTCTAGGTGAGCTTCGTTGGCAACCTCCTCAGCCGGTGAAGGCATGGCAAGGTGTGCGTGAAGCGACAGCGTTTGCGCCAAGAGCAATGCAAAACCCCATATACAGTGATATGCAATTTCGCTCAAACGACACTAGCGAAGACAGCTTATATCTAAATATATGGACGCCAAACACAGCGGAAAAGGCAAAATTGCCCGTATTATTATACTTTCACGGCGGTGGTTTTATTGCAGGCAGCGCAGATGAAAAGCGTTACGACGGTACTTCAATGGCCCAAAACGATATTGTGGTGGTCACTGCCAATTATCGTCTTGGTGTATTTGGCTTTTTCGCACACAAGGGATTATCTACACAAACAGACTATCAAGGTTCGGGTAATTACGGCTTGATGGACCAACAAGCCGCTTTGAAATGGGTTGCTGAGAATATTCAGCAGTTTGGTGGTGATCCTAAGCGTATTACGATTGCTGGGGAGTCAGCGGGCTCTATTTCGGTTTCAGCCTTGATGGTAGCGCCTTCGGCTAAGTCTTATATTGCTGGTGCCATTGGCGAGAGCGGTTCAGTCATCGGCCCTCCGCTTGACCCTTTAAGCCTTGAAGATGCCGAGCGATACGGTGATAAAGTCACCGCGGCTGCACTGAAAAACACCCCAGGACAAAGCCTGTCTCTTCCCGAAGAACGTATGACGGCGCTTCGAGAGATGCCTGCGCAAACTCTGCTTGATAAAGTAACCAAGGGCGGCTTCATTTATTTTAAGCCTAATGTAGATGGTAGGTTCTTTCCCGAGTCACCCGCTACTTTGTATGCTAAAGGTCAACAGGCAAAGGTGCCCTTACTACTTGGTGATAATTCCCAAGAGGGTAACCATCAACAGATCATGATGGATGGTGAACCCACGGTTGAGCATTATGTGGATAAGATAAAGCGTCTTTACCCTGATTACACTAAAGAGGTACTTGCGCTGTATCCCGGACAAAACAGCGAGCAAGTAAAAGCCTCGGCCCAGGCTTTGGCCAGTGATCGCTTTATGGGGATTGCGACCTATAACTGGGCTTATCAACATAACAAAACGAGTTCAGCACTAAGCTACTATTATTTTTACGACCATGTGCGTCCTGCCATGGTGGGGGCGAAAAAAGTTCCGCCAGCCAATAAAGCTCGAGGCGCTGTGCATTCCGCTGAAATCGAATATGCGTTAGGGAATTTAGACGTTAACCCCTTGTATCATTGGCAGGAAGCAGATTATCAGGTGTCCAATATGATGCAGCAATATTTTGTCCAGTTTATTAAAACAGGTTCACCTAATAGCTCCCCTGAAAACACGCGTGATTTACCTATTTGGCCACAGTTTTCGCAGCACAAACGTATGGTTTTAAAGGCGGAACCTGAAGTTGAAGACATCCGATATCTGCAAGAGCGACATGCATTTCACCGTCGTTATTATCAAACTCGCGATAACATTGATAAAGCGCAAAGTGAAAAAGACGGTCTTGATAACATCATTGAAAAGAAAAGTGCTGAGCATTAACCAAGCTGATGAGCTTGATTTCCTTAATCCATGATGCGCTTTGTGATGATTCTGCTGTTGGGTACAAACAGCCAGCCATTACAAAGTAGCGCACAACCACGAGTTTAAATGTGAGCAACCAATTTGAAAAAGAATACATAGTGGTGGCACAAAACGCATCAGGGCGAAATATGAATGTTCCCCTGTACCGGTTTATTGGCGAGAAACCTGGCCCGAAAGTCTATATTCAAAGTTCTATACACGGCGCTGAAGTTCAAGGCAACGTGGTTATTTACCACCTTATTCAACGACTGAAACAAATGCCTATTTGCGGTGAAGTCATATTGGTACCGAATTGTAATCCTGTCGGCACCAATATTAAGGCGGGAGAATACACGCTGGGGCGCTTCGATCCGGTTAACGGCACTAACTGGAATCGAGGTTACTTTTATGACGAAAGCTTGATTCAAGCGTTTGCTCAAAGCGTGCAAGACGATGAATCTATCCCGCAAATCAAGCAGCGCTTTCGCCAGCAAATTAAGGATATTTTGGCTGAGAAATTAGAAGAGTCTTGGGGGATAGGGCTTGCCCAACGTCTAAACTTGAAGCTACAACAACTCGCCTTTGACGCAGATTTTGTGCTTGATTTACACAATGGGCCAGTGTCGACACGGCACATTTATGTGCCCGAATATGCGCAAAGCTCGGCAAGCCTATTTAATATTCCTCATGTTATTTTGATCCCTAACAAATTCGCAGGGGCTTTAGATGAAGCCACGTTTTGCCCGTGGTGGACATTGCAAACTCTGCTCAGTGATAAGCGCCACAAACCGATCGAGTTCGGCGTTGAGGCGTTCACACTGGAGATGGGCAGCCAGGAAGTTATTAGTTTTACTGACGGGGAATACGATGCCAATAGTATTTTGTCTTACCTCAATGCAAAAGGCTGTCTAGTAAAAAGTGATGTTTACCCGCAAACCATGCGCAGAGTTGCTACATACTTGAAAAACTATAAGGTGTTGTATACCCAACAGGGCGGCATGGTCGAGTATTTAGCTAAGCCAGGTGAATTGATAAAGCAAGGCCAGCCTTTAGCGAAATTACTTAATGTGGATGAACTCGATACCCCTAATGCAACGGAAATGATCCTGGCACAGTGCGACCTTATTCCTATCTTGCATTTCCCGTCGGCTTCTATTTTAAGTGGTACCCAGCTATACAAATGTTTTACCCACTACTTTGAATTATAGCGAGCGCTGTAGCGGGTATTTCAGGTTAGAACTCGGGTTTTCAGGTTAGAACTTAGGTAGCTTTTGAGAGCTTCTATGTTCATACACAAGTGCGCTTTCAACGTGATTTACTTCAGGTCTAGCGGTTAGTTGGTTGAACACGAAGTCGCGTAAATGGCTGGAGTCAGATACCGTGACATGCAATAAAAAGTCAATGCTGCCGCCCATATGAAACACACTTAGCACCTCAGGTTGCGGCAGCAAATCAGCAACAAAATCATCCACTGCCAAACGGTTGTGATCAGATAATCGAATAGAAATCATCGCTTGAATATGACCGCCTAACGCATTCAAATCGACTTGTAGCGAGGCGCCCTGGATGATGTTGTCGGCTTGTAAGCGTTTGATGCGCTCCAAACATGATGAAGGCGCTAACCCCACCCGTTTGGCTATTTCTTTATTGGTAGTGCGGGCATCTTCGAATAAAGAGGCAATGATATCTAAATCAATACTGTCCAAAGCACGGCTATTTTTTTTAGGCGTCATAATGTGACTCACTCACCATTGAAAGGGGCAATAGGCCAGGAAAGGGTACGGTTGCCAGCGAGAACCTACTAATTTTTTTGACTCCCAGCTGACTATACAGACAGCTGGGCAACGGGCGTACAATTAGTTCATTGCTAACATGATGCGCTTGCTGTTGCTGAGTAATTCAAGCTGTTCTTTGGCAACTAACTCGAATGCGCTGCGCTCTTTTTTGTCGATAGGCAAAGCTTTTGGCAAGGATACGGTTCTTGGGTTGCGGTGCACGCCATCAACTAAAAATTCATAGTGTAGATGCGGGCCAGATGCTAACCCTGTAGAGCCAACGGTACCAATTATATCGCCTTGCTTGACCGTTTGACCGACTTTTACTTTGCGCTTAGTAAAGTGTAAATATTTGGTCACGTACTTTTCGCCATGCTGAATAAATACGTGGTTACCGTTGTATTTGTCATAAGATGAACGAATAACTTTACCGTCACCTGCCGCCATAACCGGAGTGCCGCGATTCGCTGCGTAATCAACGCCGCGGTGTGCTTTCCAACGTTTTTGTACTGGGTGAAAGCGACGTTTTGTAAAACTAGAACTGATGTATTTGAAACTCACTGGTGCGCGTAAAAAACTCTTGCGCATGCTTCGCCCTTCGGGGGTATAGTAATTCCCGTCAGAGTAACGGATCGCGGTGAAGGTGTTCCCACCGTTGGTGAATTCTGCCGATACGATGTCGCCATATTCAACAAATTCGCCATCAATATATTTTTCTTCGAAAACCACGTTAAAATTATCACCTTGGCGTATTTCTAACGCAAAATCGATATCCCAACCAAAAATTGCCGCCAAGCTCATAATTTGGCTTTCTGATAAATGGGCTTTTACACCGGCATTCCAAAAACTACTGTTAATCTCGCCTTGGGCGTAATTTAAACGGGTATCAACGGTTTTCTTATCTACGCTGGATACAAGCTTTCCGGCTTCGTTTGGCTTGATAAGCAAAGTTTCAGTATTTGAATATGCGTATTCAAGTCCTGCAAATTCGCCATGTTCACCTAACTGCAATGACACTAGCTGGCCGGGGCGTATTTTAAGGAGCTTTTTAGCCAAATCACCAGCGCTACTGACATTGTAAGTATCACGGGCTGATAAGCCGGCACGGGCGAATATTTTAGCTAAAGTGTCACCTCGTTTAACTTGAAAAGTCTTCCATTCAAGTTCGTCGCTTAGTTCACTTTGATTATCCGTAGACAAATGTTCTGTGCTGATAGGCAGCTCGTAACGTTTGCCTATCTCGAGGAGCGCGGCTTCGGTATTGCGCGATGCGCTGGCGCGATCCGATGGGAACAAGGCTAGAATAAGTACAATAGACGCGAGGGAAATAACCGCCCATTTATGTGCTTTAGGTAATTGTGAAAAGGCTTTTTGTACCACAGGAAAATTCAACTCATACAACTTTTAAGGGTGCAGAATATAATGATTAAGGTGTATTTTCTAGGGGGAGGTCGTTTTTTATACATTTTTAGTATTGTAAGAATGTAAGAATCCTTTGATTAATCCTTATACGGCCTTTCAATACCAAGCGCTGCAACGTAAAATGTCGGATTAAAATTTCTAGAGTTAACACATTAGTAAGGGTTTAAAATGGCAGATTGGCAAAGCGCATTTGCTGAGCTTCAGCGCGGTGCTGAAGAAATATTGTTAGAAGAAGAGCTGATTGCCAAGTTAAAAGAAGGCAAACCGTTAAAAATAAAAGCTGGCTTTGATCCTACCGCTCCAGACTTGCATCTTGGGCATACCGTACTTATCAATAAACTTCGGGCTTTTCAAAAGCTTGGACATGAAGTTATTTTCCTGATCGGTGACTTCACCGGCATGATTGGCGATCCCACTGGTAAAAATGTTACTCGTAAACCATTGACCCGTGAAGATGTATTGGCCAACGCCGAAACGTATAAAGAGCAAGTATTTAAAATACTAGACCCTAGTAAGACGACCATACGTTTTAACTCAGAGTGGATGGAAGAGTTAGGCGCATCAGGCATGATCAAGCTAGCATCCAGCCAAACCGTTGCCCGTATGCTTGAGCGTGATGACTTTAAAAAACGTTACGCAAATGGCCAGCCCATTGCCATTCACGAATTTTTGTATCCGCTGGTACAAGGTTGGGATTCTGTCGCCCTTAAATCAGATGTTGAATTAGGGGGGACCGATCAACGTTTCAATTTATTGATGGGACGTGAATTGCAAAAAGGCCAGGGACAACGCCCGCAAACGGTATTGATGACACCTCTGCTTGAAGGGCTAGACGGTGTGCAAAAAATGTCTAAATCACTGGGTAATTATATTGGTATCACAGATTCACCCAGCGACATGTTTGGTAAAATCATGTCAATTTCTGATGATTTGATGTGGCGTTATTACGACTTGCTTAGCTTTAAAGCGATTGAAGAAATTGCTCAGTACAAAGAGCAAGTCGCGGCGGGAACGAACCCCAGAGACATCAAAATTGCGCTAGCGAAGGAAATTATTGCCCGTTTTCATGATGAGGCCGCTGCTGATGCTGCGCATCACGAATTTGTTCAGCGTTTCCAGAAAAATGCCATTCCAGATGAAATGCCAGAATTCACGTTTGAAGCAGGTGAAGAAGGCATGGCTGTGGCGAACTTGCTAAAAGAAGCGGGGTTAGTTGCATCAACCTCTGAAGCAATGCGCATGGTTAAACAAGGTGCTGTGAAAATGGACGGTGAAAAGGTTGCGGATCAAAAAACGACTTTTCGTTCCTTAGAGCAGGCTGTGTTCCAAGTGGGTAAGCGTAAGTTTGCTAGAGTAACACTAGGCTAAATACTGCAAAAGTGTGGCTTGTTCTGACTCAGAATAAGCCGCATTGTGTTAGGTTTTTTCCCGGGATGACTTGCGTTTCTTCCGATCTAAATTGAAGTGACTTAAGTGTAAGTCCAGCGCTTCTACTGAAATATTAATCTCTCTAACTGATAATCCCAGTGAATACAGCAACAAGACTAAACTGCCCGCAAAAATAGTGCTGCCCACTGTTTGATACTCTGCGTAAATCGCTAACATAGATAAGACACACAAGAAAAAGCTGAAGGCGCCAAACTCTTGCATGCGTTTTATCAATTGAATACGTGTGCGTAAGTTATTAATTTGGGCGTGTGTGTTCTCTTGATCCTGTGTAGGGTCAAGGTTTCGAATGGTACTGGCTAAGGTTAAGAAACGGTTGGTGTAGGCCAATAATAATAAAGAGATTGCTGGAAAGAGCATTGCTGGGGTAGTTAGGGTAATCGTCATATTGAAACAGTATTCTTGCCATGTGAATAATCTGGCATTATGCCACAAGTTAGCATTTCGGCTAACAGAGGTTATCCTACTAATCTGACGTTTTTCTTGCTGCGCTTAGCAAGCTCTTTGCTAAGTTGCTCCATGGCTAAGGGCACACTCGAAAATATACGTTCGCTTAGTGGCAACGTGATACCTGCTTTATGGCGAATGGACTTGAGCTGTGAAATACCCACCGCCGACATCAAACAATAAGCATCAGCGACACAATTGTTTTGCCGGCTCTTACTGTATGCTTGAAATAAATGGGCCTCAGCTTGAGGAGTGGCGGCTTCGTGCAATAGCGCATTGCCAAGGTAAGCCCATGGTTCGCCTTGAAAACTATGAATTATGTTAGTCAGAGTTGCAACATATCGCTGGGCAATTAAATCACAACATGCACCATTTAACGTGCAAATGACTATGTTGCCAGAAACGTCAAAGGAATAACTGCCAGAAGCGGTAGAGAATGAAAATTTGGGGGCCATATACAACTCAGATTATGTCAGCTCAAGATGCTTATTCAAGAGACTTATTTAAGATACTTATTAGTCAGTGCGGTTTGCTGTAAACACGCTATACGCGCTGAATGTACCAATTATGTAGAGCAAATAATATACCACGTTGGAGTACATAGTTATACGTAGATGTGAAGATTTATACTCTTTTGACGTGTAATACCAATCCGCATTAATAAGTGACCGCCTCAGAATGCGTCCAGCGGTTTTT
>OJDN01000461.1_pt1 | contig 14203 bp, 15 predicted proteins | sample 1592731 | NCBI WGS metagenome assembly OJDN01 (sample SAMN05416881, study PRJEB24817) | seawater metagenome | isolation source: Sea water | place: Canada:Atlantic | collected 2013-11
GTCGGCAGCGTCAGATGTGTATAAGAGACAGCCGTTTGAATCAGAGCATTGGGTTCCGGTTCGGTGAGGATAAATGACAGCGCTTTAATCGCATCCGTACCAACTTTCATGGCCGCAACCGGATCATCTGCGGCATCGACGCCCAGTTCAAAGGCAAAGCGACGTTGCGGATTGCTGCTGTAGTTGAGGATGACAGCCTTGAACACCGTCGAATTGGGGATGCGCAACTGGTTACCATCCAGGGTCATCAGCACAGTGGCGCGGGAAGTGAGCCGAACCACCTTGCCTTCGTGCTCGTTAATCACCACATGATCATTGGCGCGAAAGGGCTGACGCAGGCTGAGCATGATGCTCGATATATAGTTTTCGATGGTATCACGCACAGCGAAGCCGATCGCCAGACCAACAACACCGGCACTACCGAGGATGGTCGCCATCAGCGTCGTCGCCCCCATCAAGCTAAGCGCAACGATAAGTCCTAGCATGATCGCTATGGTGCGAACGGTTTGCGCCACTAGTTCCGATAAAAAGGCATTTGGAGTCAAACGTTGCCATAAGGCAGACCACCGTGCCAGTGCATAGCCAAGATAGACAATCACAGCAAAAATCAGCAGTGCGATGGCGAACAGTGGCAACGCCCTCAACCACTGCATCACATTGTTTTCCAGTTGCTGCAACAACGGTGACAGGTTGCCCTGAACATCCAGTCGACGCTGAATGCCGTCATCCACCAGAATCACACCAGGCAACTGCTCGGCCAGTGACAAGGCACGCTCCGCCTGGGTTTCATTGGAGACCGCCCCGGATAGCAGCACCACACCATCACGGACATCCACTTCAACCGCTGACAAGGGCTCAAGTACCTCATAGATACCCGTCAGCCGTTGCCGGATTTGCGTATCCGTCTCAGCCTGTGTCTCTTGTTCCGGTGGCTGTGCTTGCAACTGCCATGGCAGCAACAGCATCATTAACAGCGACAAAATCCCAATGCATAACCCACGGTGCAACTGTCTGGTTTTCACTGTGAAACCACCACATTCAAATGTTCATAGATGATGCCAGCCACTGCTGCCACCACCGGGTTTACGGCAGCCTGCACGGTATCAAAATCATCAGATACCTCTGATTCGGCGAAGATGGCAACGGCCACCTCATTCTCGGGCCACAGCAGATAGCCCAGGTCGTGGGTGACGGAAGCATTCTCACCGGTTTTATGGGCAATGGGCATACCTTCGGGAACACCGGCAGCAATTTTTGTTGTCACTGTTTGCGCCGACATCCAGGCAATGATTTGACGTCGTGACTGCGATGTCAGAAATGAATCGTTATAAATCTGCTTGAGCAGTTGGATGGTATCCTCGGCATTGATGTAGTTCTGTTTTTGCGGAGGCATCGGCGACTCGAACATCTTGCGGCCAAACTGCATGGTCTCCAGCTCCAGTTCATCTGCCAGTGCTTGCATGGCCTCATAGCCAACCACGTCTACCAGTACGTTGGTCGCTGTGTTGTCGCTAATAGTAACGGTCAGCTCTGCAAGCCTGCCCAGCGTCACCTCATTCGGCACCGGCTCTTTCTGGATCTCGCCATACCCGCCGACAATGTCGCTCTGTTCAACAGTGGCTGTGTCTTCAAGCGACAGGGTTCCGGCATCCACCTGTTGCATCAACGTAGCAATCAACAACATTTTTATCGTCGATGCAGGCGGGTAGGATTCGGGTGGCCCTACGAAAGTCATGCGACCCTCCTGGGTTCCAGCCAGTCCAGCCACTCCGATTGACAGCCGGATATTTTCTTCCCTTGCCTCAGCTACTTTGGCCTCCAGTGCCCGAGCCATCACCTGCCAGGCGTCAGTTTGCTGGGCAGATGCACTGGCCGAGAAAATCAGCAGCGCTGCTGTAGCGAGTAACCTGCGAACCGATAAATCAATTGTGAAGATCATGTCAGCATTCTCCTTGCAAAGATTATCGTGCTATAGAGGTTCCGTACGATAGAGGCTCCTGGTCAGGCACGAGTCTCAATAATACGCACCCAGTAAGGGGGCACACTCAGTTGCGCTGCGGCGAGTTTGATACACACCAGCAACGGTACGGCGAGCAGCACGCCAACCATTCCCCACAACCAGGCCCAGAAAATCAGCCAGATCATTAATACCAGAGGATTCAGGCGCATGTGCTTTCCCATCACCGTGGGTGTGATGAACTGTGCTTCAATGCCATTCAGAATAAAATAGATCAGCACCGGCAAAAAGGCGGCTCCGGTCACGCCGAACTGGGCCAGCCCTGCCAGTGACAGTATCGTCAAGCCAATCAACATGCCAATGTAAGGGGCGAAATTCAGCACGCCAGCCAGCACCCCCCAGAGTATGGCATCCTCCATCCCCAACAAGGTCAGGGCACCGGCCACTGACAACCCTAACAGTGCATTGATGGCACTCAGAGAAAGAATGAACCGTGACAGTTCCACCTGGACGGTAGCCACGACGCCTCTGGCTTCATCCCTGTCGGTAATTTGTGGCAGATTGTTGACTGCGGCCTCAAATAGCCGTGGCCCAAACACCAGCAGAAAAATGGTCAGCGTCAGACAGGTAACCAGCTGCGCCAGAAGCACAGGTGCCGCAGCGAACACATAAAGACCAAGCTCTATGCCACCGCGTGTCACCCCTTCCATCAACGGGCTGGGTTCCTGGCTTTCGACCGCAGGCTCTTCCGGCTCTCCCCCGAACAGGCTGGCAAAAAAGCCCTCGGCATCCTGTGCGGCATCGTCTGCAGTTTCCTGACCGCCACCCCAGGTAGTCTGAAATGCCTGTATCTGCTCATTCAGGCGCTCTGATAATTCTGGCGTACGCTCAACCCAACGCTGGACCGGGTCGCGTAGTTCTGTAAACAGAAAAACCAGGGGCCCTATTATCAGTACCAGCAAAATCACGGCTGAGAGGAATCGTGGCACCATATAGCGTCTTAGCCACGAAACCAGTGGACCGAGCAGCAGTGTCAGCATCAAGGCAATGACAATAGGGACAATCAGTGTTTTGGCGAAGTAAAGTGTGTAAAGCACGGCCAATGCCAGTATGCCCTGTAGCACACGATAGGTGGGCCGGGCCGATGTTGCGGGTGCAGGCTTGTCAGTCCCTGATTGACGATTCACGTCCACGTACTATCTCCCATGATTCTGTATTATTTCTGTTATTTATAAAATGATACCTGTCACATGCTCAGCGCAATAAGAAAATAACTGAGACCGGTAATGACAAATGCCACTAATGCAACCAAGCCATCCCGGGCGATCAGCGCAAGACCAAATGCTGTTAGCACCACACCTGCCGCATTGGCGCTGAAAGGTACAAACTCCATCACCGGCATCGACATGGCAACGGCGATGCAAACCGCAGCAATAACATGTTTCGCCGTGCCGTTTACAAAAGCGCTATAGCGAGCCTTGAGCATCTTGTCCACAAACCTGGCCGGGGAACGCATCCACTGAACGGCTTTTTCCAGGTGTGAACCTTTCACTGTCCGACTCAATAACCAGCGCGGCAGCCAGAAATGCTCCATGCCAAACAGCAATTGTCCGGCGATCAAAAAGACAAACACGCCGATAACGGTCGGGACACCCGGAACATCACCAATGACAGGTGCCAGGGTGAGCAACCCGGCCAGCAATAATAAGGAACCAAAAGAACGGCGCCCCACCATATCCATCAGGTCATCGAGAGAGACCTTATTTTTTTCGGCGGCATCGGAGAAATTGTCCAGCAGCCCGTCCAGGCTATCTGGCGCATCACTGCCCTTTTTTGAATCTTCCATAAAGCGGGCCTCGTTACATTCGCTGTAAGGCTCTGGAGGCGATTCGCCGGACTCGCATGGCCAATAGGGTTGCGGAAATACTTCTTGTCACGACATTGCGAAAAGGTATTCGGGCCAGCATGACACCAAAAGCCAGGCCTGCTCCGGGGAACAACCACTGCTTATGCTTCATGATAATGGCCAGCGGGCGCCGGGATGTGACAGAAGCTTGTGTCAGCCGGGCAGAAAGTTCCACCTCTAACCTTTCAATCCGGCGAATCTGGTCGTTGCGGTTCACGTCGCAATCCCTCCGTGATAACACCGATATACTTGCGGGTCGCGGGCAGACTCATGCGTTTTCGGTAACGACGCAATTGCCTGCGAATAACCAGCAGGATACCAACATGCAAAAGAAAGAATCCGGCGAATCCGCCGCCCAGTGAACCGCTCAGGGCATACACAGCCCATGAAAACAATACGGCAAAGCCCAGCCAGGTCAGTAAGACCAGCGGTAACACCAGCAGGCATAACAGTAAAAAACGGCGCAGGTCACTGGAAGCGAGTCGCAGTTCTGCGGCCAGCAGACGCAGCAACGCTGCACCCGCTTCACGCAGATCTGTCAGCCAGCGTAACCAGGCGTCGATTTCAGACTGTCGTCGTAATCGCGCCGGGTCTTCACTCATGATTTAGACAATATCTTCGACAGGAGAAAACCGCCCAGCACAGCCAGTCCAATGGTCTGCAGGGGTTTTTCTTGCAAGTATTCGCTCAGCTCATCGCTGTACTCACCAGCACGGGCTTTGCCCTGCTCCAGGCGCTGCAAGGCTTCGTCACGAAGATCCAGCCCGGCTTCTTCAGCCGCAGCTCGAAAGTGTCCACGAGCTTCAATCAGTTTATCCAGTGCTTCCATTGCCGACTGTTTTGTAGCGTCCAGCTCACTGGTGGTCTTCGCTGTCTTGTTCGTCGTAGCCATTGTACTTCTCCTTCACTAACAATGTGTTTCAGAAGGCCGGGCCTTTCACCTCATCCCTATACTGCTTCCCTGGACAAGAGGCCCTGCACCGGAAATTGAGCACCACAGCTGACTGTTATACATCCAGGCTGCTTATTTATTCCAACAGAATCTCATAACAATCGCAACTGGCTCTCAATAATAAGAACGAATGTAACGAATTGATATTCCTGTCACAAAACTGATCCGCTCAGCAATGGAAGTAAGTTTGGGTGCCGTGCGCCTCAATTGCCTCGGAAAGCCGTTCAAGACCATGAACGTATGCGGCAGTGCGCAAAGAGATCTCTTTTTGCTTGCTCAGGCTCCAGACATGCATGGCCTCTTCCTGGATAATCTGCTTCAGCCGCTGACGGACCTCGCTCTCGGTCCAATAGAAACCCTGGCGGTTCTGCACCCACTCAAAATAAGACACCGTAACGCCACCGGCATTGGCCAGGATATCCGGAACCACGGTAATACCCCGGCGCTCCAGCACGGCATTACCATCGGCGGTTACAGGACCATTTGCCAATTCCAGGATGACCCTGGCATCAAGGCACTCGGCAATGCTTTCGGTAATCTGATCCTCCAATGCAGCCGGCACCAGTAATTCACAGGATTTGCAAAGCAGCGCGTCGTTGTCCACCACTTCAACGTTATCCCGACCTTCAGCGTACTTGCTGACCTCGCCCTTCTCTTCCTTGCAGGCTTTCACGGCTTTGGGGTCCAGCCCTTCCGGGTCGTAAACTCCGCCCCGGGAGTCGGAAATACCCACGACTTTCCAGCCATCTTCATGGAGCAGACAGGCAAAATGATAACCTGCGTTACCATAACCCTGGACCACTGCTCGGCGCTCACTGCCGTTATCCAGTCCAAGCTCTTTTTGCAGGTGTTTCAGTACATAGAAACCGCCTCGTGAAGTGGCATCGTCGCGCCCTTTTGAGCCACCCAATGCAATCGGTTTGCCGGTAATCACCCCGGGACAGGGGTAGTCCACCAGTGAACTGTACTCATCCGCCATCCAGCCCATGATCATGGCATTGGTGTAAACATCGGGCGCGGGAATGTCTCGCTCAGGGCCGATCATCTGGGCAAAAGCCTGCACATAGGCACGTGAGAGCCTTTCAAGCTCTGTTTTGGACAACTTGCGAGGGTCAACGCGAATCGCACCTTTACCACCGCCAAACGGCACACCAGCGACCGCACATTTGAACGTCATCCAGAATGCCAGGGTGACCACCTCATCCTGAGTCGCCTCGGGGTGAAAACGTATCCCCCCTTTGGTGGGTCCACGCGTATCGTCATACCGGCAACGCCAGGCCCGGAATGAACGCCGGGACCCGTCATCCATGCGCACGAAAAGACGGGCGCTCATGACTTCCTTGGGATACTGCAGTTTCTCCAGCACTTCCGGGTGAACCTTGGTGTACTTGGCGGCGCCGTCCAGGTGACTTAGTGCGCCTTTGAGCATGTCTTCCACGATGTCTCCTTTATTTATGTCCCCGCTGTGGGAGCAAAATGTTCATTTTCATACTAATAATAAGGTGAAGCTTAGTAATCTCATAATTCGTGTTACGAAGCCAACCTACAAGACGGATTTGAAAACTCCTGCCCTATCTGGTCAGCCGGCCAACAATATTGACCAAGTGTGTATCGTGTGTATAATTTAACATGAAAAGCGCAATAATAATCAGCTTACTCAAGGCTGATGGATGGACTAAGTAGTGAGAGGGAATGAACATGTTATTTACTGTGATTGTGCATCATGATGCTGACAGTGATTATGGCGTCACCGTACCAGACCTGGCTGGCTGTTTTTCTGCCGGATCAACAGTCGAAGAAGCCTTACAAAACACGAAAGAGGCCATTGAGTGTCATTTGGAGGGATTGTTGTTGGATGGTGAAGAACTTCCCAAAATTAGTCGGTTGCCTGAAACTTTGGAACAAGACGATCGTTCCGCCCGGCTCGCAGTCATAGATGTTGATATTGATGGATTATCTAATGACAAGGAACGCGTTAATATCTCACTTTCCCGAATTGCATTGCGAGCAATAGATCGGGCAGCAGGTCGCGCCGGAAAAACAAGGTCAGCCTACATTGTAGACGCAAGTTTGAGTGCATCGAGAACACAATAGTCTCTTGCGGACTTATAGACTTCATACGGATAAACAGGCGTACTATGAATCGCAAGTTACTGCTTTTTATGAGGGAAAATGGAGGCTGGAGTCGGAATCGAACCGGCGTTAACGGAGTTGCAGTCCGCTGCATGACCACTCTGCCATCCAGCCTTAACGTATCCAAATTCTGCCTGGCAGACAAGCAATCCGGACTGGCCAGTGGCCGTAAAATTTGGAGCGGGAAACGAGACTCGAACTCGCGACCCCGACCTTGGCAAGGTCGTGCTCTACCAACTGAGCTATTCCCGCGTAACACTGGTTTTTCAACCCTTTGCAGCGTGCCGTTTGGATCACTGCAAAAGAGGCGCTTATTCTAATGAGATAGAGATTTTTGTCAAGCATTCATGGCAGTTTTTTTACGCATTTTTCACACTTTATCTGCCGTGAAATATTCCTCTAACCCACTCCCCCATTAATGACTATCGCATGGAGGGTAGCGCGCTTTTCAGGTAGGTCACCATGGACCAGACGCTGAGAGCGGCGGAAATATATAGCAAGACATAGCCCAGTGGCAAGAGGAAATTTGGTAATGCGGGTGAATGTGCCAATAACGCAATGATTGCGATCATCTGAACGGTGGTTTTCACCTTACCAATATAGCCAACAGCGACCTTGTCGCGCTGATTCTGACTGGCCATCCACTCTCGCAGTGCGGAAATGAACACTTCCCTGCCAATAATGATGGCGGTGGGCACCACAAACCAGGGGCTGGGGAAATTGGCGGTTAGTAGCACCAGTGCCATCACTACCAGTAACTTGTCTGCCACGGGGTCGAGAAAGGCGCCAAACGCTGATGCCTGGTTAAGGCGCCGCGCCAGGTAACCATCCAGCCAGTCAGTAATACTGGCAATGGTGAAAATGACCGCTGCTGCCAGTTGGCTCCAGGGTTGACCACTGTAATAGACCATTACGATAACCGGCACCATCAAGACGCGTGCAATAGTGGCCAGGTTGGCAGCATTCATGTTCAGAGCGTTCTCCTTAGTCAAGCAAGTCAATACAGCAAATCAGTACGCTGTTTATCACGGTAGGCGAATTTCCAGGCGAATTCTACTCATTATGCAGCGCGTCATAAATAACCGCTGCCAGCTTTTTGCTGATTCCGGGCGCCCGGGACAGATCGGATTCGCTGGCACGCTGAATTTCCTGTTGACCACCAAAGTAACGCAGCAGTTCCCGCCGCCGCACAGGCCCCAGCCCCGGGATTTCTTCCAGCGCTGACTTCTTGCGGGTTTTAGCCCGTTGCTGACGATGACCGGTAATGGCAAAACGATGGGCTTCATCACGAACCTGCTGTAATAAATGCAAACCGGGTGAGTGCACCGGGATCACGATTTCCTCAAATCCCTGTTCAGTCGCCAGAAACAGGGTCTCCTGCCCGGCACGACGGCTGATGCCTTTGGCGATACCAATCAGGATGGGTAATTCCGTGTTCTGACGCTCAGACTCGGCGTCTGCTTCAGCCCGTAAGGCAGTTAATACGTCAACTGCCTGGGATAGCTGCCCTTTACCGCCGTCGATCAGCAAAATGTCTGGCATTACGGCCGGTGAGCCGCTATCCGCTGCCTTATCCGCGAGAAACCGGTAGCGGCGCTTGAGGGACTGTTCCATGGCAGCGTAGTCGTCACCGCCTTGTATGTCTTTGATATTATAGCGACGGTAATCTGTTTTCATCGCCCCTTCATGGCCGAACACAACGCAGGCACCGACGGTGCTCTCCCCCATGGTATGGCTGATATCAAAACACTCGATGCGTTTGGGCAAGGCTTCCAGATCCAGATCTGATTGCAGGCGTTCAAAGCGCTGATACAGCGTCTGACGATTATTGATATGACTGCTTAGCGCCTGCACGGCGTTTGCTGCCGCCAGGTCTCGCCATTTGGCCCGGTGTCCACGAACATTGCCAGTGAGCCTGACCTTGCGGCCGCAGGCAGCGCCCAGGGCTTCTGCCAGTGTTTTCTTGGCCGGTAACGAGGGCGAGATAATCACCTCTTTGGGAATCAGCTGTGATGATGTGGTTTCATCGCGCAAATAATACTGGGCAATAAACGCGGCCAATAACGCTTCCGCATTTTCTGCCAGTTTGTCTTTGGGAAAATGGTTGCGACTGCCGATCACCCGCCCCCCTCTGACTATCATCACATGCACGCAGTGATAACTGCCCTCCGCCACAGCGGCCAGCACATCGGCGTCTTCTCCGTCGCCGGAAACCACCTGCTGGCTCTGAATCTTGCGCAAATCAGAAATCCGGTCACGCAGGCGTGCCGCCTGCTCGAACTCCAGTGCCTGTGATTTTCGTTCCATGCGCTCGCCCATGTCGCGAATCAGATCATTGCTTTGCCCCTGGAGAAAGCGGCTGGCATCGCGGACATCGTCAGCATAGTCACTGGGGGAAATATAACCGACACATGGCGCGGTACAGCGCCCTATCTGGTGCTGCAGGCAGGGCCGTGTGCGGTTGCGAAAATAGCTGTCTTCACACTGACGAACGCGAAAGACTTTCTGCAACAACGCCAGGCTCTCGCGCACAGCACTGGCACTGGGGTAAGGACCAAACAGTTTGGCGTCACGGCGGCGTCCGCCCCGATAAAAAGCCATTCTGGGGAAGACATCTTTGTGGGTCAGCATGATGTAGGGATAAGTCTTGTCATCCCGCAACTGAATATTATAAGGCGGGCGAAACTTTTTAATCAGGTTCTGCTCTAGCAGCAGCGCCTCGGTTTCACTATTGGTGATGGTGACATCAATATTGGTAATGTGGGAGACCAGCGCCATTGTTTTGGTATCAAGGCCACTGGCGCGAAAATAATTACTGACCCGTTTGCGCAGGTTTCGGGCCTTGCCGACATAAAGCACCTCGCCATCTTTATCCAGCATGCGGTACACGCCCGGCCCCTGACTCATGACAGCCAGTATGGCCTTGGGATCAAAGTCAGCGTTACCGGCGTCCATGATGCGCTCGGTACTTTCAGACTGTTTACGCTGCTTTGTCATCGCGACCATGACCCTGGCGGTTGAATTCCCACCTCGGGTTCCAGCTCTATACCGAATTTTTCAGCCACACTGTCGGCAATATCACGGGCCAGTGTTAATAATGCCTGACCGGACGTTTCCGTCATTGCTGCGGATTTAAAATCGTGAACCAGCACCAGCGCCTGCCGGTCATGCACACCGATATGGCCACGTCGAACACCTTTCCAGCCGGCTCTTTCAATTAACCAGGCTGCCGGGACTTTCATTTCCTGTGGTGCTTTTTCTGAGACCCAGTCTGCCGCCTTGCCTGGCTCAGCCGGTACGGGGAAAGCGGGCATGTCTGGCCATTCGGACTGAAACGACTGCCACTGAGCCTGGCTGATGACCGGATTCCGGAAAAAACTGCCGGCATTGCCCAGTTCTAGGGGGTCAGGTAATTTGCTGCGACGAATGGCACAAACGGCATCATAAACTTGTTGCGGCGTGATATCCGAGACACGGGAGGCGTGGCCAGTGATAGCGGTATGACAGGAATCACCGCCTGTGCCCTCACTTGCCCCGTCGCCAGCTTCGGCACTGGCATTGATCGCTTGCTGCAAGGCTGGGTAACTGACATTGACTTCTGGTGTCGTGCGCAAACGCAGCGTGCAGGAAATGATGACGGCGCTGTTGCGAAGTTCGTGCTTGAATATACTGTCACGATAAGCAAATTTGCACTGTTCAGCAGACAGATTGTTGAGTTCGCCCTGTGCTAAATTCAGGTAAGTCACCGACTCAATCAGTTCACCGACTTCAACGCCATAGGCACCGATATTCTGCACTGGCGCTGCGCCGACTGAGCCCGGTATCAGTGCCAGGTTCTCCAGACCAAACCAGCCTTGTTCCAGGCAGAAAGTCACTAGCTCGTGCCAGTTCTCACCTGCCATGGCGGTAACCAGTACATCACCATTACGTTTAACTTCCGGGTGTATGCCTATCATGGCGATGCGCGCTACCAGTCCCGGATAGTCTCCGGTAAACAGCACATTGCTGCCACCACCCAGCACCAGCACCGGCAAGGCAGCCTCACGGGCAGCAGCCACAGCGGATAACAATTGCCGGGGACGGTGTACTTCCAGGGCATAACGGGCTTTGACCGGTAGCTGGAAGGTATGCCACTGGCGAAGATCGAAATTCTCAACCCAGGAAGCGGGTGGTTGCCAGGTCATGCGAATAGCCCCGTGCTGCCGTTATTCAATTCAACTTAACTCAACTTAAATCGGCTCAATTTAACTCGGCTCAAATTAGCCGACACGCTGTAACTTGATGCGTTCCAGCAGTGCCGCGCAGGCCGTTTCCACCATATCCAGCACCTGCTCAAAGCCCTGCTCACCGCCATAGTATGGATCCGGTACTTCGGCATCAATCTGGCCGGCATGCTCCAGTAACAGAGTGATACGATCACGATTGGCGTCACTTGCCATATTCAGCAGGTTTTGCCGGTTCTGCCTGTCCATGGCAATCACCCAGTCGTAGTCATCGAGGTCTGCCACGGTGACCTGTCTTGCCCTGAGGTGGGAGAGATCATAGCCACGGCGTTTCGCAGCCTGCTGTGTCCTGGGGTCAGGCGCTTTACCAATATGCCAGTCGCCTGTCCCGGCAGAATCCACAATGATGTCTGCACTGAGCCCTTCTTTCTCAATCAATGTTTCCATAATGCCGTGGGCGGTTGGCGAACGGCAAATATTGCCCAGGCAAACCATCAACACTTTTGTGGTCATCGTCTTACATCTCACTGTCTGTCAGGAAGCGACGGATGCTCTCCAGGTCTTCGGGAGTATCAATACCCGCCGGGAGTGCTTCCTCTGCTTCACTCATAATAATTTTCACGCCATGGTACATGGCACGCAATTGCTCCAGTCGCTCGAAACGCTCTAGCGGCGCAGGACTCCAGCTGACAAATGCATTCAGCGTCGATACCCGGTAGCCATAAATGCCAACGTGCCGTTTGGCCTGTAATTGTTGACCGCTGGACGCCGGGTTTTCCTGCCAGGGAACTGGTGAGCGGCTGAAATACAGTGCAAAACCGGCTTCGTCAGTGACAACCTTGACGGCGTTGGGGTTGCGCCACTCGGTTTCATCATGAATACGATGATAGAGACTGCTGATACCGGCCTCTTTATTTTCTGCCAGTGCTGTCGCAACCTGGCGAATGGTTGCCGGTGGAATCAGTGGTTCATCCCCCTGCACATTGACGACGATTCTGTCGTTCGGTAGTGCCAGCTTCTGCGCCACTTCCTGAATACGGTCGGTACCAGACTGATGATCGGCGCGGGTCAACAGGCACTCTCCTCCGAACGCCTCAACCGCTGCGGCAATACGCTCATCATCAGTGGCTATGTAAACCGCGCTCGCCTGACTGTCGCAGGCACGCTCATACACGTGCTGAATCATTGGCTTGCCAGCAATATCGAGCAAGGGTTTGCCTGGCAACCGGGTCGATGCATAACGTGCCGGAATCACCACCACAAAATCCATTAACGTTGCTCCCGCTCTTCCTGGGTCAATGTTCTGGCTTCGTTCTCCAGCATCACTGGAATATCATCACGAATCGGATAGGCAAGCGCATCAGCATAGCAGCGCAACTCAGATGCTTCGCGCTTGTAGTCCAGCGGACCTTTGCAGACTGGGCATACCAGAATGCTTAACAGTTTTTTATCCACGTCCTATTCCTCGTATTATGCCTGGCCGTTTTTCGAATCCGCCAGCAAGATGTTCAGCTGTGCCAGTAATGTTTCCTGTACCGTTTCAGGAACACTGGCGACCACATGTAAATACCACCACTCATCCCCGGCAAAGGCCTTACATTTCACCGCGTCTTTCTCTGTCATCAGCAACGTCTGCTGTTGCCAGGTCGACAGGTCTTCTGCCTGGTATGGATAGTGGTCCGAAAACGCCCGTGTCTCAACCGACAACTCCAGGCTGTTCAGCGTATTGAAAAAACGCTGCGGGTTGCCTATTCCGGCAATAGCCTGAATACCCTCGCCAGAGGCGCTTTGTTCGGTAAAACGTTTCACCCCCGTTTCCAGGTCAAGGCGCTCGCCATTTTTAACATTGACCCAATCGCCTGGCTGTAATTCAAAGTGCGTTATTTTTTCTGTGACCTGGCCCAGTCCCGACTCCTGTTGCGTGCGGTCAGCCTGCCAGTTGCCGTTGACCAGAATCTGATCGGCATCCAGTAAACGCTCGACCGGTTCCCGCAATGGACCGGCAGGCAGGCAATAGCCGTTACCCAGTCCTCTGGCGCCATCAATCACCACCCACTCGATGTCTCTGCGCAACCGGTAATGTTGCAAACCATCATCACTGACGACGATATCACAATCATCCCGCAGCTCCAGTGCATCCAGGGCGCGACGCCGATCCGGGTCAATCATGATCACCCCCGATAAATGCCGGCGCATCATGGCAATTTCATCACCGCATTGCTCTGGCCCACAGTCGGCTTCTACTAAATACGGCAGTGTCGGCGGGCTGGCACCATATCCTCTGCTGAGCACGGCCACGCGGAACCCTCTGGCTTCCAGCCACTTTGCCAGCGCAATCACCACGGGGGTTTTCCCGGTACCACCCACCGTAATATTTCCCACCACAATGACCGGTTTGCTGCCAGCATGTTGCTGCGCCGAATGCCTGAGGCGACGCCTGGCAGCCAGCCATTGATAAAGCGCAGACAAGGGCCGCAGCAGCTGCAACCAGGCAGCCCCGCGATACCAGTCCTCAGGAAGTGACGGCATCATCAGAGCCTTTAGCAGGTCGAGAGCCTTCAGCGGGCCGAGAGCCTTTAGCTGGTTCAGAGCCCTCAGCGGATTGAGAGCCCTCAGCTGGTTGAGAGCCTTCAGCTGGTTGAGAGCCCTCAGCCGGTCGAGCGCCCTCAGCAAACAAAACCCCATCGCCATCATTAAACTGCATCCGGTGCAGGCGGGCGTAATGACCATCCTTTTCCAGCAACGCCTTGTGACTGCCCTGCTCGACAATCCTGCCCTGATCCATGACGACAATTTCATCGGCATTTTCAATCGTCGACAACCGGTGAGCAATCACGAAAGTAGTACGCCCTCGCATCAACTGATTCAGCGCCTGCTGAATATGCTGCTCGGATTCCGTGTCCAGCGCTGATGTCGCCTCATCCAGAATCAGTACCGGCGCATCCTTGAGAAAGGCACGGGCAATGGCCAGGCGCTGCCGCTGACCACCGGACAGCAGGCTGCCACCGTCACCGACCGGAGAATCATAGCCC
>OJDN01000465.1_pt1 | contig 14161 bp, 9 predicted proteins | sample 1592731 | NCBI WGS metagenome assembly OJDN01 (sample SAMN05416881, study PRJEB24817) | seawater metagenome | isolation source: Sea water | place: Canada:Atlantic | collected 2013-11
TCTACACACTGCATATCGTCGGCAGCGTCAGATGTGTATAAGAGACAGGAATATCCCATAATTTCAATAAATTAGAAAGATTAATTTACCAAAGCGAGTCTATTTAAGTATAACTGATTAGCTGCTAACGGCTTTATAGCAGCAACAAGGTTGCCAATCGACTAACTCAAAAGTCTGCAGCAACTTCAAAAACTAAAGCTTGATGATTAATGGGGTGTTGCAACGACAAGTATTCGGCATGTAAATGCAGTCGCTGTGCTTTTACACCATAATGATCATCACCGACAATCGGCATATTTAAACCATCTTGATGAGCGCAATGTACGCGTAGTTGATGCGTTCGTCCCGTTTTAGGAAATAAGTGTAAACGCGTGGTGTTATTTTTTCGCTCCAATACCTGCCAAGTTGTTAATGCCGGTTTACCGTACTGATAACAAACCATTTGCCGTGGTTTATCATCAAAATCTAGCCGTAGTGGTAATTCAATCGTGCCAAAATCAGCTTCAACATTACCGGTAACTAAAGCCACATAACGTTTCTCTATGGTGCGCTCAATAAATTGTTTTTGAAGCGCTTTATGAGCGCGCTTATTTAAGGCGATAATCAACAGTCCTGAAGTCGACATATCTAAACGATGCACAATTAACGGCCCAGACGCCTCTGGAAATTGGTTTTTAATTCGCATATACACAGAGTCGGTGATGGTTTTCCCCGGCACTGATAAAAACTCAGCCGGCTTATTAACCACTAACAGATCGTCGTCTTGATAAACGATGGCTAAGTCTTTACCTTGTGCTGGATTGATCAACAAGGGATTATCTTCAACATCTAAGCCCTGAAGCATATGCCCTAAAATAGGCTGACATTTACTGTAGCAAGAAGGATAGTAATTCTTATGCTGCCTGATAGCTGACTTAGGTGCCGCACCCCACCAAAACTCCGCCATAGTAACGGGAGTTAAATTATGTAAATAAGCATATTGCAATAATTTAGGCGCAGCACAATCGCCCGCACCTGCTGGTGGAGTATGCTCAGGTAGCTCAGCAAAAATAGCGTTGAGGTCTTTAGTGACGCCATTGGCGTTCAAAAACTGATATTGTGAAAAGAGTTTTTTCTGTAAATTTTTAGAACGTGCTTTACGTTGCTTCTTTAACTTGGCAATTTTACTGGTTATGGTATCTAAAGCTTGCTGCAATAATGCTAGTTTGCTTTGCCCGTACTGTTTTAATGCTTGTAACTGCTTTTTTTCTTGAATACTCTGCCCTGCTAACACAAGCTTTAACTGCTCAAATTCATCAGCGGTTAACTGCGCAACGGCTTCATCTCGCTGCTTTTTTCTTTGTTGGCGGTTAGCAACAATTAAGCGCTGTTGTGCTGATAACGCTTGTTGATAACTGTTAGTCGCCTCATTAAGCGCATTCGTTGCAAGCGTCAGTTGCTCACTGGTTTCTAATTGCTCAATTTCAGCATTAATGTTGTTAATAATACGATTTTCAGCTAGAAAAGCATCATCTTGTAATTGCATATCAGACACTGCAGGAACAAAGCTTATTGCTGTATTCTTATATGCTAACTGCCCTGAAAAAGCCGACAAATAGCCTAGCTGGTGTTGGGCATTTTTAACCACCAAAACACCTAGCATTTTACCTGCATCGCCTGCACCACCCATAATGTCAGGGTGCTTTTCTAGCGTCTGCTGCAATTGTTCAACCGCAGCAATAGTAAGTGCCTGTGGCTGATAATAGAACGGAAAGGTAAACTTTTCAGGCAAGCTAATATGGGCAACAGACTGAGAAAATAAGGTAAAACAAGATTCAAGGTTTGGCATAGCAATATAATACTGAGGTATTTGCGAGGGTATAGTTCGCGATAATAGCATACTCAATGCTATCCACTAAGTAACCTGAGTTCGCAAATTAAGTTCAGCGCTCAATCATTGCCTTTTCTTTGGCTATTTATTTAACCTGAACTCTGGATAATGAGTGCTTGATATTCAAGTGAATCAAAAACTTATACCCAAACCACTTGAAAATGCAGGATTCAGCAAGTGGCTTGGGTATAGGTGGCAAAGTAAATACTATAGCAAGGTGAACATCACTAATAGACACCATCAATGCTTCATTTTATGCCATTTGCAAGGCAAAACGTTTATCAATAGCGCGCTATTTATCGACGTTTTAACACAGATAATGGCTTATTGAGCAAGTGCTGCTTATCCAGAGTTTAGGTTATTTAACTCTTGATAATGGCAACACCGGCAACTTGTACGACAGTTTTAGCCTCGGCACGTTCAATAATTTTAACTAACGTGGTTTGGATCGTTTCGTCTTTTCTAACATCGTGTTCACCCGAAAAACGTTCTTCTTGAGCACTTGCTCCGGCTTCTAAAATAAAACTTACCACCACCTGTGTCGCGCAATCTTCTGTGGGACCAAAATAAGCTAGTGTTATTTGCGGATAACCTTGAAAACCATTTTTAACTTTCTTTGCGATACGTTTTGTCGATTTGTCTAGATTCATAATAAGTGCCTTGAAGAAGTCTTCAGTACTGATAGTAGCCTGATACTTGTCTAATAATTGCTTGCTAAAATATGCTAGCAAATAACAAATAGCAATCCTTAACTGCTTTATATGCAAGATGATTGATGAAACAAGCGCTAGCTTCCTAGCATAAGGCTACTTTTTGCTAACAACCGCTTTTGTCTATTAGCTAAATTGGCCTAATTCACCTATTTATGCTCATATAAATAAGGTTATCTACCCCTCAATATTTACATAACTAGGCAGACGGTAAGCAAGTTGCCTCGGTGTTTGCAGATTGCACCAAAATGGTAAAAGTGATAGAAACAGTATTACAGATAAAAAATTATGTTGTACTGTATGGGCAAGAGTAGATTTTGTAACGACAATGCAAAAATGAATAATACTCCTTAGCCTTTATTATGCTTGAAATTATATGAATACAGCTGTAAGCGAAAAAAACTTTAGTAAACCCGAAAGCTTCTCAAGCTTTTTAATGTCTCAGTGCTTAAGTATGCGCCGTTGGGCTTTGATGGTGGGGTTACTTTTATATATTGCCTTCGCCGTAATGGATCTCATTAAATTTCCTAGTGAGATATACAAAGTAACCCTTCCAACACGATTCGTTTTTATCATTATTCCACTGCTATATTTAAATTTTCTTTATTGGTTCAAACCGCCTAAATCTATCCGCTCAAATGTCTTCTTAATGCTGATCATCTATTTAGGCAGCGGCTTGAATCACAGCTTAATTTATTATATTTCTCAATTGCATGGCTTTGCATTTTCTGAGCTTGGTATCGTGTTGATCATCATGTTTGGTTGCTTGCTATTGGTATTGCCAATTAAACCAGCCAGTGCTGCAACCTTGGTTATTTTATCTGTTTACACCTTAGTAAAACTCAATGCTGACCAACCACTTGCAGATTTATTGTTTATCTTAATTATTTTAACTTTTGTTGCCGGTATTTGCTTAACCGTTAGTTTAGTCGGCCAAAAAACTATTTATCAAAACTATATATTAATCAATAAGCTGTATGATGAGTCAATAACTGATGGCTTAACCAAGCTCAATAATAAAAGAGCGTTTCAAGATCAAATAGAAAGACTTACCTCAATCGCAATGCGTGACGAAAATAGCCTAGGACTTATTTTTATTGATGCCGACTATTTCAAGACAGTAAATGATTCTTTTGGTCACAGCACTGGTGATGACCTATTAAAAAAATTAGCCCAAGTCGTCGATGCAAAATGTCGTCGCTCAACAGATGTTGGGTTTCGAATCGGCGGTGATGAGTTTGCACTTATTCTTTACGGAGCAGATGAAAAAACCCTCGAAAGTGTTTGCCAAGAAATAGTCGCAGATGTCGCTACTTTTGATTTAAAAATTGACAAGAAAAATGTGCAAACTTCTGTTTCAGTCGGTGCCACTTTAAAATCTAAAAGCGCCAAAATCACCAGCGCTAAATTGATTGAATTAACTGACCAATATTTATATGAAGCAAAAAGAAAAGGGAGAAATCAATTTCAATTAAGCTGCCTTTAATGATCAAAAATAGCTAATCAAGTTGCGAAAGCCCTTGCTGTATTTGTGCTTTTTATTCAACAACTAGTGTGCCTATGTACATTTTCATCGAGCAATGAAAAGCGTATTCGCCTGCTAACATGGCAGGTAATTCAACGGACTTGCTTACGCCTATCGGCAACTCTACCGTTAGTTCAAGATCAGGAAATTGCACCATTTCTGCACATGAACTGCCATCTTTCCTGAGAAATTTAAGCCTTGTTTCCTTACCTGCAACAATTTTGATCCGCGAGGGTTGATAAACACCGTTATTAACAATAATAGTGATGTCATCAAAGCTCGCATCAGCAACTTTAGTCGGCTTATATAACCAAAACCACCATATAACTATGGCAATAAGCGCTAAACCAATGATATTAACAATTATCATGCGATATTCTCCAATACTGTTATTAATGCTCTTTAGCTTTAAAAAATCGTAAACGATTGGCATTACTGACAACCGTTAGTGACGAAAAGGCCATTGCGGCGCCGGCAATAACTGGATTTAATAGCAAGCCAAAAAATGGATACAACACACCAGCAGCAATTGGCACGCCCGCGACGTTATAAATAAAAGCACCGAACAAGTTTTGTTTAATATTTTGTAATGTTGCTTTACTAATGGCAATCGCATCAGCAAGCCCATGTAACGAGCCTCGCATTAGTGTGATATCTGCACTTTCTATAGCAACATCGGTTCCCGTACCTATTGCAAAGCCAACATTGGCCAGCGCCAGCGCCGGCGCGTCATTAATACCATCGCCGGTCATGCCAACAATTTCACCTTGCGCTTGCAGCTCTGCCACTTTATTAGCTTTTTCAGCTGGTAACACTTCAGCAAAAACCTCAGTAATACCGACTTTTTTTGCTACAGCATTTGCGGTTGCTCTATTGTCACCGGTGAGCATAACCACGCGAATACCACTGGCTTGTAGACGTTTAATGGCAGCAACAGAGTCGGTTTTGATCGGGTCCGATACGGCAATAATTGCGGCTAACTTTTTATCAACAACAAGGTACATTGGCGTTTTAGCTTCATCAGCAAGCTGTTGTGCTTGGCTAATAAAACCATTAAGCGCAATGTGCTTACTTAGCATCAGTTTTTGATTACCAAATAACAATTGCTGACCATTAACGTTAGCTTGAATGCCGTGACCGGCAATGGCTTTAAAGTCACTCGCATTTTCAGGAGCTATACCTTGTTTAATAGCGGCATTAAAAATCGCTTGTGCTAATGGATGTTCTGAGCCACTTTCAATACTGGCGGCCATGGTTAAAATATTCTGTTCTGTATAGGTTTTATCGATAACAATAATGTCAGTGACCGTTGGTGCTCCCTCAGTAATAGTGCCGGTTTTATCCAAGATCATGGCGGTGATTTTCGCCGAACTTTGTAAGGCCTCGCCATTACGAATTAACACGCCAGCTTCTGCGGCTTTACCCACACCGACCATCACCGACATTGGTGTGGCTAATCCTAGTGCACATGGACAAGCAATAATTAACACCGTTGTGGCAGAAACCACGGCAAAAGCTAAAGTAGGATCAGGGCCAAAATTAAGCCAAGCTAAAGCACTAACAATAGCGATGATGATAATCATCGGCACAAAATATCCTGAGATCACATCCGCTAAACGCCCAATGGGTGGCTTAGCATTTTGCGCTCGTTTTACCATAGTAATAATTTGCGCTAATGCCGTATCTTTACCAATCCGAGTCGCCTTAAATAAAATGCTGCCTGACTTATTTAACGTGCCGGCCACAACCTCGTCTTCTTCAGCTTTCTCGACCGGCATTGGCTCACCCGTCAACATAGACTCATCAATGGTGGTATGCCCTTGTACCACGACACCATCGACAGAGATTTTTTCGCCAGGTCGAACACGGACAATATCATTAAGCTGCACTTGTGCTATGGCGATATCAATTTCTTGTTCCTTACCGGCAACAAGACGAATAACACGTGCGGTTTTTCCTTGTAAGCCAATTAAACGCTTGATCGCTTCACTCGTTCGTCCTCTTGCTTTCACCTCTAAGGCAAGCCCAAGGTTGATCAGCCCGAGGATCATCGCGGTAGCTTCAAAGTAAACATGTCGCGCCATCTCAGGTAATACCATTGGAAAAAGCACGACAATCATTGAATATAGCCAAGCGGTCGTTGTCCCTAAAGCAATCAAAGTATCCATATTCGCATTATGATTAACAAAAGACTTCCAAGCTGCTATGTAGAAGTGCTTACCAGCGAAGTACATAGTACCAAGACATAACAATCCGATTAACAACCAAACGGCTCGCGCTAATGATGTATCAACAGTCATAGGGCCACCGGCAATACCATAAATCATTAATGGCGCACCAAGCCCCATGGCTATCCACACTTGTTTGATTAATTGAGCGTAATATTTTTCATCAGCAATTTCTTTGTCATCTAATAACTGCTCATCACTTGCTTGATGGCTACTTTTGGCACTGTAGCCAATAGCTTCGATTTTATTGATCAGGCTATCAACGTCAGCCTCACCCGTCACCACAACAGTGCGCAGGGCAAAGTTCATTTCAGCATGCTCAACACCTTTGACCTGCTGCAATGCGGTTTCTATTTTATTAACGCAACTGGCACAGCTTGCCCCTTCAACCAGTAGTTCTTGGCTTTTGTTTTTAGCTAAATTACGCTCAAATTTATTCATGACTAGTACCTCTATCAAGCTTAGCCTCAGTGATATCGCCTTCAATTAAATGGCAAATCATATGCCCAGTAGGTGCTTTGTCTGGCTTATGTTGCCAGTCAGTAATTGATTTTTTTAACTTCTCCCTTAATAGCAGCGCCTGCTGAAATTGCTTTTCGGTTTCGGCCAATCGACGTTCGACAATTTCTCTTACTAGCGGGCATGCAGTGTGCCCTTGATCTGATTGAGATAAAATATCTTTGATTTCTTTAACCGTGAAGCCTAATTGACGAACACTTAAAATAAACTTAAGTCGTTGTTGAGCTTTTTTATCATATGATTTATAGCCGTTTTCGGCTTTTTTACTGGCACTAATAAATCCGATTCGCGTGTAATAACGCACCGTATCGGCGGTGGTATGCAATGCATTTGCTAATTCAGTTACTTTCATTATCCACACCTTGTGCAATATTAATAAAATAATAACTCATCTTACACCTGTGTCTAAGACACAGGTCAAGGGGTAAAACAACTCCTGCTCGGATTAAGCGACTTAAGCCAACAATGCTAAAAATCAATGCGTTATAAAGCGCATTCCTCCGAGCTAAAACGAAATACGCTGATACTTATACCGGCTTAATTAACGCTGATCGCCACAGGTAATAAAGTGTAGGTAAAATCAGCAAGGTTAAAATTACGGCACTAAACATACCGCCAACCATAGGTGCAGCAATTCGACTCATCACTTCAGAGCCTGTGCCAGTACCGTATAAAATAGGTAATAAGCCAAAAATGACGGTGCCTGCGGTCATCATTACCGGCCTAACACGCATACCGGCGTCATGTAATACTGCTTGTAACACATCAGTTTTAGTCGTCGTGATAGCTTTTTCATGATGCTCAATGAGCATAGCTTGATAGGCTTGATTTAAATACACTAACATAATCACGCCTATTTCTACCGCAACGCCCGCCAGCGCAATAAAGCCAACACCTACAGCCACTGAAAAGTTATAACCTTCCAAATACATTAGCCAAATACTGCCCACCATTGCTAGCGGTAAAGTCCCCATGATCATCGCAACTTCAATCACATTTCTAAAGTTTAAGTAGAGTAAAACGATAATAATAAACAAGGTTAACGGCACCACATATGCCAACTTAGCTTTTGCGCGTTCCATATATTCATACTGGCCAGCCCAAGCAATCGAATAACCCGCAGGTAAGACAAGCTCATCGTCAACCACCTGCTGCGCCGCAGCAACATAGCCACCGATATCGACACCTTCAATATCAACAAATGCCCAGCCATTTAAACGCGCGTTTTCCGACTTAATGCCTGGCGGGCCATCTTCAATAAAAACATTAGCCACATCACCTAATGAAATACGCTGGCCATTAGGCGTAACAATCGGCAATAGGGCGAGCTGTTCAGGTGAGTCGCGATAATCTTGCGAATAGCGTACATTAACGGGGTAACGCTCTAAGCCTTCCACCGTTTGAGTCACATTCATACCGCCAATAGCGGTTGCAATAACTTGTTGAATTTCAACAACATTTAAACCATAACGAGCGGCTTTAGCACGTTGAATATCAATTTTGATATAACGACCACCGGCAACACGCTCGGAATAAACCGAAGCCGTACCTGGCACATCGGCCAATATTTTTTCGATTTGCTGACCAATATCTTGAATAACATCCAATTTAGGTCCTGCGATTTTAATACCTACCGGGGTTTTAATGCCGGTGGCTAACATATCGATACGCGTTTTTATTGGCATCACCCAAGCGTTAGTCACGCCTGGCAACTTAACTAAAGCGTCCAGCTCTTGCTTTAAACTTTCGCTGGTAACCCCTTCGCGCCACTGTGCTTGCGGTTTTAATTGAATAAAGGTTTCAATCATAGTTAATGGCGCGGCATCAGTTGCGGTTTCGGCTCGGCCAATTTTACCAAATACCGTGTTAACCTCAGGTACCGTTTTGATCAGTTTATCGGTTTGTTGTAATAACTGACGAGCTTGCCCGACAGAAATTCCAGGATACGTTGTCGGCATATACATCAGGTCGCCTTCATCCAATGGCGGAATAAATTCACTGCCGATTTTATCGAGCGGATAAAAACCAATCGCTAACACCGCGACAGCCGTTAACAGGGTTACTTTTGGAAACCGTAAGACCGTTTTCAGCACTGGCAGATAAAGCATAGTGAGAAGTTTATTGACCGGATTTTTATGCTCAGCTAACACTTTGCCACGAATAAAATAGCCCATTAAAACCGGCACTAAAGTAATCGCCAGTGCCGCAGCTGCTGCCATGGCATAAGTTTTGGTAAAGGCTAATGGCGCAAACATTCGCCCTTCTTGTGCTTCCAAAGTAAAAACCGGAATAAAACTCACGGTAATAATCAACAAGGTAAAAAATAATGCCGGACCGACTTCACTGGCTGAATCAATCACCACTTGCCAACGGTTTTCTTTTGTTAAGGCTTTGCCTTGTACCGTCAGCCGTTCCATATGTTTATGCATGTTTTCTATCATCACAATAGCACCGTCAACCATGGCGCCGATAGCAATAGCGATACCGCCCAATGACATGATATTGGCATTCAGTCCTTGCCAGTACATGACTAAGAAAGCGCTTAATATCCCCACAGGTATACTGAAAATAGCCACTAAAGATGAGCGCACATGAAACAAGAAAATAACACAAACCAGTGCAACCACGGCAAACTCTTCTAACAACTTGTACGCTAAGTTATCAACCGCACGCTCAATTAACGCTGAACGATCGTAAACCGGTATAATTTCTACACCAGCTGGTAAGCCTTTTTTAAGTTGCTCTAGTTTTGCTTTTACACGATTAATCACTTGCTGAGCGTTCTCGCCAAAACGCATCACGACAATTCCGCCAACGGTTTCGCCCTCGCCATTAAGTTCAGCAATACCCCGACGCATTTGTGGCCCAGTGCCAATTTCAGCAACATCTTTTAGCAATAATGGTGTGCCATTTTGATTAACACCTAATGGAATATGCTCAAGATCCGCAATACTTTTGATGTAGCCGGTCGCTCGCACCATATATTCGGCTTCTGCCATTTCAACAACCGATGCGCCTATTTCTTGATTACCTTGCTTAATAGCCGTTTGAATCAATGACAGTGGAATATCGTATGCGCGCAATTTATCGGGGTTAACCCTAACTTGATATTGCTTAACCATGCCGCCCAACACAGAAACTTCTGAAACACCGGGCACAGTTTGCAACTCATACTTTAAAAACCAATCTTGAATACTTCGTAGCTGGCTTAAATCATGCTGCCCAGTTTTATCAACTAAGGCATACAAATATACCCAACCAACACCAGTAGCATCAGGACCGAGTTGTGGACGAGCATCACTTGGTAGACTTGGGGCTACTTGGCTTAAATATTCTAGTACCCGCGAGCGAGCCCAATATAAGTCAGTATCTTCATCAAAAATGACATAAACATAGGAATCACCAAAAAAAGAATATCCTCGTACAGTCACCGCTCCAGGTACTGACAACATGGCCGTTGTTAACGGGTATGTCACTTGGTCTTCGACCACTTGTGGTGCTTGTCCGGGGTAGTTGGTTTTTATAATCACCTGTACATCAGATAAATCAGGTAAAGCATCAATAGGGGTTTTATTTATTGCAAATAAACCAGCGCCCACCAGTAACAGCGTAGCCAGTAGCACAAAAAAACGGTGAGTAACGGACCAACGAATAATCGCAGCAATCATAACTGTTTAGCTCCTTTACTCGTGGCTTGAATGATCAACAGCACTGGCTTCATCATGAGAAGTGGCTGCTGATGTTTCTTCATCTGTTAATGGAGATATTTCAACAATAACAAAGTTACCATCGCGAATTTCAAAACTGAACTTAACCAACATGCCTTGGCTCAACCCAGTCAAACTAACGTTATCATCAGTAATAAAATCTACCGTTGCTGCCGGTCGCCGCCACTTTTCGATAGCTGAACGACTGATGTTAATCATGCCATGATCAGGCATTAATGAATTAATCGTACCAGTAGCGCTTGCCCAAGGTACGTCAGCGCTTGAGCCAGCAACTTCTTGAGCCTGAGACATCGCCATATCATTCATTGAATTACCCATATCATCATGATTCATTCGTTTAAAGTCAGATGATTTACTTGACTCAGAATCCAGTAAGAACTGCGCCGAACTTACGACTTTTTCACCTTCATTTAACCCAGCAAGTATCTCAACGCTATCACGATCGAACCGACCAACATCAACCGCAACAGATTTAAAGCTGCCTTGTCCTAATGCCAAAACAACTCGGTCTTGATGACCCGTTCTGATCAAGGCTTCTTTAGGTATTACTAAAGCGCTAGCACTATCACGACTTTGAATAGTTATTTGTGCAAACATATTCGGCTTTAGCTCGCCTGTCGTGTTATCAAATCGTAAGCGTACAATGGCCGTTCTGGTGTTGGCATTTAGCATCGGGTGTATATGTTCAATACTGCCAGTAAACTCTCTGTTGGGTAAGTAATCTAAACGCATCACCACTTTGTCTCCCATCGATAACTGCGCAGTTTGTCGCTCAAATACTTCAGCTTTTAACCAAACTTCACTCAAATCAACAATAGACAGCATCATAGTTTCAGGCTGAACAAAAGCACCTTCACGTATTGCTAATGCTTCTACCACGCCATCTTGCGGTGCATAAAAAGTAATTTGTTGTTGGGGCTTTCGGCTTTGTTTCAGTTGTGCAATATCAGCTTTCGGCAAATTCAGCGCACTTAACCTTTGCTCAGCAGCACGAATTAATGTCTTATTTTTTCGAGCTAATGCCAACAATAATTCTTCTTGAGCGTTAACTAATTCTGGTGAGTAAATATCATATAATGCTTGACCCTTTTTAACAGGATCGCCAACAGCTTTGACATGTAGTTTTTCAATCCAGCCTGCTACTCGCGGATGGATATAGACCAATTTATCTTCGTTATAAGTCACATAACCAACCGTGTTGATTTCTGTGTATAACGGCTGATAACTCACCTCAGCCGTACGCACGCCTAAGTTATTAATGACATTGGAAGAAATTCGAATAGTACCCACGCCTTCATCCGGTCCGTTACCATCGTCAGCGTAAACCGGCACTAAATCCATCCCCATAGGTGATTTACCAGGCTTATCACGACGATAATTAGCATCCATAGGTGCAACCCAATAGAGTGGATTTTGCTCTGCGGATGCCATACTGACGTCTTGCCCATCGGTCATAGGAGCAAATAGGCTGTATGCAAAAAATGTTAATATAACCCCAATCACCATGCCGCTGATCACCGCAATTGTTATCGGCTTATTATTTTGTCCTGTGTTACTGCTCATTTGCTCTCTCCAGACATCATTGCATATTGGCGACTGTTATCAGCATGCGGGCCATTGTTAGTCATCGTTGAATTAATACCGCCGATAAAAAGGTAATTTAACTCTAGGTGTACTTTTTGTTCTTCAACATTGAGCGTTAAGTTATCGATTTCGGCATTTAACACTGCAATACGTGCCCGTACTACTTCCGAAAAATCGCCATCGTCATTGGTATAAGCCGTCAATGCAGCTTCCGCTTGCTCATGCGTTTGTGGCAGTAGCTTTGTTTGGTATAAATATTGTCTGTTTTTTAAACGTAAAAGTCGGCCTTTAGCACTGGTATAAGCGCCGAGCAACTGCCTTAGCAGTAATAACTTTTCTGTTTTTATCGCTTCAGTTTTAGAGACAGCCGAGCGTACTTCGTTGTCTTGACGATCTTCTGTAAAAATAGGTAAATCGAAAGTAACACCAACCGAAAATAAATCGGCTCGGCTTGCCCCCATAGGATCATCCCCACGATAGCCATAGCTAGCGTTAACGCCCCACTCAGGTTTGTACTTTTGTTGAGCGAGTTTAATACCTGTTTTTGTCGCATTAACTTTTTTATCTACCGCTACTACAGCAGGATGCGAAAAAAAGTAAGCCACTAACGCTTGTGGCTTAAGCCAGGTCTCGGCATAAATTAACTGACGATTTAGCAAATCAATGGTCGGTAACTGCTGGCTAAGTGTAAAGTTATGCCATGAAAAGTCAGCAAATAAGTCAGTTTCTGCAGTGGCATTTTTTTCTGTGGTTAATTCTGTTACCCACTGTGAGAGCAAGCCATCGTAGTTATTTTTCTGTTGTGCAAGTTGATCTAACCGATCTTCCAATCGAGTCAATTCAAGCTGTGCTCTAACCAAATCTTGCTGACGAGTTTTCCCTAGCGCTGATGAGTAACTGGCCGTAGCAACCTCGGTTAATTGTTCAAACAAAGCTCTGTTTTTTTCAATTAACACCATACTCTGCTGTACTCTAAAAGCATCCAACCACGCACTACCTACCGTGACCGCTACTTTTGCTTCTCGGTCTAAGCGTTGATATGGATAAACTTCACTTTCAAGCTTAAGTTGTTGGCTTGTAAACTTTAATGTTTCGCCACGAGGAAACATCTGGGCAACGGATACTTTAATTTGCGTCATCCCCTCTTGATTGATATCGAAACCATTGATGGGTAAATTCGCCACCCCCAACGACACTTTCGGAGCTGGCAAGGTATCAACGGCAATACTGGCAGACTCAACAGCGTCTTGTTGATAACGATTACCTTGTAACCAAGGGTCGTGTTTTTGTGCTGCTTTAATCGCTTGCGTAAAGGTCAAAACCTTTGTGGTTTCTACTGAAGGCTGTGAAAGAACAGTCAAGCTCGCCATCATTAACAAGCCAAGACTTAACTTTATCGTTACTAAGCTATTGTTACGATTTCTGAGCATTAGAATTGTTCCTCATACGACTGAATACTGGCATATACCTGATAGCTACCGTCAGACTTCAGTAACAAAATTCGGTAAGGTTGAAACTTCTCGTCAACTTCCATTCCAGGGCTACCAACAGGCATAGCGGGTACGGATAAACCGATAATATCGTTCGGGTGTTTTTCTTGCAGAAACTGTTCAATAAACTTGGCTGGCACGTGCCCTTCAAAAACATAGCCTTGTTGCGAAATAGCGGTGTGGCAAGAGCGATATCTAGGCGCAATGCCTTTTTCGGCTTTGATCAACGATAAGTTATCTTGGTTATATACCGTTGAGGTTAAGCCGTGCCCATTAATATGATTGAGCCATTTTTCACAGCATCCACAGCTTGGACTTTTATAAACCTCTAAATGAACCGCTGTAGCATTAACGCTAGCAGTCGCTAATTTATCAGCTACGGGCTCGTTATCTGAGCAGCTAGCAACAAGCCATACCAAGACCAAAATTGCCGTGAATTTTAAGATAATTTTATTTGAAGACATAATTTCCCCAATAGAGATAATAATTAATAATTTACGATTAATT
>OJDN01000471.1_pt1 | contig 14060 bp, 12 predicted proteins | sample 1592731 | NCBI WGS metagenome assembly OJDN01 (sample SAMN05416881, study PRJEB24817) | seawater metagenome | isolation source: Sea water | place: Canada:Atlantic | collected 2013-11
ATCGTCGGCAGCGTCAGATGTGTATAAGAGACAGATGGAGGAAACATGATGGAAGCAACCGGCTTCCATAGCGGCTGCCGCATTGACGGCACTGTGGGTGCCCTCGATGTTGGTGGCCTGCTGGGACTTTTCGTCCGCCCCCATGTCATACACTGCAGCAAGGTGGAAGAAATGATCAATGTTACCCTTGAGCGATTTCATCGTCTTGGCGTCAATACCCAGGTTCGGGCTGGTGAGGTCGCCGATCACTGCTTTCACCCTGGACTCATCCGCGCCCCAACGCTCCCGAAGCTGGTCCAGTTTTTCCTGTGATTGCTCGCGAACCAGTACATGCACTGTTCCGCCACGAGCCAACAGTTTGTCAACGAGAAAACGGCCGATAAATCCGGTGCCACCCGTCAGAAAGTAATTCATTGATAGTCCACCCTGCTTATTGCTCAGTTGTTGTCATTTCCCTTTGTTGCCATCGGATATATTAGACCAAAGTCTTATACCGCCGATGCACGCCGGCATTGTACTTAATTGCAACACTCATGTATCGAACTTTTTTAGAGCATTTACTCTGTAAGCCATTGTTTTGGTTAGAGCGTTTACTCTAATTCATGCATGCAATACACGCCGGAACCTGTTCGGTTAACCGGCACTCTGAAATTGAGACTAGCACAAGGTGGGCAGGCTGCCCGCAAATCCTTACCATTACTGGAAGGAAATGAAACCTGACGGTTGCAATGACATAATCGGAACCTTCAACGGCAGTTTCTGTCTCTATACTCTCTACACACTCTCTACATTTCCCGCACTTCGGAACCCGGAACATGCACAAAGACGATCCCAACGCTGAACGCTACATTGCCATTGCCCGCGCCTGCCTGAAGGCGATCAACGACACAGCCGCCGACGCCGGCACCCGGGAACAGAAAATCCAGGCCGTGTATCAGGCCATTGACCACGCCTTCCAGGCCGAATTCGCGGATTATCGCCAGTCCGTTGCGGTGATGGGGACGGTTCTTGAGCGCATTGCCTCCGGCCAGCTCGATGCCGACGCAGCCACCAGCCTGGCCAAGAAAACCCTGGATCAACAACCGGAAAGTACCCGTAACGCCCTGATTCATTAACGTTTCAAAGCAAAGAGAGACTGTATGCACCCTGGCATCCATGGATTTGCCCAAGGTTTCCTTGGCCTGAAGCAAGGATTTCTCCTGGCGCTGGTATTGGCCTTCAGTTCGGTTGCCCTGGCGAGCCAGTCGCCCACAAAAAGCCCGAATGACGCCAACCTGTACCGTTATGTGCAGTTGGACAACCAACTTCGGGTGCTTCTGATTTCCGCGCCGGGCTCCGACAAAGCCGCAGCATCCATGAACGTTGCCGTCGGCAGTGGCGATGACCCCGCCAACCGCGAAGGCCTCTCTCACTTCCTTGAACACATGCTGTTCCTGGGCACGGAAAAATACCCTGACCCTGGCGAGTACCAGCAGTTCATCAAAAGCCATGGTGGCAGTCACAACGCATTCACCGCATTCCAGGACACCAACTACTTCTTCGACGTACAGGCCGAGCATCTGAAGGAAGCCCTGGATCGCTTCGCCGAGCAATTTTCAGCACCGCTGTTCACGCCAGAACTGGTGGATCGCGAACGCCGCGCCGTGCACTCGGAGTACAGCTCGAAACAGAAAGACGACAGCCGTCGCTTCTACTCCGTAAAAAAGGCCGTCAGCAATCCCGACCACGCGTTCCACCAGTTTGCCGTCGGTAACCTGACCACCCTGGAAAACACCGAAGAGCGCCCCTTGCGCCCGGACCTGATCGACTTCTGGAAAGCCCATTACTCGTCCAACCTGATGACGCTTGCCGTCTACGGCCCACAATCGCTGGATCAGCTCGAGGCCATGGTACGAGGCCGCTTCGACCGCATCGAAAACCGCAACCTGAACGCGAAGGTCCACGACGAGCCACTGTTCAGCCCAGGCACCCTGCCCGCCCGCGTGCATGCGGATGCGCTGAAGGATATCCGCAACCTGACGCTCACCTTCCCCATCCCGTCTCAGGAAGACCACTACCGCGACAAGCCGGCCAACTACGTTGCCAGCCTGCTTGGCCACGAAGGCCCGGGCAGCCTGTTTGACGTGCTGAAGAAGGCTGGCCTGGTGGAAAGCCTGTCCGCAGGTAGCGGCATGGATACCGGCCAGGAAGCCACCCTGGAACTGAACATGGCGCTGACCCCGGAGGGCCTTAAAAATCAGGAAACCATTCTGGAACTGACCTTCGCCTACATCGACAAGGTGCGCGAGGAAGGCATTTCCCGCACTCGTTTCGAAGAAATGAAACAACTGGCACAGATCGATTTCCGTTTCCGTGAGAAGAGCCAACCGGTACAAGAAGTGATGCATCTGTCGCGACAGATGCGGCATGTGGCGCCAGAGGACGTACTCCAGGCGCCATGGATGATGGAAAGCTATGCACCCGATAAATACCGGAACATTCTGAACCGGCTTACTCCGGATAACGTGCTGGTGTCCGTCCTGGAAACAGAACCGAACCTTGAAGACCCCAACCTGACCCAGTGGTACGACGCCGCCTGGAAACTGAAGCCCCTCGCCATCCGGGACATTCGGCAACGGGACGACAACCCCATGGTGTCCAGGCTGGCCCTGCCGCTCGAAAACCCTTTTATTCCCGAAGAACTCGACATGATCGACGGCGCAACCATGGAGCAGCCCGTTTCCATGGGGACCGTCAGTGGCATGGAGGTTTGGTACGCCCGGGACACCCGGTTTGAGACGCCCAAGGCCAATGTGTACCTAAGCCTGCGAACCCCGGCGACACGGGCATCCGCTCGCAGCAATGTGCTGTCGTCGCTGTTGGTGGATGCCATCAACACCAACGTGAACGCATGGGCCTATCCCGCCCAGCTGGCGGGACTCGACTACAGCATCTACCCCCACCTTCGGGGCATAACCGTCCGCGTCGGCGGTTACAGTGACAAGCTCCACACCCTGATGGCCCGCATCCTGACCCAGGTGGCGGACCCCACACTCACCGAGCAACGCTTCCGCATTGCCCGGCAAAACATGATCGATGGACTGCTAAACAAGGCCAAAGAACGGCCTGTGCAGCAGACCTCTGAACGCATTCAAAGCCTGCTTATCGAGGGTGCCTGGAGTACAGAGGAGAAGCTCAAGGCCGCCCGGGAAGTCACGCTGGATGAACTCAAATCCTTCTCCGAGGCGTTCCTGGCCCAGGTTGATCCTGTGATGCTGGCACACGGCAACATGACGCAAGCGTCCGCCCTTAACCTCACCAATCGTATCCATGCCATGGTACTGGACGACAGTGAGCTGACAACGGTCGAGCGCAGCCGAGTTCGCGCCTTACCGGAAGGTGAAACCGTGTTACCGCTGGAGGTAGACCATCCGGACACCGGCTACAGCCTTTATGTGCAGGGCGATAACACCAGCTTTGAAGAACGCGCCGTGTTCCGCCTGCTGGGGCAGATTATCAGCAGCCCGTTCTATGAAGAGCTCCGTACCAATCGCCAGCTTGGCTATATCGTTTACGCTACCCCGTTCGAAATGCTGGAGACCCCGGCGCTGGGCTTCGTGGTGCAATCCCCGGAAGCCAATGGCGACCAGATCGACCAAGCGGTGCGGGAATTTTCCAAGGTTTTCAAGGACACGTTATCCAACCTCTCGGAGCAGGATCTGGCGCGAGAGAAACAGGCTGTCATCAGCCAGTTGATGGAACAGGATCGGCAACTTGGCGAGATTTCGGAGCGTTACTGGCGTGAAATCGACCGCGGCGCGACCGACTTCAAATCAAGGGAGAAACTGGCTAAGGCGATACAAAGCGTGAGCCGGGAAGCCCTGGTTAATACTTTGCAAAAGCAAGTCATTGACCGTAAACAGGCACTGCAGGTGTTCACTACAGCCGAGGCAAAAAACAACGCCAGCGTGGTTGAGCTGTTGCTGCAACGCAGTGCTGTTCCCGACGCCTGATCAGCTCTCAACCCGAAGACTGGCCCGTGAACCGGTGCCAGTCTTCGGGTTCATCCACGTCCCATCGTTGCGGAAGTAACCTGAACGACATACCCGCTTGCGTAAGGCGGTCACAGGTTTGCGACAACGCCTTTTCCGTTCCCCAGGCCACGTCGGCCAGCATGCCCGGGATGACCCGGCGAGCACCGATGAGAACATAGCCGCCGTCCTCCGACGGCCCCAGTACCACGTCCACCTCGTCCAGCGCAGCCACGGCTGTTCGCACGTAGTCCGCATCCACGGAGGGGCAATCACTGCCCACAATCATCGCCTTGCCAAAGCCACGCAACCCTGCGTCCAGTGCCTGTGACATGCGTTCCCCAAGGATGTCGCCCTCCTGTACAGCCTGAGCAACGCCGTGAACGTCAAGCCGTTCCAGTACAGGAGCAGCACCCGTGGGCACATTCTCCAGCGCCCGGTCCCACAGGAACTGGACGGTATAACCACTGGCCACCAGATTATCGAGCACGGCCAGACTGAGCCTGACGTGTGCCGCCATGGCCCCCTCGGCGCCCAGTGCCGGCATCAGACGGGTTTTCACCCTGCCCGCCTCCGGCCATTTGGAAAACTGCATAACCAGCACTGAAGCATCAGGATTGACGGGCATTACGAACATCCGATCGGTAGAGGGTAACAAGGGTTTCCGGCGAGTCGCCGCGCCAATAGCGCCAGCGCAATCGCCACATCAGCAGGATGGTACGCCAGGCACCTTGCTGTTCCCAGCGCCGGCTATCCGTGACCACGGGATCGGTAATACGGAAAGGTCGTGACACCAGCCTCAGGCGAGACGATAGTTCCACATCCTCCATCAGCGGCATCTCTTTAAAACCGCGCAAGGCCTCAAATACCGGCCGGTGTACGAACACCGCCTGGTCGCCAGTGGCGATACCCGTCAGCCAAGAGCGTTGATTCATGAACCAGGCAATCAATCGAAACACCATACGCTGGCCGCTGAGACGCACATCAAATCGCCCCCATGCCTTGTGGCTGGCGTTAAATTGCTCCAGTGCCGCCAGAGTAGAATCCGGTAACCGGGTATCAGCGTGCAGAAACAGAAGGACATCGCCACGGGCTGACTGTGCGCCAGCATTCATTTGTACAGCCCGCCCACGGCTCGACAGGATAACCCTGTCACAACGCTCCTGCGCCAGCCTGGCAGTACCGTCACCACTGCCACCATCCACCACAATCACTTCATGGCCCGCCGCTCTGAGCGGCTGCAGATGATCCAGAGTGTCGCGAATGGTGGCGGCTTCCTGCCACACGGGCACTATAACGCTCAGGCGCAACGGCTGGGACGGTGTCTTGGAAGTGTGCTGTGTTGCTGTCTTCAATGCGCCTGGTATCCCCTGTGCCCGATCAAACCGGTAGCTGCCTCGCCTCAATAAACTGTTTCAACGCTACCGCATTATTATGATCTGTATCCTTGGCTGCAAATACCAGCGTGATTCGTTCGTGCTTATCAACGTAGGATGCCAGAGTGTGCAGGTCGGCACGATCAGACGATGCCAGTTCCTTCAGGTACTTATCACGAAACCCGTCCCATCGGGCCGGGTCATGGCCAAACCACTTACGCAATTCAGTGGAAGGCGCCAAACCCTTCAACCACTCGGCCAGACTGGCCTTGTCCTTGGCAACGCCTCTCGGCCACACCCGGTCAACCAACAGCCTCGGACCATCAGAACGAGCCGGTTCATCATAGGCACGCTTCAACCGAATTTCTGTCATAGCGATCTCCTTCTATTCCGGAAGTATTCCCGCAAGCCCTTGAGACACATCACTCAGCCCGCTATCATACCCGCCTTCTGACGATCAGCCCCCGTAGCTCATCTGGATAGAGCGTCCCCCTCCTAAGGGGAAGGTAGCAGGTTCGAGTCCTGCCGGGGGCACCAGTTACCCTTCCGCATTGATCCACAACAAACCTCAACCGACTGTTTTACAAGCCTTTAATAAAAAATCGGTGTCCTTATCGATCCACAACATTCCGCCCCAATCTACATATTCTGGGGGTACATCTGGGGTGCAAACTGAAGCGCATCCCGTTATAGTAAATTTTGTACCCCCAAAAGAGTTCAAGCTCCGTCATGTCCAGGCCCATAAACCTCCTGACCGACAAAAAGGTCCAATCCGCCAAGTTCGAGAAATTCGGCAAGCGAACCAAGCTTACCGATGGGGCCGGACTATATCTGGATATCCAGCCGTCTGGGAAGTATTGGAGGATGAAGTACCGCTTTGACGGCAAGGAGAAAACACTTGCACTCGGCGTTTACCCCGATGTCTCACTGAAACTGGCGCGAGAGCGTCGAACGGCAGCCAGGGAGCTAATTGCCGACGGCATTGACCCAAATGAAGTTAAAAGGGAGCAGAAGGCTGCCAAAAAGGAGCAAACGGATACATTCAAAGCCGTTGCGGAGGACTGGCTCAAACTGAAGAAGGGAGAGCTCGCAGACAGCACGCTGGAAGTCGCGAAGAGAAGGCTTGAAACCTGGGCATTCCCAAAACTGGGTAGCATACCGATCAAAGAAATCAAACCGGCAACTGTCATGGAAGCCCTAAGGCCAATAGAGGAACAGGGCAAACACGAGACAGCTCATCGAATCCGGCAACGTATCGGGGAGATCTTTCGTTTTGCAGTAGCAGCAGATCGCGCCGAGATAGACCCCACAGCCACGCTGAAAGGCCAACTCAAAACCACCCCAACACGACATAGATCCGCGATTACCAACCCGGATGAGTTAGGCAAGCTCCTTAAGGCAATCGATGCCTACGGAGGCCATGCGTCCACCATAGCCGCCTTAAAACTGGCGCCGATGCTGTTCCTTCGACCGGGCGAACTGCGAAACGCGGAATGGAACGAGATTGATATGGACAAAGCTACTTGGGTCGTTCCAGGAAAGCGGATGAAGGGTACTCAGAAGGCCAAGAGAGCAGGTCAGGTGCCAGATCACATCGTGCCCCTCTCGACCCAGGCCGTCGAAATACTGAAAGAGCTTAAGACCATCACCGGACATCAGAGCCTAGTATTCGAATCTGTTCGACGGAAGCGACCACTCTCCGAGAATACTATCAATGTCGCGCTGAAAACGATGGGTTACGATGGCTCCGTCATGGTTGGCCACGGATTCCGTGCAACAGCATCCACCCTACTTCACGAACAGAACTGGCAGCCAGAGGTAATTGAGCTTCAACTGGCCCACAAACAGCGTAACCAGGTAGCTGCTGCCTACAATCGCTCAGCGAGGCTCGAGGAGAGGCGCGAAATGATGCAGGCCTGGTCAGATTACCTCTACAAGCTAGCCGACAAGTCGTGATAGGGCCTTAGAAAGTGGGCGGTCTTTGATTGCCCCTGATAGCTCATAGGAACCGGAGGCAGCGAGGCTTTTCGTCCAATAACCCATTGATTGAGCGCGTGCGCGTGAATCGCGTCCGTGTAGTCGGCTAATAAACTTAATATCAGATCTTTCTTGTCTTCCAAGGCCACTGCTTGCTCCAAATATTCGTCCTCAAGCAACTGAACGCCTTTGACCTTATCTTCCAACTCAGACAATCGACTCTGGACATCCGCCTCTTTCAAGTCCAATTCCTGGCGACTGCTTTTCAAATCCTTCAACTTCTCATCCACCTCCTCCATTCGGTTTTTAAGCCGCTTTTTGCTCATATCAAGCCATGCAAGGGACTTCACCTCCTCGTGATGGTCAAAAATGATCGACTCCAAGGCTCGATACATCGGCTCACCACGCTTCTTCGCCAGATAGCGCAACCGGGGGCCGAATGCTTTGCTCATCATGAACGAATAGGAAGTCGCTTGCCCCTTCTGATCACGTTTCTTTTTCTGGCTCCAAGCACGTTTTATTTGGCGCAAATCTTCTCGGTGCTTGGGCGTGTCTAACGCACTACGAATATGAGTTACCAAGTAATCATAGGCCGGCTCATCAGAGCGACTAGCACGAGAAAACCAACTCCTCTTGCCAAGATAATTAATTGCCCAATTCTGTTGGTCCGCGTTGTTCTTTCCCAACCAACTAATCGCCCTTTTTCTCCAGTCTTCCTGCATAACCGTCCCTATAGAATTTAGTTAGCTTACAACTGAAACGCATTACCAATCATTGCATAATACATACAAAATTTCAGATGACTTAGTTGCGCTACTTAGTTGTACCACTAAGTTGCGTTACTAAGAAATGACGTTATATATATCGTCGAATATACCGGGGTATTTTTGGGCTTTTATTTATCGACAGTGACACTAAGATCAACTAGCCTACCTATATGTCACTTACTCCGTTATTATCTCATCTCTCTGGACTATCGCCCCAGGCGCGATATGCATTGATGAAGCTTTGGTTGGAAAGTGGGGACTCGTTTCCTCTCCAACTGAGCGTTCACGAATGTGCCCTTAAGCTGGCAATGCCTAGGGCGAGAGCCGGCAAGGTGACTAACGAGCTGATCGACGCGGGCCATATTGAACCCGATTACCGTTTCGGTCAGAGGGGGCGACCAAAACGATTTATCGACATCTCGGCGGCGACCACGGAGATGTTGCGCAACCTGACACCTGCCCACCCTGTGGGCGTTCTTCACCTGGAATCCGTTCACAGGCTCCTAGCCCATCGAACATCCGATGCCTACGCAGATTCCCCATCGCTCTCTCCTGCCAACATTGTTTTTCTGATAGCCCTTTTGAGTTGCGCCAATGAAAGCGGTGCTGTCCATGGCATCGGCACAACGAGACTCAGTACCTACACCGGCATGAACACCCAAAGGATCAATCTCCAAATCAGAGAGATAAAAAGGCTGGGGCTCATACTTGTTTCAGTGCCGGGCATGACAGGCGCACGCATTTTGGGGAAGACCACCACCAGCTACTGGCTCAACCTGAGCCACCCACTGTTTAAATCGCCCACTGGTTCAACGCTTTTTGAGAAAATAATCGTGGCACTGGAATCCGGCACTACAGCTAATGCGATGTTTGATATCACCCACCAAATGAAGGTCATCAAGCGTGAGCACCGGAAAACCTCAGAAAAGCCATTGGATGATCAACAGGCGTTCGATCATCTTGCAATAACAGAATTAAATGCTCGAATGATCGGGCAAATCCCGGACTTCGACATTTCGTTAGTCGAAGGTTTCTTCAGAGAGGCTGCCAACTTAAATTTGCGGCTAGCATTCCAGGTGGTAGTCGACAGGGTCGCCCGCTTCATCACTCTTGCGCGGATCAAAACCTCATCAAATGGCAGCCAAATCGTTCTCACCCTGAGCATGCTCAGGACGCTTTATCGAGGATTGCTGCCCAGACGCTTCCTGTCTACCAGCTCAGAAGCCTTCCCATCGAAGGAGAACAGACGAATGCTGGTCATGGTAGTACTGGAAATCGCGAATACTTTGGCAACGGAGATCGTCACCGAACTGCGCGGTAACGGGTTCAAGCTCTCCTCGGTCACCTCAGTCGAGCTGGCACCCATATCGAAGGCCTCAACGGATCGACTGCTAGTGGTCGCGTTAGACTCTCCAGACCCGCGAAGCACCAAGAAGGAAAAAACCGCTAACTAAACTGGCCTCAGCCCGCAATAGCAACGAGTCCACACCAACCCAGCGCCGCCTATTAAGTTCTACAGGGTTCCACGAATGGTTTGAACGTAGCCATCCGGAGAACCCGCCATGCAAATCCTTAGACTCAGAGACGTCATTCAGACAACAGGCCTCGGCCGCTCATCCCTGTATAAGTTTTCACGCCTTGGAAAGTTCCCGTCTGCCATCGCCCTCGGTGGCATGTCAGTTGGATGGAACGCTACCACGATAAATAAATGGATTGCCCAACGCATCCGCGACCGCGATCAAATACCCTCTCGCTCAAAACACGTTACCCCCTGGGCAGTGACCATCACCGAAGATGACACAAGCGAAATGGACCTCAGGGTTCTACGTATCAGGCATGTCATGGCGCTGACAGGGTTAGCCAGGGCCACCGTGTACAAATACATCGATGAGAGAGATTTTCCGCGTCCCGTTCCACTAACTGGATCTGCCGTAGGTTGGATTGAAGCAGAGGTGAAACAATGGCTAGCGCAGTGCCTTGATTCTACGACTGCCGATCAAGCGCCTGAAAGCCCTGACACCCTGCCAGAAGCTGCATAACCCCTTCTTATTATTTAAGTAATAGACAACTTCTCTAGATCACAAACTACTACCTCAATACCTCCTGAACTTCACAAATCCGGGGCAACCCTCGGCAAATTGGTCCAATACCGGGCCGAACTCTGCGTGCTCAGCAGATAAATCTGAAAGCGCCAAAACCCTGAAAATGGAGACTAGCGACATGAATAATGATCACCATGAAGGCACAACTCTGGAATACCTGAGCCAACTAAAACTATCAGCTCAGGAAGTTGCCGGACACTTCTTAGCCGACAGCAACACACTCCGCGATGGCATGCGCATCCTCGAATGTGCCAATCGCTTGAGAACGTATTCAGACGAGGCCTACGGCACTTTCTTCGACACTTGGTACTGCAAGCATCGTAGCTGCCCAATTTGCCAATGGCGGAAATCCTTGAGGTACTGCAGTAAGGTCCATCGAACCTTGGACCAGAACCCCTCTCTCTTGCAGGACAAGTGGATCTACCTGACATTGACCGTCCGCAACTGCGACGTCAACGACCTAAGGGCAACTATCGAACACATGAATCAGGCTTTCCGGCGTTTGGTGAACCGTGACTTCTGGAAACGGCATGTTCATGGTGGCATTCGGTTCGTGGAGGTAACTGAAAGCTTCCTAGGTGATGGGGGCCTCAACTACATGTCAACACATCCCCACTTCCACTGCCTTCTACGCGTCAGCCCATCAATGCATGCCGGAGTCAACTACGTCTCTGAACTAAAATGGGCAGAAGAATGGCAACAAGCCCTGCAGGCTCACTACCTACCCATCGTCAACTCTCGACGACTTGCTGGCGAGGTTCAGGATCTTAGAAATAAGATTATCAGCGCTACCCGATATTCAATGAAACCGAAAGTGAATAGTTCTGCAAGGTCTTGGTTCCTGGCAGCCGCAAGACAAATGCGAGGGTTGAGACTGGTTGAATCCTTCGGCGACATGCGGGCAATTTTCATGGGTCTGGACGTCGAACCCTCACCTGACTCGATTAAAGGACATGATGAGATCCGACAGGACCATAATCCACTGGTCCACTTCTGGGATGACTCAAGCGGAAGTTACAGGTCAGTGTAGCGAGCCAGGACTTCAACGTATCGCTCATGAACGTCCCGGACTTATTTGGGTGCCAACAGATGTAAATACGGCGGCCGGGTCAACAACTACACGGCCGCCTCGCCCCCTGTTTGCCAAAAACACCAAGTTGACCAATTAATGGAGACATCCTATGAACCACTGAAGGAGTGCATACATGAGAGTCCTGAGGCTAGCGGAAGTTAGAGAGAAAACCGGCTTGGCAAAGTCAACAATTTACAAGTACGTCGACATAGGCATGTTTCCGAGGCCCGTTTACCTTGGGGGAAGAGCGGTGGCGTGGATTGACTCGGAGGTGCATGAATGGTTGCAGGAAAGGCAGGTCGAGCGCGATATGCGGTATGGTGCATCCAGGGGGTGGAGCCTCTGATATTTTCAGTGTCTGCTATAGACGCGCATGGACTTCCAGAGAACTCAAAGCCGCCGGTACCAAACCGGCGGCCAACTTGCTTGTTAGTTGCTTGCAGCCAAGGTCAGTGTACCAACGGTGTCACCCTCAACCCAGTTGATAACGTCAGTACCACGAATGTGAATGTACTGGACAGTGTTGCCTGAGCCATCGTCGTAGCTACCGTTCAACTCTTCCCAGGTGCAGCTCTCGAAGCCACCCGCGCACTCAAGAGCAATGCTCGCCCCGTCGGCCGGGAAGGTGTAAGTTCCACCGTCAACGGTCTGCTGATCAGTTGCAGAGATGACTTTTTCAACCCACTGCCCTTGAGTAAGGTCGACAGTATGCTCCAACGCTTCGTTGCGATTCATCACTTCCAGGAAGAAACCGTTCTCGTTAAAGGTGTCTGCCCGCTCAGCGGTTGGTGCTGGTGCAAAGGACGCGTAGAAGTCACGCTTCATACGCAGGATACGATCACCACCCAGGCGATCCACATAGGTCACTTCGGAGTAGCCGACAACCGGACCGTTGTGCTGATCACTCTCGGCGCAGTAGTCAACGTCCTGGAAGTGATCGATCATATCGCCTTCATTTTTGGTTGAGTAGAAATCATTGGCCAGGCACGTTTCTTCCCAGTCATCGATGGTGCCGCGCAGCTCAGCCAGGGTACACTCTGGTCCACAATCGAAGTCCAACGCGCCGTTATCGGCAATCGCCCACTCAACACCCGCAACGCCATCGCGAGTTGCATTGCTTACACCTGGCCAGTCGCTGGTATCCTGACTTCCATAGTCGCTAGTTGAACAAGTGATGCTGCCGTTGTTGGTTTCGCTGTTCAACTCATCGCCATATAGGAAGACAGTCTCATCGCCCACGATCCAAGTGGCAAGTCCGGCATCCACACAAGAGGGATCGGGCGTGGCGCCAAACTCTGCCAAGTAGGTAGAAGTTCCCACCCACGTGCCACGTAGGTCGATGACGTTCTTTTCAAGCCCAGCGAGCGTCTGTTCAAGATGATCCACAGCCACACTGCGATCGACCAGATCCACGCCTTGCTTGCCAGCGGCAGTAAGAATGGTGGCCACTTCTGCCGAACCGGCGAAATCTACAGTATCCTGTGCAAAGTTCAGCCCCACCACACTGCCGTTCCGGTCTGCGTGGAAGCTGTCCGGAATGGTTATGGTGAACTCATCGGCGCTGCCATCTACAGTCTGCAGCAGCCTCAGCACGTTCAACGCCTGATGCGGATGACCAGCATTAGCCACGGTTATGTTGCGCACGGAAAGCGTATCCATAGGGGTGGAGTACAGTTCCGCATCCGTCAGCGTGACCAACTCGTTACCGATGTAAAGAGCGACCACCTCACCCGGTTCGAAGTTAAAGCTGCCATTTTCGCCCGTCTGACCAAGGCCATTAGAGGCGGTCCAGTAGGTCAGGCCTTCAACCGCTGCGTCTTGGAAGCTACCGACTTGCTTACCCTGCAATTCAGATGTCGGGGTCATTACGTTGCTTGTGGTGGTGTCGTCGCCAGATCCAGGCGATTCGGTAGTACCTGAGCCGGAGGAACTTCCGCCTCCGCAACCTACGAGCCCAAGTGTTGCTGCAACAGCGATTGCCAGCGGGGCCATTCTCTTATTCATAACCAACTCCATGGATTTTTTTGTGGTGAACAGGCGGAAGAGTAGTAGGGGGCTACATTTACTACAGTGATAACTGAGTGAGGAATTGTTACCGCACGTAAGCTCCTAAATTCGATCTAAATTCCTGACTGAAATCTGGAGCATGAAGCCTGGCCCCAGGCAGAACCCGAACTTCCATTCCCGGACTCCTACGCGCCTCTAGCGTCAGCGCTTTATTCTGCTCACAGATGGACACCATCTCCTGCAAGGACCTTCTTTTACTTGGCGTTGATGGAACCACCACCATTCCCCTAGATCCTGGCGCTCGATTGTTGTCGATCATTTGGTTTGGTGAACTGCGAGGAGAAACTGCGAGGAACGCCCTTGCTGTGTACGCGGGCATGAAACCAGCCGGATTTAATGCAAAAGCATGTGAGAAGTACAAGCTGCTGTTACTCCGCTACGACGGCGCGGAGTGGCCCGTTGTGAGCATCCCAGACACACGAGAGCTGATAGACGGCGCCATTGAGTACTCTTGGCATAACCTGTATCAGCCGTGTCAAAGTTATGAAAGGCTGAGCCCCGATGCGGTGAGTGCATCTAAATCAGATAGAGTAGTCTCCTGCCTATCTTTGCGACCATTCCGCCCAGCGAAGCAAGATCAATACCTCTGCGACCGCGCCCACTGCAAGATCTGCCTGCCGATCTGATATCGGAGGGTAGCCAGATTCGGCTGGCTTTGCCCGCGCATGTAGTCAGCTGACCGTATGCGC
>OJDN01000479.1_pt1 | contig 13901 bp, 9 predicted proteins | sample 1592731 | NCBI WGS metagenome assembly OJDN01 (sample SAMN05416881, study PRJEB24817) | seawater metagenome | isolation source: Sea water | place: Canada:Atlantic | collected 2013-11
TCTACGGTGTAAAGTTTAAGTTAGTTTTGTAGACGTTGAGCTTGCTCACGTTAGAAGCGAAGCTTCTTTTTAAAAGATCATTTGCACAAAGAGAAGCGAATGAGAAGTAAATGAGAAAACATTAAGACATTAATGCTGTTTTTTATTTAATCACTAAATCACTGCTCTAAAGCGGAGCGTCTACGGTGTAAAATTGACTTTGCTTTGTAGACGTTTTACTTGCTCACGTTGAAGCGCAGCTTCTTGTTATTTATAAGAATATGATCACAGAGAACACCGAGGCGCTGCGCGCTACACAGGGAAAACATAAGTAACGGTTAGTCACTTCTCCTTTACTTCTCGGTGGTGATTAAATTACTTGATTACTAATCAATCACAGAGCTACCCTTTGTGAATTTCTATTTCATTTCACTGGTGTATTTAAGCAGACAAAAAAATGCCCAGAGTGATTTAGGGAAACTCTGGGCTATAACGGGCTCTTTTGAGCCTTGCGCTAACTAAAAACTTTCTAATTCATAGGGAGAAGTTGAAAGTATTTTAAGTATAGCCAAAGCTCTTAAAATTACATATTTTTAGTGTGTTTTTTATACTGTAGTTCATACAAACACTTAACTGTGTTGTACACATTTTATACGTGGTTTGCGTGTGTTTACTCCCAGTTTATTAACTGGGTATTTTGCACTAGATCGCGCGGTAGTGAGTTTTTGATCTTATTTTTTTGCCACTTACCTAGCCCAATTGGGCAGCCACATAAAGTTAATACCACTTCGCCTAGCTCTTTTGTAGGCTCGGCTAGTCTTACATCTTTACCATTAAAGTAGTCGTTTGCTTGTTCGCTATTTAGCGCATACGTGTTGGTTTTACACGCATTGCCTAAAACTGTAGCAAACTCGTGGGTTAGCCTTACGCCATTTTTATGAATAATGCCTATTTGAATACCTAAACGGGCGTATTTGATTTTGTTTTGAATTGCATCAAACCCGTGCGGGAATAACCACAGCTCTTTGTCGCGCTGCATTAATGTGCCGGGTAAGTTTGTTAAACCAAAGTGTTTTTTAAGCTCGCTCATAAATGCAGTTGTTGGTTTTTTATCAAACTCAATAAACGGAAATGCGCCTTTTTTAACTGTTTGGTTTGGGTTGTTACAACTTGCGTGCTTTTTAAACTTGGCAATAAAAAAGCCTTCGCTGTCGTAGGTTTGCGGCCAAACGTGCAAATAGCCCTCGGTCGTTGTTGCTTTATCGGCGTCCGGAAATAAATCGCTAAGCGACTCGGGAGTTATAAACTCGCCAAATTCAGCAAGCAAATATTCGCATACTTGCTGGTTTTCGAGCGGGGTGAGCGTACAGGTTGAATAAACAAGCGTGCCGCCGGGTTTTAACGCGTAAAATGCGCTTTTTATTAAGTCTTTTTGTACTTGGGCTATTTGAATGTTTGATTCGATTGACCAATTTTTTAATGCGTCTGCATCTTTACGCACGGTGCCTTCGCCAGAGCAGGGCGCGTCTAGCAATATGCTATCGAAACATTCATACATGTAGTTACCAAATATAACGCCATCAAAGTGTGAAAGCGAACAGTTACCCACACCCATACGTTTTAAGGTGGCACTCAATACTTTTAAACGCGACGACGAAAGCTCATTAGCTACCAACACGCCTTGGTTGTTCATTAGTGCTGCTAACTGCGATGTTTTAGAACCCGGCGCCGACGCCATATCAAGTACGGTGATACTTGTTTGTATACTTTGCTTAAGGGCGATAGGTGGCAGCATTGAGCTTGCCTCTTGCACGTACATGGCGCCGCTTAAATGTAGGTCGGTGTTCCCTAGGGCTAGGTTTTGTTCTTCATTATTTGGGCGCTCCAGCCAAAAGCCTTCGTTGCACCAAGGAATTGGCGTGAGTTGCCAATTTTTTTGCTCCGCTTTTTTAATAAAGTCTTCAACGGTTATTTTTAATGTATTAACGCGAATAGATTTTCTGAGTGGGCGACGACACGCATTTATAAAGTCATCTAACTTTAAATGATTAGGCAGGTAGGTTTTTACGTCGTCTATAAAGTGCTCAGGAATAAAAGTATTGGCGTTCACGCGCTAGCTCGTACATTAAAAATAAAGCGCGATTTTAGCATTTAAATAACTAAATTTCAGTGATAAAAACCCGCTGTTTAATTAAATAGCGCTGTCGACACTTTGTGGTTTTTAGGTATTTATAAACTATTTTGATCATACTTTAGGCTAATAGTGTCGACAATGAGGCTGTTTTTTAACCTTTGTGTTGGGTTTTAGGGTTGACATGTTTTTTTAATGCGCCCATTATGGCGATACAAATTGTCGACAATCCAAAAATTAACTTATGACAGACTCATTTTCAAACGAAGCGCCCGTTACCACAGCATCTGATCAGGTATTTGTAAATATGCGCCGTGAGATTGTTGAAGGCACTATTGCCCAAGGTAGTAAAATTTCGGAGCCTGAGCTTGCAAAGCGTTACGGCGTAAGCCGCGCAACATTGCGTGAGGCGCTAAACCGCCTTGAAAGCTGTTATTTAGTTGAGCGCAAAGCCAATGTAGGTTGCCGTGTTGTAGCGCTAACAGCTGAGCGTTTAATTGAGGTTTACCAAGTGCGCAGCTCGCTTGAGGGCTTAGCGTGCCGATTAGCTGCCGACAATATGGAGCCTGATGAAATTAAAGGCTTAAAGCAATTACTTAATCAACATTTACAAACGCAGCGCGTTAAAGAAGGCGAGTCGTACTACCAAGAAGCAGGCGATTTAGATTTTCATTATCGCATTATCAAAGGCAGTAAAAACGCGCATTTGATTCATTTGCTTTGTAACGACCTGTATCAATTAATACGCATGTACCGCGTGCAAATGGGGATGGTGGGGCCGCGTGTATCAAAAGCGTTTGACGAACACTTAGCCATTATTAACGCGATTGAAAACCACGACGGCGAACTGGCCGAAATGCTAATGAAGCGCCATATAAGTGCGTCGCAAGCGAATATTCAAACCAAATTTGATTTATACCAATCTGAATAATTGTTTACTCACACAGATTGGTAAAAGCCGCTAAAAGCTAAAAGTTAAGCAAAATAGTTAAAGCGTCATATAGAAAGATTAAAAATATAAGTTACTCCATGTAGCCACCGTTCAAAGAGAGGAAATGATATGTCAGCAGGATATAAATTTAAACAAGCTATTGCTAATAATCGCCCATTACAAGTAGTGGGCACTATTAATGCCTACACAGCGATGATGGCTGAAAAAATGGGCCACCAAGCTATTTACCTTTCGGGTGCGGGTGTTGCTAATGCCTCTTTCGGTATGCCTGATTTAGGTATGACTAGCCTAGACAACGTGCTTGAAGATATTCGCCGTATTACCGGTGCAAGCGATTTACCTTTACTTGTTGATGCCGATACCGGTTGGGGCGGGGCGTTTAATATTGCACGCACCGTTAAAGAAATGACCAAAGCAGGCGCTGCGGGTTTTCATATAGAAGATCAAGTGGCGCAAAAGCGTTGTGGCCATCGCCCAAATAAAGAAATTGTAAGCCAAGGCGAAATGGTTGACCGTATTAAAGCCGCGGTAGATGCCAAAACCGATAGCGATTTTTACATTATGGCGCGTACCGATGCGTTTCAAAAAGAAGGCTTAAATGCGGCTATTGACCGCGCAGCAGCCTGTGTTGAAGCTGGCGCCGATGCTATTTTTGCTGAAGCTGTGCACGACCTTGCCGATTACCAAGCATTTGCCAATGCGTTAAATGTGCCTATTTTGGCTAACATTACTGAGTTTGGCCAAACGCCAATTTATACCAAAGAGCAATTAAGTGATGTGGGCGTTGAAATGGTGCTTTACCCACTCAGTGCGTTTAGAGCTATGAATAAAGCGGCACTTAATGTTTACTCGGCTATTTTAAATGAAGGCTCGCAACAAAGCGAAATTGAAAACATGCAAACCCGAGCTGAGCTTTATGACTTTTTAGATTACCACACATACGAAAACACACTCGATAACCTTTTTTCATCAAAATCTGACAAATAATAATTATTAAATTAGACAACACACAAATTTAAGATAGGAGAAAATCATGGTAGATAAAGCATTAGGTGGCGCAGGTTTACGCGGACAAGTAGCAGGCCAAACGGCATTATGTACAGTTGGCCAAAGTGGATCGGGCTTAACGTATTGTGGTTACGATATTAGCGAGCTGGCTGAAAAAGCGCAGTTTGAAGAAGTGTCGTTTTTACTTTCACGCGGTGAGTTACCTACATCTAGCGAGTTGGCTGAGTACAAAGCAAAACTAAAAAGCTTACGTGGCTTGCCAGATGCACTTAAAACCGTGCTTGAAAATATTCCTAAAGACGCACACCCAATGGATGTAATGCGTACGGGTTGCTCTATGTTGGGTAACCTTGAAATGGAACTTGATTTTAGCCAAGCAAACGATGCGATTGACCGCATGGTTGCAGTGTTCCCAAGTATTATTTGTTACTGGTACCGCTTTTCACACGATGGTGTTCGTATTGAAACACAAACAGACGACGATTCAGTAGGCGCACACTTTTTAACGTTATTACACGACAAAGCACCAAGCGAGTTGTTTGCGCAAGTAATGAATGTGTCGCTTATTTTATACGCAGAGCACGAATTTAATGCCTCTACATTTACAGGGCGCGTATGTGCTTCTACCTTGTCTGATATTCATTCGTGTGTAACGGGTGCGATTGGTACGTTACGCGGGCCATTACATGGTGGTGCAAACGAAGCTGCAATGGACATGATTGAAGGCTTTACTAGCGCAGAACATGCTGAGCAAGAAGTAATGGGTATGCTTGAGCGTAAAGATAAAATTATGGGCTTTGGCCATGCTATTTACCGTGAGTCGGATCCGCGTAATGTAATTATTAAAAAGTGGTCTGAAAAATTAGCGGCAGAGGTGGGCGATGATGTGCTTTACCCAGTTTCTGTTCGTTGTGAAGAAGTAATGTGGCGCGAGAAAAAGTTATTTTGTAATGCTGATTTTTTCCATGCATCGGCTTATCACTTTATGGATATTCCCACTAAGTTGTTTACGCCAATATTTGTAATGAGCCGCGTTACTGGTTGGACAGCACATGTTAAAGAACAACGTGCTAATAACCGTATTATTCGCCCAAGTGCAGATTACACAGGGCCAGACGCACGCAGCTATACGCCAATTGAATCAAGAGGCTAATTAGTTAGCATTTAAGGTGAGCCTAGCTCACCTTTTTGCCTTTTTATTTCCCGTCACTTATTAGCGAATTTTTATTATGACCATAATTAACAACACTCAGTACCGCAAACCGCTTGCGGGCTCAAATGTAGATTACTACGATACCCAAGCAGCAGTTGATGCCATTAAACCAGGCGCTTATGCTACTCTCCCTTACAGCTCGCGTGTATTTGCAGAAAACTTAGTACGCCGCTGCGACCCTGCCATGCTTACCGATGCACTTAGCCAAATAATTGAGCGTAAACAAGATTTAGATTTTCCGTGGTATCCGGCGCGTGTGGTGTGCCACGATATTTTAGGCCAAACGGCCCTTGTTGATTTAGCAGGCTTGCGCGATGCAATTGCGGCTAAAGGTGGCGATCCGTCTAAAGTTAACCCAGTGGTACCAACGCAGTTAATTGTTGACCACTCGTTAGCGGTTGAACATGCAGGGTTTGATCCTGAGGCATTTGAAAAAAACCGTGCCATTGAAGACCGCAGAAACGATGACCGTTTTCATTTTATAAACTGGACTAAAACCGCGTTTAAAAATATTGATGTGATCCCGCCTGGTAACGGCATTATGCATCAAATTAACCTTGAAAAAATGTCGCCTGTTATTCAAAACCGCGATGGTATTGCATTCCCCGATACGCTAGTAGGTACCGACAGCCACACCCCGCATGTTGATGCATTAGGTGTTATTGCTGTGGGTGTAGGCGGGCTTGAAGCTGAAAGCGTTATGCTTGGCCGCGCGTCGTACATTCGTTTACCCGATATTGTAGGCGTAGAGCTTACGGGTACTCGCCAGCCTGGTATTACCGCTACCGATATTGTGTTGGCGATTACTGAGTTTTTACGTGAGCAGCGTGTTGTATCGACCTTTTTAGAGTTTTACGGTGAAGGCGCCGATGCGCTAACGCTTGGCGACAGAGCAACTATTTCAAACATGACGCCAGAATTTGGTGCGACTGCGGCCATGTTTTATATCGACGATAAAACAATAGACTATTTACGTTTAACAGGGCGAGATGAAGAGCAAATAGCCCTTGTAGAAAACTACGCTAAAACGGCTGGCCTTTGGAGCGATAGCTTAAAAACTGCAGAATACGAGCGTGTTTTGACTTTTGATTTATCAAGCGTTGGCCGCAATATTGCGGGGCCTTCTAATCCACATCGTCGTGTTTCAACCAGTGATTTAGCGAAAGAAGGTATTTCGGGCGTTGTTGAAAACGAAGAAGGCTTAATGCCAGACGGTGCGTGCATTATTGCGGCAATTACCAGCTGTACTAATACCAGCAACCCGCGCAATGTAATAGCTGCAGGTTTGTTAGCGCGTAATGCGAATGCAAAAGGGTTAATGCGCAAACCTTGGGTTAAAACGTCGTTAGCGCCGGGCTCAAAAGCCGTGCAATCGTACCTTGAAGACGCAAACCTATTGCCAGAGCTTCAACAACTTGGTTTCGGTATTGTTGGCTTTGCGTGTACCACCTGTAACGGTATGAGTGGAGCGCTTGACCCTGTTATTGAAAAAGAAGTGATAGATCGCGATTTATACACAACGGCTGTGCTTTCGGGTAATCGTAACTTTGACGGGCGTATTCACCCTTATGCAAAACAAGCCTTTTTGGCATCACCGCCTTTGGTTGTAGCTTATGCTATTGCGGGCACTATTCGTTTTGATATTGAAAAAGATATTTTAGGACAAGATCAACAAGGTAATGATGTAACGCTTAAAGATTTATGGCCAACCGATGAAGAAATAGATGCGGTAATTCAGCAAAGCGTTAAGCCTGAGCAATTTAAAAAAGTGTACGAGCCTATGTTTGACTTAACCGTAGATTACGGTGAAGACAACGACCCACTTTACGATTGGCGAGCGCAAAGTACCTATATTCGCCGCCCGCCTTATTGGGAAGGAGCACTTGCTGGTGAGCGCACCATGAGTGGTATGCGTGCATTAGCAGTATTGGGCGATAACATCACAACGGATCATTTATCACCCTCTAACGCAATTATGGCAAGCAGTGCTGCGGGCGAATACCTCACTAAAATGAATGTACCAGAAGAAGACTTTAACTCTTATGCAACGCACCGCGGCGACCATTTAACGGCGCAGCGCGCCACGTTTGCAAACCCTAAATTACTTAACGAAATGGTACTTGATGAAAACGGTGACGTTAAGCAGGGGTCTTACGCGCGCATAGAGCCAGAGGGTGAAAACACGCGCATGTGGGAAGCAATCGAAACTTACATGCAACGTAAACAACCACTTATTATTGTGGCCGGTGCTGATTACGGTCAAGGATCGTCACGCGATTGGGCGGCAAAAGGCGTAAGGCTTGCCGGTGTTGAAGTTATAGCTGCTGAAGGCTTTGAGCGTATTCACCGCACAAATTTAATTGGCATGGGCGTTTTACCACTTGAGTTTGCACCAGGCACGACACGTAAAACATTAAACCTTAATGGAAGTGAAAGTTACGATGTAAAAGGCGTACCAGCACCGGGCGCCACTTTAGAGCTTGTGATCACCCGTAAAAATGGTGAAGTGCTAACTGCAGCGATGAAATGCCGATTAGATACGCAAGAAGAGCTTTCTATTTATGCTGCTGGTGGTGTATTACAGCGTTTTGCTCAAGACTTTTTAGAAGCGACAAACGCGTAATAAGGATTAAAAAATATGTTTAAACCACAAATAAAAGTGCCCGCGACCTACATGCGTGGCGGCACGAGTAAAGGTGTGTTTTTTAATTTAACCGATTTTCCAAAGCCTGCCCAAGTGGCAGGTGAGGCGCGCGATAATTTATTACTTCGTGTTATTGGTAGCCCCGATCCTTATGGTAAACAAACCGACGGCATGGGCGGTGCAACATCAAGCACCAGCAAAACGGTTATTTTAAGTAAAAGTGAGCAAGCCGATCACGATGTTGATTACTTATTTGGGCAAGTCGCAATTGATAAAGCGTTTGTTGATTGGAGCGGTAACTGCGGTAATTTAACCTCAGCCGTGGGGGCTTTTGCTATTAGTAATGGTTTAGTTGATAAAAACCGCGTGCCCGATAATGGCATAGCTATTGTGCGTGTTTGGCAGGCTAATATTAAAAAAAGCATTTTAGTGCATGTACCTATGACTAATGGCGAAGTGCAAGAAACCGGTGACTTTGAGCTTGACGGCGTGACGTTCCCTGCAGCAGAAGTAAAGCTTGAGTTTGTAGACCCTGCTGATGGGGATGGGGCTTTATTTCCAACAGGTAATGTTGTTGACGATTTAGAAGTGCCAGATGTTGGTACGCTAAAGGCGACGATGATTAATGCGGGTATTCCAACTATTTTTATTAATGCTGAAGATATTGGTTATACCGGCACTGAGCTGCAAGACGACATTAATAACGATGACGCTGCGCTTGAAAAGCTTGAAACAATACGTGCTTATGGCGCTGTTAAAATGGGCTTGATTAATAATATAAATGAAGCACAAGCACGCCAGCATACACCTAAAGTTGCGTTTGTTGCTAAGCCTGTGGCGTATAACGCATCAAGCGGTAAACACATTGATGCTGGCAGTATTAATTTATTAGTACGTGCTATGTCGATGGGTAAATTACATCATGCCATGATGGGAACAGCCGCCGTTGCAATTGGAACCGCAGCAGCAATTGACGGTACGTTAGTAAATATGGCTGCTGGTGGTGGCGCATTGAGTGAAGTGAATTTTGGTCACCCCTCGGGCACGTTAAAAGTAGGCGCTGAAGCTAAAAAGATTAATGGAGACTGGCAAGTTACTAAAGCGAGTATGAGCCGAAGCGCCAGAGTATTGATGGAAGGGGTTGTAAGAGTTCCCTTTTAATAATTTTTTACTGCATTATTAACTTTGTGAAATTAAAAGACCCTTTTAGTCAGTTAGGGTTAACGTAACAATATTAATAATGCAGTAACAATTAAGCAGGATTTTAAAATAAATAAAAAACAAGGGATTGGCTTTACTGGTTCTAAAGGTTTACTTTCAATTAAGAGCTCAGTTCTTTTGGGTTGCTTTATCTCCGTTCTGCATTTATTTTTAATGTTCTGTCGCAAATACTTGAAGAAAAAATTTAACAAACTAAATTTAATGTAATAATCAATCAATAAACACGATATATTATAAACCAACATGTTGGTTTTTTGTGGCTGTAACCTAGGTTATTGAATTTAATTAAGGCCTATAAAAATTAAAACATGGCGTTAAACTAAAATTACATCATTTTATATGTATAAATATGTAGCAACAACTCATAGCTTAATGGTAATTTTAAAGTTCTAGTAACAAAGGTTAGATTATTGTGCTTGTTTACATTTTTTGTAAACGACTAATATACTTTCCCAAGTTTAAACAAACTTTTTCAGATACTTATTTCATGGCTATCAAGGAGAAATAAATGGCGAAGCGTATGATCAAATTTACACCAATAGCGGCATCAGTTGCACTTACACTCGGCTTAACGGCGTGTGGTTCTGACAACGATGGCAATAACTATGTTGCACCACCACCACCTGTTGAGTCTTTTAGCTCAGAAGACACAGCTTTATTTAACGTAGAAGTTACAGGTAAAGCGGTTAAAGGTGCGATGATGAACGCGGTGGTTAGCGTTTCAACATTAGATGCAACCGGTGAAATGGTTGCAGTACCATTTCGTTTAGCAGCATCTGCGGAAGCTGAAACATTCTCTGCTGAAGAGTCAACTCAAGCAGCTGCAGATGCAGCAGTTGCTGCAAGTATTTTAGCAGCAAACCCAGACGCTGTTTTAACAAATGAGAGTGGACGTTACAGCGTTTACTTAGAAGATGACTTTACAGGTCCTGTGTATATTACTGTTAAAACATCAGCTGAAGGCGACGACAGCTACCTACGTTGTGATGCATACCTAGGTTGTGGCACTTACGACGAAGCACCAGCAGAAGATGATGTTAACGATGGCGATACAGCAATTGAGTTTGGCGAATGGTATAAGACAGACCTAGAACTTTCTGTTGTTAAATTTGTGCCAGCGGTTGAAGCTGATGCATCTGGCGCAAGTGGCGTTTTTGGCGATGCAAACGTAGCGCGTTCACTTAGAGCAAACGCGACTTTCTTAACAACACTTGTTTCACAACTTTTGATTGATGCTGGCGAAGGTGTTGATGCTGCAGGTATTGCAAATTCAAGTGTTGACGTACTAGTTCAAGTTTTAGGCCCAGACACAGCACTTTTGCTTACTTCTTTATTGGGTGATGTATCTATCGGCGGTGCAACTGATTTGGCTGACGTAGATGGCGAAGAAATGCTAAACGATGGTACTTTATCGTTAGCTCAACTTGCTTCATCTATTCAAGGTCTTGCTGATATTAACGGCAACATGACAAAGCTTATTGCTGGTATTAAAGCAGGTAAAGTAACAGGTAGTGAAGATGCTGATATTGCTGCATTAGCTACTGCATTACAACAAGCCGCTACAAATACGGCTAATATTTTCTTTGCAATTGCTACTGGTGAAGAAAGTGATATTGAAGCTGCTCTTGCAGCTGCATTTGCTGTAAACAACCCAGATGCGACTGACGCTGAAAAAACTGCATTTGCCGCACAATCAACTGGCATAGCTAAAAAAGCAAAAGCTGCTAAAGACAAGGCTGTTAAAAATGGCGCAGCAAGTGATGCTGGTTTAGCTAATGCTGCTGAAAAATCTAAAAAAGCACTTGAGAAAATAGGTTGTACTGACGATTGTACAGTAGGCGATGGTTTCTACATGCAACTTGCAGCTAAAGTAACTGCTGCTGTAACTGTTGCAGAAGCTGATTTAGCTTCAATCCAAGAGTCAGTAACTACTGCACAAGCAGATTTAGTTGAAGTACAAGCAAAAGGTGGAGACACTGTAGTTGACGCAGACACAGCTGTTGCGTTTGCAAATGCAGTTGAGTTACTTGTGAATGAAGCTGCAGCAGCTGATTTAGCCGGTGAATCGAATGCTTTGTTTGCACAGTCTCAAGGTTTAGTATCTGTAGCTACATTACTTGTGGCAAATAGCTCTGATTACCAACAGATTTTAGATGATGCAGACGCCTTAGTAACAGGTTCTTCAGCTGAAATTGAAAAAGTTGCAGCGTTTAACACAGAACTTGCATCACTTGTTACTGAAGCTGAAGAAAAGCTGGTTGAGTTTGATGCAGTAGTTGCAGCAGCAGCTGCCCTTGCTACAGAAACAAACGAATTAGCGCAAGCGGCTGAAACGGCTGCAATGACTGCTGAATCAGCATCAACAACTGCGCTTACAGATGCTGAAAATGCAATGGTAAACAACGCTGATAATGCAGCTGAGGCGCTAGCTAAGGCAGATGCTGCGATTGTTGCGGCTTCTGACTTTGCTGCAAGTGTTGACGCATTCGAAGTTGCTATTGCACAAGCATTAGCTGCTGCAGAAGCTTACTTATCTTTAGATGCTGACAGTGCCAATGCACAAGATTTAATTGATGCTGCAGAGGCAATGGCTGTTACAGCTGCTGCTAAAGCTGAACTTGCATCAGAGCAGTTTGCTACAGCGTATGCTCTACAATTAACGGCGCAAGAAGCGGTTGCTAAGTTTGAAGTTCTTGTATCTGTTAAAGCAACATCAGAGTCACTAAGCACAATGACTGTACTTACAAGCACTGGTGGTGAAGCGGTTCTTGATGCAGCTGACGTATTAGGTGATGTAATTAACGAACTTGCTGATATGGGCAACTCTGGTGAAGGTACGTCTACTCGTCAACCTAACTGGACTTATGCTTACAGCTTAGACGACCTAACGCTTATGCTTAACAATGCAACCACAGGTGAAATGATCAGCGCTGCTGCATCTTACCAAGGTGAGCAGTTAGTTGTTGCTTGGGGCGCTACGTTAGTTGGTGGTGATGCTACGGTTGAGCTAATGACTGCAGACACGCAAACTAATGCTCTTGCAGATTGTGTTGATTTTGCAGCCGGTACTATTGACGAGACTCAAATTGATTCTTGTTTAATATTTACTTTTGACGGCGAAGTTGATGCTGACACAGTAGATGATGCTGAAATCGTTAATACTGAAACTTGGAACCACGTTACAATTATGGACGGTGATTCTGGGTTTACTGGTATGTTAAACGTAACGGCTAATGACGCGACTGACAAGGGTACTGTTACTCTTGAAGGTATGTCTGGCGACCTAGACTTTGAAGTTATGGGTACGGTTGACGCAAGCGGTGATGAAGATCAAAGCATGCTAGATGTAATGGTTAAAGGTGACGCAGCAATGGGTTACACATTATCTCTTATGGGTGCTGAGTCTACAGGTTACACTGGCGACGTTAAAGCTATGTACAATGGCATGATGATGTCGTTTGGTACTGCTACTAAAGTTACTAATGGGCTTTCAATCTCTTACATTGATGGTGTAACAATGGATTACACTGATGTTGATTTAATTGACTCAAGCAAGTAATTTTTAAACTATTAAAGGGAAAAGCTGCGTGCTTTTCCCTTTTTTTATTGAAAGCGATTAAATTATGAAAAAAAAAATTCTTTTGCTAGGATTTTCATCAGCTCTACTATCTCCACTTGCATCCGCTAATAATCAGTTTCAAGTTTTTACTCATTTTGACGCAGAAATCTATACCGAAGCGCAACCAGTTCAGGCATTTGTTGATGACTTTGATGCGCCGCTAACATCGGGTGACAGTGCATTTACGTACAATATTTTTGAAGTAGGTGTAGGATACGGTAATTTTAAAGTTGGACTGCAAAGTCGCTTTGACTATGTATTAAACTTTGACCCTGATACGGCAAAATATACGCACATCGAAAAAAATAATTTAGCTTTTGAAGATAGATACTACACCTATTATTTAGATGCTAAACAAGCAACGTCTAATGGTATATTTGCGTCTTACGATTTTAAATTTTTAGATAAAAACGCATTAACTATTACACCAAAACTTTCTATTTTTGCTAGTACGCACTTTCAAGACGGGATTGTTGACGGGCGTATTTACAGCGATGAAGTAGAAGGCGATATTTCTGTAGATTATAACTATTCAAAAGATATTTTATTTAAGAAATTTACGCCATCTGAAAACCCAGAAGGGTTAGGTTATAGCCTAGATATATTTGCTAATTGGCAAGTAAATGCCGAGTTGCATGTAGGCTTTAGCGTTAAAGACTTGCTGTATAAAACTGATTATGAAGACAGTGGGTTTGTTAACGGGCAAACAACCGAGATCCCATTTAGCCAAAACGATAATGGCGATATAATTACGCAGCCAACTGTATCGTTAAAAACATCGTCGTTTGGAAATACGCAATCTCATGACTTTGATATGAAAATGCGCATGCAAGCGTTTGCTGATTATAGAATAAATGATCGATTTTCGACTCAATTAACTCTTAAACGTTATGATCAAGATACATTTAGCCAGTTAAAAGGGCGAGTTCATTTTTGGGATCATTGGAAAGTACAGGCTGGCTATGAAACTAAAAGCAAGGCTTATTTAGTGGGTATTGAAAGCGAGTATTTTGGTCTTAATCTGCAAACCGATAGTTTAGATTTGGATAAAGCGTATTATGCAAATATAAATTGGTACATGAACATTAAGTTTTAAGGAATGAAGATGTTAAAACAAATTATACCTTTAGGGGT
>OJDN01000495.1_pt1 | contig 13608 bp, 6 predicted proteins | sample 1592731 | NCBI WGS metagenome assembly OJDN01 (sample SAMN05416881, study PRJEB24817) | seawater metagenome | isolation source: Sea water | place: Canada:Atlantic | collected 2013-11
AAAAGTAAAAGGATTTCTATAAGTAGAAATAACCCCGTGTGTAAATGCCACCGTATGGTGGCATTTTTTTGTTTGAATAGTTATAGACTGTAATAAGCGCATTTTGAATAAAGGCATGGCTTATAGGTGCTAACTTATAGGTGTGTAACCGGGTAAATTATCAAAATCTATCTCATCTAACTGCTCTGGATCTGCATACTCGTTGATATAATTTTTATAAACCTCTGACTCAATAAAAATAGCAAAAATATCACCATCAAGATGGTTTTTAGCAACCATTGACCCTAAAATAAATAAACACTCACTGACCGGTTTTGCTTTTTTGTAGGGTCTGTCTACTGCAGATAGCGCTTCAAAAATATCCGTAATAGCCATTAACCTTGCAGGCACCGACATTTGCTCTTTGGTTAAACCTCTTGGGTAACCAGTACCATCAAGTTTTTCATGATGACCTAAAGCATATTCAGTAACATTGCTTAAGTGTTTAGGAAACGGCAGGGCATCTAAAATATTTTTAGTTACATCCATATGACGCTTCATTACTTCACGTTCGGCTTCGGTTAGCGTGCCTCTTCGTATTGTTAAGTTTTCAACTTCATCAGCTGAGAGCAATGGTGTATTAATATCATTAATAACGAGTTGGTATTTGTTTGCAATGCGTTCAATGTGCTCAAGTTCTGCATCACCTAAAAACTCGCCCCCTACATTAACACGCTGTAATAATGCACGGTCTAATGCCAACTGTTTAAGCTCGGTATCAAGTAGGCGTTCAAATTGTTGAACTTCGATAGGTTTTTGCAGCTTCATCGCACAGATGATCTTTTGCTGATACGCTATTTTTAAATCTCGGCTAATTATTTCAAATTTAGCATCTACATATTTTATTCGATCAAAAATAGTTTCTAGTTTTGTCGACTTTTCCATGATGTGATCGGGGGTCGCGATTTTCCCACAGTCGTGTAACCAGCCAGCTATATCAAGCTCATGTCGGTCAGCTTCAGTCATCGAAAATGAAGCCAAAGGACCTTTATCTATATCATTAACGGCATCAGCTAGCATTAACGTGAGTGCTGGCACTCGTTTACAATGGCCACCGGTATGAGGAGACTTTTCATCTATTGCCATCGCAATTGTTTCAGCAAAGGTCGAAAAGAGATCTTCCATTCCCTTAATTAGTGTTGAGTTAGTTAGCGAAATAGCGCCTAAAGAGGCAAAAGATCGAATTAGAGTGACGAGCTCTTCACTAAAAGGAATGTTTTTATTTTGCGCATCTTTTACATTTATAAGCTGGATAACACCAATAATGTCATCTTCATGATCTTTTAAAGGAATTGTTAGCATGGACTCAGAGCGATAACCCGTGCGTGCATCCATTTTGCGTGCAGCGCTCATATCAAAAGGCAAGGCATCATACACGTCAGGAATGTTAATCACTTCGCCAGAATTTGCAGAGTGGGCAACAATAGCGGTTTCGTTTGGTTTGCCATCAATAAAAAGATCTATATTAGGAAAATCAACAGGACCACCTAACGTGCCACCTAAATAAAGATTTAATGACTTATTTATTACCGTTTCAAACTTGAGTTGTTTGTTTGGGGTAATGGAGTAGATACTGCCAGCATCAGAATTTGCTATCGACATTACAACTTGCAGTATTTCATCAAGTAATTTAGACGAGTCTTTTTCTGTTGTTAGCCTAATACTAATATCGATAAAATGCTGAAGGTTTGTTTTGTCTTTAATGTGCTGTCGCATATGTTTACTACTTTTTAGTATGTTTGAAGGCACCATTCCAATCCTTAGCTAGTGTTTGCAAATCAGTGCCCTTAATACGTTCGATAAAAATGGTATAAACGTCAGAGCTAAATACAGACGTGCTGTGTAGTTCTTTAAATAAGATAAGTGCTTGTGGCCAGTTTTTATTATAAAAAAGCGTCATGGCCTGCTGCGACTTTTTAACTTCATTTAACTGCTCTTCATCGAGCTTATCTGTAAAGTTTATAGGTTCAAACAACTGTACAGCGGCTGTTTTACCAACAACTTGCACTTTATCTATTAAACGAAATGAAATATGAGGGCATTTTTTCATCGTCTCTTCTGTAACAAGAATAGCTACGCCATAAAATTTGGTCAAGCTTTCTACTCTAGCACCTAAATTAACAGTATCACCAAGAACTGTATAGGCTTTACGATAAACCGAACCCATATCACCTACATTCATGTCGCCAGTACTTAAACCGATACCTATTTTTATTGCAGGCTGGTTGTTTTCTGCAAATAACTGATTTATTTTCGTTAACCCGTTGATCATAGACATTGCGGCTTCAACACCATGGCGAGCGTGGTTTTCATCTTTCAGTGGGGCATTCCAAAATGCCATCACCATATCGCCTACGTACTTATCAATAGTTCCGTGATGATCAAATATGATTTTGGTAATAGCTGTAAGATATTCGTTTAAATATTCACTTAACTGATGAGGCGACATACTTTCTGAAATTGAAGTGAAACTACGAATGTCGGCAAACAACACCGTCATATTTTTTCGCTCACTTTTTTGAGATAAACTTTTACCTTGCAGTATCATTTGATTTATACGCTCAGGAGGAACGTATTGGTCAAACATAGATTTTATTTTTCGGCTGTGTTTCATTTCAGCGATAGAGCCTACAATGATGTAATAACCCGCTAATATAATGATGAGTAAAAGAGGCATTAATAAAGGTAAACTAATTTTTTGTACTGACCATAAATAAACGTTTAAAAATATAACGACACTTGTGACTGTAAGAGACAAAACAATAATAGAACGTGCGCTCTTAGCGTGGCTAAAAAACGACAGTACGCAACCCGTTAATGCAATGATGAGTAAGCTTGCTCCCTGTGACCAATTAGGTTTAGAGGGAAGTAGCTCTGGGTGCATTAAACCTTCAAATATATTGGCATGAACCTCCACACCCGGGTATTGCAAACCAACAGGTGTTGATCTTAAATCAGCAAGCCCTACGGCGGAAGTACCAATAAAGGCTACTGTGCCTTCTAATTCATCTAAACCAATTTTTTTGGTCAAAATATCGGTAGCCGAATAATAGGGGAAGCTATGCGCACGCCCTTTGTAAGGAATTAATATTTTCCCATACTCATCAGTTTGAATCCATTTATCTTGAAACTTTATACCTTCGAATAAGGTTATACCATCTAACCTATTTGAACGGGTTTCTATGTTTTCAGCAAGGGTATAAAGTCGAGCAACTTCAAGTGCTAAAGAAGGATAAAGCTTATCGCCAACTCGATTTATAAGAGCTGCTTTACGTATAAAGCCATCTTCGTCAATATGTGCATTAATAAAGCCGGTGCCCGTTGCAGCATTTTGTAACTGTGGAATATTTACAATAGCACCAGGAAACTGGTTTATTTGTGAATTAGTGTGCTCTTCGCTTGCCCATACAACACTGTTTTTAGCTGGCAAGTTTTGATTAGTCAGTTGTTCATCAATTAGTAAAAAACCAAGAACAGTATCATTTTTAGATAATGCGCTTGCTAGTTTTGTGTCTGCATCGACTTGTTTAGTAATTTCAGCAAAGGGGATGGTGTACTTTTTTGATAAATCAGGAATTTCAGACATAATTTTTGTAACAGGGTTTTCTTCCTGTTCAGAAAAAAATATATCGAATGCAATAACAATAACACCTGCATCACTAAGCTTTGTAACAAGGTCTGCTAATTTTGAGCGACTCCAAGGAAAGCGTCCTTGTTCTTGCATGCTCTTTTCATCGATATCAATTATTACAACGGTTTCATCGATGCGTCTAGGCGTCTCTGAAAGCGTCAGTAATAATCGAGAGTCGTATATTATACCTTCTACACGGTTAACTAACTTTGCAAGCGACCCAGTTGAAAATAACTCTATTGATGCAATTAATAATGTAATAACAGCGCCAATAAAAAAGTGCTTTGAGGTAATGGGTTTTAAGAAGCTAATGAGCAACGCTCCTTGATAGACTAAAAATCAAAAACTCGTCCTTCTCGGCCGCATTCTATTTTTACCTGTTGAGCGTACTGCGTGTGTAAATACTTTTCTATAGCGACTAACTGTTCATCGGTTCTTGATGGATCGTGGCTAATAATAATCACATTTTTAATACTCGCTTTTATAGCAAGCTCAGCAACCTGATCTATGGTGCTATGACCCCAACCATGCTTAAGAGGCAAGTCTGCATCTATAAATTGAGCATCATGAATTAGTAAATCAGCGCCTTCAATAAAATTACTCCATTCGCAAATACTTGTGTTTAGCTTGTCTGGTGGGTTTAGCTCATTGTCGGTAACGTAAGCTATCTTTTTTTCATCTGCTTTAATGCAATAAGCAGTACCGCCACCAGGGTGATTCAGTGGAGCAGTAGAAACCAAAAAACCGTTAAGTGTAAATTGCTTTTGAGACGATAAATCAGTATTAAGCGTAATATTGGCAGGTAAATCCTGATAACACACAGGAAAGTACGAACCACTCATTTGCTTTAATATGGCATCTTGGCTTTTTTTATCATCAACGTTGCCAGCTACAATGGTTATATTGCGGTTGGGCTGGTAGATAGGTTTAAAAAAAGGAAACCCTTGAATATGATCCCAATGATTGTGCGTTAGCAAAATATTGATAGGACTTTGTGTTTCTAGTAAACGTGCACCGAGTTCTACAATACCGGTACCAGAGTCTAAAATAAGATCTTTACCGTTGTTTTGTTCAATGTACACACATGAGGTATTTCCCCCAAAAATGTGTGTATTACTTCCAGCTGAAGGCATCGAGCCTCTAACACCAAAAAATTCAACTTTCATAATTTAAGGCTAAGCTCCATCTGCTTCAAAATTGAATTTAGAAATACTAACATTGTTAGAGTTAGTGTCATTACAGGTGGTACTTACAACAACTTGGGTATCATTTTGCAGAATGATTGAAGTAAACACATGCGTACTGACACATTCGCTGGCTTCATAAAATCCGGCACCACTGGCTCCAAACGTATTATCTAAAGTACCGTCAGTTAAAATGCGCGCTAACATTCCTTTATTGTTAGCCTTGCCTGCTAAAATAAGTTGATTGCTGCTATCTAGCGCTGCACCACTTAGCTCAGTGTTACCGGTTGAGGCCAAAGTATATTCACCGACACCGTTTACGGCAAAGCTTGTATCAAGCGTACCCGTAACAAGCAACCTAATAACATTGGCTTTATTTGGCGAATCAATAAGGTTTGCTATTAAATATAACTTACCCGTTGTGTCAGTTAAAATTTGCACTATTTTATTGTCGGTATCTGTAGTTTCTTCACCTACATATTTAAAGGTTTCAGTACCGTTTGAGCTCAACTTCAATGCGATTAGCTTTGAAGTGCCACTTAATACAGACTTACCACCAATGAAAATATCTGCATTGTCGGTATGTACACGATTATAGTACTCAAAAGCTGAGCCTATGATACTTCCGCCAGTGCCAAAGTTAGGCTCTAGAGTACCTTCTGGCGTCAACATTATAACGATTGGGCTAGGAGTGCCACTTGTTACTATTGACCCAACAGTAATAATGTTACCGCTGTTATCAAGTGCAATATCTGTCAGGTTTACCAATTCTGCGCCACTGACAGAGGTTGTGTATACACCATCTGTTGCAAATGAAGTGTCTAAATTACCAGACTGATCAACTTTAGCTACAAAGCCCGCTTCACCATTTTCACTATTTTTAGAGCCTGTAATAACTAAATTGCCGTCGCTTTGCTCGGTTAAAGCAACACGCGACTTACTCAAATCTATGGCGATTTCTTTATGGCCACTTTCGCTAAAGCTAGTATCGATATCACCCGCACTCGTAAAACGTGTTAATACTAACTTAGTAACTGAGTCCGATTTAGCCGTTGATGCAAGAATGTACTTACCAACATTAGGGCCATTGCTAAGTTGTAAAACGTGCATTGATTCATCGTTAGTCGCATCTACTAAATTATTAAGGGTAAAGTAACCATTGGTTTCAAAGTTACTAAATAATGTGGCTTGACTGTCTATTGCAGCAATAAACGGTTTTGTATTTGAATCATCATTAACACCAGCTACCCAAATAGTGTCATTAGAGTCGATAGCTAAAGTGTTGGCATATTGCTTACCACTTATACCATCAATTATATTAATGCCGGAGGTGCCATAAGCACTATCTAAAGTACCTTCATTATTAATCCGTGCTGAAAATAATTTTTCTGAGGCTGATACGCCAGTCGTCCCTGACAAACTAATGCCATTGTTACTAGACTCGTGTTTAATACCTGTAATTTTAGCGCCGCCATTACCATTTCCACCGTTACCATCAATATCGTAAATAGCAGTACCTGCATCACCAAAACTCGTTATAAGAGTACCTGTTTTATCAATAGCCAAAACCACGGCTTCTTTTTCACCACTGTTACGAGTTATGTAACCACCTGCGAAGGCAGTAAATTCAGAATCAACAACTCCGCCTACAGCAAAAAGTTCGTCGTCTTTATTATTATCTGATATATCAATTATTAGTGCTGAGCCACCATTAAAGTTATTGTCATTATCGCCATCAGACTTTAAATAACGAATTAGAGAGTCTTTTGTTCCCTCTGCACTGGTAACAGTCCCTACAACTAAGTAGTCGGATTTATCAAAGTTCTTAATTGCAAAGCCTTCATCATCTCGATTAGCGCCGCTAACATCGACAATAGCTGGAGTAGAGTTCTCAAAATCTAGATCTGATTTTTTGTAATGTATCCATAAGCTATCGTTTTGAGTCCCATCAAAGTGTTTACCTACAGCCAGTATTTTATTGTCATCAATTTCAAGGTCATTAATAACGGTAGTACTATTAAGCGTTGTACACTGAATACCTGCGCCACTTTCACCGTCGTCATCATCATCGTCATCCGAACCAGTGTTTAACGTGCCAGCGAGATCCATTTTAAGCATACAAGCTTCATTATGGGTGCCATCAAAACTCGAATAGGCAATGAAAAGATTTGTACCGTCAGAAATAATAGCTGTGGCTTCTTCATCTTGATCTAAATCGAGTATTTTAGTGCCGGTGTTATTAAAGGCAGTATTTATATCACCATTATTTGAGTAAGAGACAATAAGAAGGTCTTTATCAGCATTGTTGGTAAAACCAACAAAATATAGGTTGCCATTAAGCTCAATACTGTCTTTAAACTCACCACCCGAAAAAATGTTCGAAAGATCAAGCTCTCCTGTAATTGGGCGGCCAAATGTCACATCTTCAGTTGGAATAAGAAGTTCAACTTCATCAGTAATATTAACGGTTATGTTAACGTTTGAACTTTCATTAGGTGTGCCATCATCAGTTATAGTGACATTTAAGATATATTGATTAGTTGTTTCAAAATCAAATGGGCTTTCACCTACGGTTGATAAAACACCAAAGCTACTATTAATTTCAAATGAAGCAGTGTCACCGCCAGTTAAACTATAAGTTAAGGTCTGGTTCTCAATATCTGACGCGCTAACAGTCCCAATGATGTCGCCATCTGTAGCATTTTCACTAATACTAAAGCTTTGAATCGATGCTACAGGTGCATCGTTAACCTCAGTTATGGTAATAGCGACTGTGGCTGTATTGGTTCCACCATTATTATCACTTACAGTATAAGTAACTGTTGCTAAGCCATTGTCGTTGGCTGCCGGTGTGTATTGAATTTGATTGCCAACTACTGAGGCTGAGCCAATATCAGCTGATGCTGTGCTTATGGCAAGGCTGTCGCCATCTTCATCTGAGTCATTGGCTAATACGTTTATTAGCATTGGCGCTGCATCTTCCGCCATAGTTGCCGTGTCAGCATTTGCTATTGGAGCATCATTTACAGGTGTAATAGTGATAGTTAACGTTGCTGTACTGGTGCCACCGTTGTTATCGCTTACAGTATAAGTAACTGTTGCTAAGCCGTTGTCGTCGGCTGCCGGTGTATATTGAATTTGATTGCCAACCACTGATACAGAGCCAATATTAGCTGATGCTGCGCTTATGGTAAGGCTGTCGCCATCCACGTCTGAGTCATTGGCTAATACATTTATTAGTATTGGCGCTGCATCTTCATCTATTGTAGCTGAGTCTGCGTTTGCTATTGGAGCATCGTTTACGGGAATAATAGTAATTGTTAAGTTAGTAGTTGTAGTACCGCCGTTACCATCACTTATTGTGTAGTTAATAATTGCTGTTCCATTTGTATTAGCAGCAGGCGTATATTGGATTTTATTATCAACAACAGATGCAGAACCTCTATCTGCAGTAGCAGCTGTTATCACAAGAGTATCGCCGTCAATGTCGGAGTCGTTAGCTAATACGTTAACTAATAACGCAGGAGCATCTTCGTTCATCGTTGCTGAATCATCTTTTGCAGTAGGGGCATCATTAACGGGTGTAACAGTAATCGTCACACTTGCTGTTCTGTCGTTTATACCTTCATTACCAGTGCTATAACCATCGGTAATGGTGTAAGTCAGTACTATCTCACCTGAAAAATTTGCTGGTGGAGTAAACTGTATTTTTCCGGCGACAATAGTCGCTTCACCAGCAGTATTTTCTATATTAGAAATAGTAATTGTATCGCCATCTGCATCAGTGTCGTTAGCTAGCACATCTAATAAAGATGCAGAGCTGTCTTCGTCTAACGTATATTGATCGTCATTGGCTTGTGGAAAAGTATTAACGCCGCTTTCACTTAAGGTTACTTGAGCTGTTGCAGTTAAGCCTTGCTCATTTGAAATTGAATAGGTAAAGCTATCTACACCAATAAAACCTAAGTCTGGCTGATAGGTAAACGAGCCATCAGCATTTAATGTAAGTTCCCCATTTTGAGTTGTATTAATTGCCGTGGTATTAACCGATAAATCACCAGCCTCAATATTAAAGTCGTTAATTAACAAGCCATTTTGTACTGTTACTTCAAATAGTTTATTTTTGCTAAATTGATAGGCATCATTTTGTGCAACAGGGTTATCGGGTTCGCTGTTTATTACTAAAGTTACTGTGGCTGTAGAGGTTGCACCTAATGAGTCTATAGCTTGGTATTGAAATTGATCAACACCATTAAAATTAGCATCCGGCACATAACTAAAGCTGCCATCAGTTGCTAATAATAGTTGGCCATGTGTGGGTGCCACCATAAACGTTTCATCAACTGAAAAACTGTCATTATTTGGGTCCGTATCGTTACTAAGCACACCATTGGCTGCTGTAACCACAAGTGTTTCATCTTCGCTTAAACTATAGCTGTCATTTTTTGTTACAGGGGCTACGTTAGTGTTTGAGCTTACAATAGTTACATTTGCAATAGCCTGAGCACCTTGTGCATCAACAACTCTGTACTGAAAACTGTCTTGGCCTTGCATATTTTGCTCGCCTTGGTATTCAAAGCCACCATTATCAAAAAGGGTTAATTGTCCTCTTGTTGGTTCGCTAACCGGCGTTGTATCAACAGTTAAGTCATCTAAGTCTATATCGCTATCGTTTATAAGTAAGCCTGGCGATAGGACAACTAAGGTTCCATTGTTTGTAACGCTGTAAGTATTATCAAGCGCTATAGGAGCGTCGTTAACAGCTAAAATGGTTATCTCTACAACTGCGGTGTCTGTCATACCTAGCTCGTTAGCAACTTGATAGCTAAAGGCATCTTCACCATTAAAGTTTGCAATAGGGATATAAGTAAAATCCCCATTTTCATTTATATTAAGAGTGCCATGCTGCGGTAGAATTAATGCATCTGCATTTACACGTAAATCGCCACTGTATTGATTCGTATCATTTGTTAGTACGTTACCTTGCAGAGTTTGATCTTCACTTATCTGAAACTGATCGGCATTTGCCTCTGGTGCAAATGCAAGCTCTCCACCCACTGGCGCTATGTTTATTATATTAGCCAAACCACTTTCACCACTGCCATCAATACCGGTAATAAGTACTTGGTAACTTTTATTAGTAAGTGACTCGGTAATGCTTAATGCAGTATCTTGAATACTTAAAAATTGTTGCCCATTCTCTAATTCATTAATATTAGTGGATGAGACTCCAGCTTGAGTTGCAATATAAACGTTGTAACGATTAAGTTCGGGGTTGGCTTGCCACGAAAGATTAATATTATCTTCGTCTCGTTGTGCTGTAACACCTTCAATTTGATATGGTTGCCAGTTAAAAGTGATTGCATCAGCAAGTGCTTGATTATTTAAAGTGTCAGTTATCCATATTTCAAGACGTATTTCACCGGGAATTACGCCATAAAGCGCAGGGTTGAGGCCTATAATTGACTTTTCGTAGTCAACACCACAATCAGAAGAACAAAGTGATATGCTTTTATTAACACTAGGGAGCACTAAATTAACTTCAGCAATGCCATCAGTATCCGAAGCTTCAAGTAAAAAAGAAACATTACCTTGTACGGTGTCGTTTGTTTGTGAGAAAACAATATTAGCGCGAGTATTTGCTAAACTTGCTCCAACAACTCCTCTACTTGAAGTGACAGCACCTAAAACTTTTGTACTCTTGGTTTGATTACTCGCTATAACACCAGCCAAATTAATATAGCTAGTCACCGTTGGCGGTATTACTTCAGCCGTAGGTGATTGTATTGCCTCTTGAGTGGGACTTTCTTCTGAGCCTCCACAGGCACTTAACAAAAACACCATAGAACCAAGCAAAAATATATTTTTTGCTGTCATTTTAAATACTCCATAATAAAAGCTTTGTATCCAATGTGTTTATGGTTCTAATTTAAAAGAACCGCTAGCATTTACATCAGGATTATTTATTTCGTTAAGATTAAAGTTGCCAGTAATATTGTCTAGGTCATTCAAAAATATTGCATCAACATCGCCCTCGGCTTTATTGTTACCATGGGATGCAAATGTAACGGCTAGCTCAAGTTCGCTTAAATTTATTAAACCGCTGTAAGCTGCATACCAATTTCCACCCGCGTCATTAAAACTAATTTCGCCATCAGGTACGGTGCCATTATCAAAATCAACTGCCATAGTCATAGCAAAGTCAGTAACAGCACCCACACTCGAATTTACATTAAAGCTTGATGCCTCATAGTTAAATACACCTTGGCGTTGAGCTATTTGATCAGCTAAATATGCGCTGCTAACAGTTTGAAATTGTTGTTCAGAATATATATCCATAGTATCTGTATCTGCTTCAAAAGCATTTACTTCAACTTCAGTTACCGATGCTTGCTCAGTTTCTTCTTCGCTGTCGTCTTTAGAGTCAATTGCTACTATATTTTGATCAAACACGCGTGCCGCACGTGTCGTTTTAAATACTTCACCAGTGGCTGTAATTTGTGCAAACGAAAATGCCTCGTTATCACCCAAAGAAACCACGTTATTATTTTCGAGTGTTAAATCTATTGCGCCATCCCATACCGCTAAAAACACATCACCTTTAACCAGCTGAACTTCAAAATGCGTTCCGCGTATACCAATAGAGCCTACGGGAGTTTTTACATTATAAGAGCCGCCATTTTTTTTAATTACGCCGGAAATAGAGCGTAAACCGCCTTTAAGTAACTCAATAGAAGCAGAGCCTTGTTGGGTATTGTCATTAAATTCGTAGTTAGCAATATTTAATTCTGAATTTTCTTTTAAAGCGATTAAACCACCATCCGACATTGAAAATTGCGCTTTGCTTTTCTCTCCAGTCGTAATGCGATCTACACCAAAAACGGTATCTCTGCGCTGCAACTGCCGTTGTTGTTCAGAGCTTCCATCAACCGCGAGTACAGAGCCTCGTGCTAAAATAGTTTTACCAGCAGGGTCGTTTGCTTGTGTATAAAAACTTACACAAAGTAAAGTGGTAATTACAGGGAGTAAATGTTTCATAAATACCTTAAATTAAAATGAGTAAGAAGCGCTTAAATTTATATCTAAACGGTCATATTCGAATAAAGAAATATTACTGGATTTATCTTGATAGTTGGCAGCCAACTGTATGGCTAAATCGCGATTAACTAAGTAGCGAACAGAAGTTGAGAACATAAAGAGGTTATCGGCACGTTCTTGTAAAAATAAAGGGTGATCATCTTTATAATTAATCCATTGGTATCCAGCAAGAGATAACAACTGCCAATGTTGAGCCAACTGAGTGTTCACTTGGTAGTACAAGCTCGTAATATTACGGCTATTAAATTCACCTTCAGTAATGTCAGCTTCCTCGCTTTTAGCGTTAATGCTTAAGCTTTGAAACCAATTTCGAGCTGCATAGCTAGCACCTGCATTTATCGCATAAAATGAGTTATCGAGCTTTTCATCAAATCTATTGTTTAATACACCCGTAGTCGTGGAGCTAAATAAATTAACTTGTTTATTTAGCGTAAAATTAGCTCCGGCCGTTAAAGCTGATTCAGTACGATAAAGTTCGCCATCAAGCATCAACGGAGTGGTAGCAACTCGTGCAAACCAACTTATGTCATTTTGTTTATATTGATAGGCGGCATTAATGTGCGCATTTATACGATCGTATTGACTGAGTTCTTCAAACTTGTACCACCCGGTATCAATACTTAAAGTGATTAAGCTTTTTTGATCGATAGGGTGAGAGTACTTTCCTCTGTAATTAAGTCGTGCATAGTTGTCCTGCGTACTTTTACTTTCAGGCGATAACAAAAACTCACCAATATTAGGAATTATAATCGTATTTTCTGCAGTACCTGCGTTTACGTTGCCATCTACGCCAAGGGCAAGCTCAATATTTTGTTTATAAGAGCGTCCAGCCTCTTGTTGCTTAAGTGCTGCAGTTTCTAGCAATGACTGTGCTGAAGACTTTATATTATTAGGTGTGTCAGGTGAGTTGATTAGTATTAAAGCTTGAGTATCGGCAGCAGGTAAATTATTAACTGTTAAATAAGCGCGAACTAAGTACAAGCGAGCTTCATACCATCTAGGATTATTTTCAACCACGCGTTCAAAGGCAAATACAGCTGGCGCCGCATGCCCTGTTTTAAGTGCACTGACCCCTAATAAAAAGTCGTATACGGGTTCGCCCAGGTACTGGTATTCGCTATTACTTTTTTGATAAGCCTGAGTGTATTTTTTTTCAGAAACTAATTTTTGAAGCTCAATCAATAGCTTATTGAATTCATCATTGCTTTGAGCCAATGAGTTAAAGCTCATTACAGCTAAACAACTACACAGTAAATTTCCTAAAACCTGTTTAATCATGCTTAATTTTATATCCCAGTAGAAGTTTGATGTTTTGTAATAAAATGATGTTGGTACTAGAAACCTAGCACTTTTTGTATTGAAGTACAGCCAGTACAATCACATTGGTTAAATAAATGTAATTTAATTGCAGGCTGGATACTTGTTTAATAAATCTTCGCGCTAAACTAATTTTAATAGGGAAGGTTGCTGAAAAACTGTTTTAGTTTAAAATATTAATTAATTCAGGTGATAAAGCTTTGGTTTGCTGTACGGGATATTAAAAGAGATAAGTAAGGGAGATTATTCAATATAAAGATAGGATATTACTAATATAAAAAAAGTGGGGCGATTGACGGGGCTTGAACCCGCGACAACCGGAATCACAATCCGGGGCTC
>OJDN01000501.1_pt1 | contig 13462 bp, 12 predicted proteins | sample 1592731 | NCBI WGS metagenome assembly OJDN01 (sample SAMN05416881, study PRJEB24817) | seawater metagenome | isolation source: Sea water | place: Canada:Atlantic | collected 2013-11
GCGTCAGATGTGTATAAGAGACAGTGGTGGCGGATGTTCGTTTCCGCGAGCTGCTGACGGCAGAAATCGAGGCCTATGTGGCAACTGGCGAGCCCATGGACAAGGCTGGCGGCTATGGCATTCAGGGGCGAGGTGGTATTTTTGTAGAGGAACTCCGAGGCAGTTACAGCGCCGTAGTGGGACTGCCCCTGCAGGAAACCGCAGCATTACTGGCCGGTGCCGGATACCCGGTATGGGAAACCTGGAACAGCAGGCAGGAGAGCCGCAATGAGTGAAGAAATACTGATCAATGTGACCCCGGTGGAAACCCGGGTGGCGCTCGTGGAGAACGGTATGCTCCAGGAGGCCTACATTGAGCGCACCAGCCGCAAGGGCATCGTGGGCAACATATATAAGGGCAAGGTGGTTCGCGTATTGCCCGGCATGGAAGCGGCATTTGTTGATATTGGTCTGGAGCGTGCGGCGTTTATTCATGCCTCCGATGTCGTCATTAGTCAGCAGCCAGCCAACGAAGCCCCCGAGACGCCGAAAACCGTGCCTGATATCCGCACCTTGCTCCGCGAAGGGCAGTCTCTTGTGGTCCAGGTCACCAAGGACCCTATTGGAACCAAGGGGGCGCGGCTGACCACCCAGCTATCCATCCCGTCGCGCTATCTGGTATTCATGCCTGGCGTCAGCCATGTTGGTATTTCCCAGCGAATTGAAGATGAGGCTGAACGTTCTCGGTTAAAGTCACTGGTGGAAGAGGGGGCTGCCGCCGAACCGGACATTTCCGGCGGCTATATTATTCGCACCGCTGCAGAGGCCGCCTCGGAAGAAGACCTGATTGGTGATATGACCTATCTGCACCGTCTGAACCAGGCCATTGAGGAGCGCATTACCCGAAGCCAGGCGCCCTCGGTGGTGTATCAGGATCTTCCCCTGTTTATCCGCACCATTCGCGACCTGATTCGCCCACAGACCGAGAAGGTTCGTATCGATAGCCGGGAAAGCCACCAGCGGGTGATGGAATTTGTAGAGGAATTCGTGACCGAGTTTTCCGATAAGGTTGAGTACTACCCGGGCGAACGTCCCATTTTTGACCTGTATTCCGTTGAGGATGAAATTCAGAAAGCTCTCAGTCGCAAGGTCCAGCTCAAATCCGGTGGGTACGTGATCATCGACCAGACCGAAGCGATGACCACGATCGATATCAACACGGGCGCGTTTGTGGGGCACCGTAACCTGGAAGAAACCATTTTCAAGACCAACCTCGAGGCGGCCCGTGCCATCAGTCGCCAGCTCAGGTTGAGGAATCTCGGTGGTATTATCATCATCGATTTCATCGATATGGAGGATTCCGAGCACCAGCGCCAGGTCCACCGAATGCTGGAGAAAATGCTGGAGCGGGATCACGCCAAAACCAAGATTACCGGGGTTTCCGAGCTGGGACTGGTGGAGATGACCCGCAAGCGCACCACCGAAAGCCTCGGTCAGATTCTGTGTGAACCGTGTCCGATCTGTGATGGTCGCGGCTTCCTGAAGACCAGCGAAACCGTCTGTTATGAAGTGTTCCGTGAAATCCTCAGGGTCAATCGTGCCTACGATGCGGAAAGCTATCTGGTGATGGCGTCCCAGAGTGTGGTGGATCGGCTGCTGGATGAAGAGTCCGACAACGTCGCCGACCTTGAGACGTTTATCAGCAAAACCATCCGTTTTCAGGTTGAGCCATTCTACAGTCAGGAGCAGTATGATGTGGTACTGCTGTAACGCTGGCCCGGCAGGCATTGGTTAGGCTTGGCGATTACCCCTGATGGCATCCAGTGTGGCTGACCAAACTCTGAAACATCTGTTGCTTCGAATGGCCTCGAGCGCCGCCAGTCTGATCTGGTGGTTGCTGCTGGCGGTCGTCGTTCTGCTTGCGCTCTATGCCGGAATAGGGCGCCAGGTGACACAGAACATCAACGAGTATCGCTCTTCGATTGAGCAACGGTTGTCGTCGGAGCTAGGTCAGCCGGTCAGTATTGGCGCTCTCTCCTCCAGCTGGAACTGGCTGGACCCAACCATTGTCGCCCGCGATATTGTGGTCGTTTCCGAAAACGACCGTAGTGACGTTGCTGGTTCACTGAAGAGCATCCGCATTGGCCTCGACTTTCTCGCCTCGCTCATGCGCCTGCGCATTGTGTTCGCTGATTTTGACGCCGATGGGCTGGAGCTGACGATCAACCAGACTCCAAGGGGGAGGGTGACCATCGAAGGTGTCGATATTCCCGATCCCGTGGCAAACGATCTGGAGCTCTGGCTGGATATCGCCGGCAAATGGCTGTCCGACCCCTCCGTCAAAATTACACGTCTGGACCTTGGTGTTCGCGACGCCAATGGCACCTTGCGGCATGTAGAGGTGCCCCAACTGGACCTGATCTATCGGCGCGGACTGTTCCACGCATCCGGTCGTGCCATGCGGCCAGGAACGACCGAACAACTGGCCAGTTTCGGGCTGGTTGGCCGGCACTTCTTTCGCGGTGACTTCACGGGTCAGATATATGCCGACATCAACTCCGGCCGGTTGTTTGATGGACTCGCAGAGGAGTACGCTTGGCGGAATATACGGGCAGAAGGGTTTGATCTCGGAGGCCAGGTCTGGATGACGTTTCGGGATGGCCGCATTGAGCAGGTCAGCGGTAACCTGGAAACACCGTATCTGCAGCTTGGTGTTGGTCGCCAATCCCTGGCACCGCTTGAAGATATCAGGGCGACATTTGGTTGGCGCAGACACGATTCGTTGGCTGAGCATGAGCCGGAAACAACGGCTAAACCCTGGTACACCACCGGTGAGTTTCACCTAAAGGAACTTACGTGGGAGTGGAACGGCCATACGGTCTCTCCGTTCAGTCTCCGGTTTAGCCATCGCGACGGTGGCCGAAGATTGATCGCTGATGCGCTTCCACTACAACCTCTCCGGCGATTGGTTGTCGGAATGAATCTGTTGCCAGGCAGGGCTGAAAGAGCCCTGGAGAATTATCGTCCCACTGGCCGCCTGGACCGGATGATGCTTAAACTGCCCACGGACGATAGCCGTGGCTTTGAGCTGACGGCTGCGTTGAACAATGTTGGTGTCAGAGCTCATGATGGCGCGCCGGGTGCGTCTGGTCTTGATGGCACCCTGTTTGTCGACCGGAACGGCGGGTTCGTGAGGGTGAGCAACGATGAGCTGTCGCTCGGTTTCCCGGACCTGTTCCGGGGGTTCTGGAACCTCCGTGACGTCAGGGCCGGCGTGGCCTGGCGCCTTGAGGGAGGGTTAACCCGGGTCTACGCGGACGATATTCGTATGGTTTATGATACCGATACCCGGCTGACTGGTGCGTTTGACCTTCGTATGGATCAGGGCGGGGAGGATAATCTGGGGCTGAAGGTCGGTGTGCGGGATGGTACCGCCGATATGCTTGCCGACTTCGTGCCAGTGAAGGTTGTCGACCCTGACCTCTACCAATGGCTGACCACGGCAATCACCGAGGCCGATATTCCCAGCGGTGAGTTTTACGGCCATGGTCAGATCGATCGTGACGCTCCAGAGAACTCTTTCGTATCCTCAATGGGTTACCGTTTCGAAGAAGCCAGTATCCGCTATGACGAGCGTTGGCCTGAGGTCACGGACGCCAGTGGCGAAGTCTCTATACAGGACGGCCGCGTCCAGATCGACATCCGCTCCGGACGAACGGGTGGGCTGGAACTCGAACCCGGCGAGGTGAGGGTCGTCCCCGAGGAAGAGGGCGCTCTGGTATACGTCGATGCGTCAGCCCCGGTTCCCGGATCGGCGTTGGCTTTCTGGATGGACAACAGCCCCCTGGGTGAGTTGGCAGGAGAAGCAGGGCGGAGCATTTCCCTGGATGGCGATTTTCACCTGGATCTCGGGCTGGGTTTGCCGCTGGTATCCGACGCGCCGCCCACCATCAGCGCTAGCGTCAGAGCCAATTCCGGCACCCTGACTTATCCTGAGGCCGACCTGCAGTGGACCCAGTTGAATGGGGAGCTGAGGTTCAGCAGAGATGAGGGGTTTTCCGAGGCCCCCCTCAAAGCTCATTTTATGGGCTCTCCGGTCACGGTGCTGATGCGGCGGGGTGATAACGGTCAATCGCTCAATGTCCGTCAGTATGGCCGCCTCGACATTCGCCAACTTCTGGATCAAACCGAATTGCCGGATGGTATGGACATGGGGCTCAGTGGCGACATTGGCTATCAGGCAACACTGGAGGTTTCACCGGACACGGCTTCCGCCGTCACGCTGTATTCGGACCTTGCCGGGCTTTCGGTCGACTGGCCAGCTCCGCTGGCGAAAGACACAGAGGATGAAACACCCCTGAGGGTAACGGTCACGCCCCGGCAAGAGTCAGGCGTTGATCTGTCAGTCGACTGGCAGGACCGTGCCAATCTGGATATGACCTGGCAAGCGGGGATGGTAGACATTGCCCTGAACGAATTGGTTCTGGGCGACCGCCAACTGACCAATATGACGGTGTCTGCACGGCAGAGTGACAGTGAGTGGCTGGTTACAGCCGACTCGGAATGGACCTCAGGCCGTGTCGTCTGGCCCCGGGACGATCAACCGGTCAGTGTTGATCTGGAGCGCCTTACGGTCTATCGAAGTGATAGTGAGACTGACGAGGGGCAGGAGTCAGAGCGACAGGCACAGACGTTTCGTGACTTGGAGATCAGCAACTGGCCGGACGTGAATGTCCGTATTGCGGCTCTCAATATGGATGGGGAAAGCGCCGGTAGCTGGTCGTTCCAACTGAGGCCCGACGCTGCACAGCTGCGGGTACAGGATATTGTTGGCGCTCTCAAATCCCTGACCCTGACGGGAGAGCTGGACTGGAGCATTGCGACCGGGCGTGAGGTCACCCGTTTTACCGGCGATATCAACGGTAACTCGCTGGCAGACCTGGGCACGTTGGTTGGCGCTGAGATTCCTTTTCGCAGTAAGAATACGGCAGTCAAGCTTGATATTGACTGGCCAGGCCGTCCCGATCAGTTCGATGTCTCTGGCCTCAGTGGCTCGGTCAGTGTGCGTTTTGACGATGGTGTTATCCTTGAGGGGAACAATACAGCTCAGCTGTTCCGGGTGTTCAACCTTCTCAACGCCGATACGCTCTGGCGCCGTCTGAAACTTGATTTTTCCGATCTGTACGAAGCTGGCGTCGCCTTCGATGCCATATCCGGAAAGGCGAGCATGATCAACGGCTTACTAACGTTGGATCCGGAGTTGCAGGTGGTGGGACCATCCGGTGCTTTCAAGCTTACAGGCACCTCCAACATGGTCGAGGAAACTCTCGACATGAGCATGGTGGTGGTGTTGCCGCTGACTCAGAACCTGCCTCTGGCCGCCTTGTTGATGGGGGCGGGCGCTCCGATTGGCGGTGCGTTGTTTGTACTCGACAAAGTGTTGGGCGACCCATTGAGCAAACTCACCAGTGCAACCTATAGTGTAAGTGGAAGCTGGGACGAACCAGATGTTCGACTGAGGCGGGTATTCGATACCGGTAATTGATGGTTTTGGCAGGAGGGCCACGATGTCAACGCAAAAAGACAACCCCGTCAAATGGCAGGCAAGTCGGGTGGCGGCGGTACAGATGGTCAGTACTCATGACATCGCCGCCAACCTCAACGAGGCAGCAAGGCTGCTGAAGGAGGCGGCTGACGCAGGCGCCAGCATTGCGGTGCTGCCCGAGAACTTTGCGGTACTGGCCACAAAACAGATGATCGGCTGCGGTCGACGGGAAGCAGAACCGGATAATGTGATTCGGCAATTCCTGGAGCAGCAAGCGGCCGAACTGGGTATCTGGGTGGTGGGAGGCTCTTTGCCCATTGCCTCCAGGCCGGACGGTTCCACCGTGGCCGACCGGGTTCGCGCCTGCTGTTATGTTTACGACGACCGTGGCCGCGAGGTCGCCCGCTACGACAAGATCCATCTTTTTGATGCCACCGTGGAAGACGCTCAGGGGCAGTATCGCGAGTCAGACACCTTCGAGCCGGGCGATGACGTCGTTGTGGTTGATACGCCGGCAGGGCGACTCGGCATGGCCATATGCTACGATCTGCGCTTCCCCGAACTGTTTCGGCAACTCAGGGAGAAGGACGCTGAATGGGTATCTCTACCCAGTGCCTTTACCTGGCATACCGGTGACGCCCACTGGCATGCGCTGATACGTGCCCGTGCCGTTGAAAATCAGGTTTGGCTGGTGGCCGGGGCCCAGGGGGGGCAGAACAGTGAGCGTCGGCGCACCTACGGGCACAGCGCGATCGTCGATCCCTGGGGCCGAATACTGTCCGAACTCGACGAGGGGCCGGGTGTCGTCATTGGCGAGCTTGATCGCGAAACACTCAAGGATATCCGCACGCGGATGCCCGTCTGGGAGCACCGGAGACTTTAGTTTCCGGCGGCTTCCGCGTCGTCGATGCACTCCCTGAGGTAGCGAAACAGCTTTCGCGGTTGACCAGTATTCTTTTCTTTCTGCACGTCCCGGCGAGCATTGCGTGCGAGGTTGCGCAGATGCTGGATGTCGGCTGTGGTGCAGTAGTTCAGAAATTCGCCGACGGCCGGGTCGCCTTCCTCAATCATCCGATCACGCCAGCGTTCCGCCAGGTGATGTCGGCGGGTGTGCTCTTCGCTTCCGGCATCAAATGCGTCGATGGCTCGAGTGAGCCCTTCCGGATCGTCTTCCTGGCGGATAATCTTGCCAATGTACTGCAGATGGCGGCGACGGGCTTCGTTCTGTCGAATGCGACGGGATTCCTCAATGGCCGCCCGCAGGGTATCGCTGATGGGAAGGGTATTGAGCTGGTCGTTACTCAGATCGAGCATGCGCCTGCCGAGATCCTGCAACTGGTGCATTTCCCGCTTGAGTTGGGACTTGCTCGGGCCGAGGTATTCCGGGGCGTCGTCTTGGGAGTCGTTCATTTTGAGTCCGTGTTGTCGGATAACGGTTATCCGTAGAATATCGTCGCCAGACCAAGGAAGGCCATAAAGCCGACCACATCCGTGACCGTTGTCAGTATAACGCTACCGGCCAAGGCCGGATCAATGTTGCGGGACTTCAGGAACAGAGGCAGCACGGTGCCCACGAGGGCCGCGGCGATCAGGTTGATGATCAGAGCGGCGGCGATGATGGCGCCAATCATGATATCCCTGAACCAGAGGGTTGCCGCTGATGCAACCACCACAGCCCAGAGCAATCCGTTCAGGGCTCCCGCAATAAATTCGCGGTTTAGCAGCCAGCCCACGTTAGCGCCGCTGATCTGTCCCACGGCCATGCCACGGATCACCAGAGTCAGCGTCTGGCTGCCAGCGATGCCGCCCATGGAAGCCACGATAGGCATTAATACCGCCAAAGCCACCACTTTCTCGATGGTTGCCTCAAACAGGCCGATCACGGCGGAGGCGGTAAAGGCCGTGAGCAGATTGATGCCTAGCCACACCGCCCGACGCCGGGTGGTCTTCAGGATGGGAGCGAAGGTGTCTTCGTCCTCATCGAGGCCGGCCATGCTCATCAGTGAGTGATCGGCATCCTCACGGATTACGTCAACCACGTCATCGATGGTGATTCGGCCCAGGAGCCGGCCTTCCTCACTGACCACGGGTGCTGAGATCAAGTCGTAACGTTCGAACAGGGTCGCCACCTTGGTGTCGGACAGCGTGACTGGTATTGCTTCAATGTCCGTGTCCATCACTTCCCGCACCGTTGCCGCTGGATTGGATACCAGCATTTTGGTGATTGGCAGCATGCCGATGAACTCGTCGCGTCGGCTGACCACGATAAGACTGTCCGTCATCGGGGGCAGATTGCGATGACGACGCAGGTAGCGCAGAACCACGTCGATGCTGATGTCCGGACGCACCGTAATGGTGTCCGTGTTCATCAGGCCGCCGGCGGTGTCTTCCGGGTAGGAAAGTACTTCTTCGACGCGCTGACGGTCCTGCTCGTCCATGGTGTCCAGGACTTCCTGGATCACCGTGTCGGGCAATTGTTGCAGTAAGTCGGCCAGATCGTCCGACTCGAAATCCTCGATGATGTCAGCGAGTTCCTGAGCGTTTAGCTGGCTCAGGAAGTAACCTCGGATATCGTCGTTCAGATACTGGAGGACTTCGCCTTCAAGCTGCTTGTCGACCAGGTTCCAGAGCAGGGCGCGCTGGCGGGGTGGCGATGATTCCAGCAGGTGGGCGATGTCACTGGGGCTCAGGCCGCCATTCAGGATGCGGGCGACCTGTTTCAGGGCGCCACTGTCCAGTGCTTCGCTCAGGGAGCGAAGGCGTTGGCGCGCCTGGCTTTTCTCCAGAATATCGGTCATGGATCACCCACAGTCAGAAAACCCTCGTATTATAGCGGAGTTAGGCAACATAGGTGAGGAAGAGTTGTAGGTGAATGCCGTAGACGGGCACGTATGTCCAGTGAGGAGTTGGTTACTCGCCTTCCCCGAAGTAGTCATTGATCAGCGTAACCAATGCATCGACAGCGTCGGATTCATCCGGACCGTCCACAATCAGCTCTACCTCTGTCCCCTGGCTGGCGGCGAGCATCATTACCGGCATGATGCTTTTGGCGTCCACCTGTCTCCCTTTGCGGCTGATTTCAATACTGCTGTCGAACTCAGATGCCTTGGCAACCAGTTTGGCTGCCGCTCGGGCATGGAGCCCGAGTTTGTTGATAATGGTAATGGGGCGGCGGATCATAGGCGGTTCAGCTGTCCCTGCTTTGCAGGTGGGGCAGCTCGGTGTGGCGAACCTGCACGTTGCTGTATTTGCCCGAGAAATAGCGGCCGAGCTGATCGCAGATATAAACCGAACGATGCTGGCCACCGGTGCAGCCGATGGATATGGTCATATAACTGCGGTTGCTGTCTGCAAACGATGGCAGCCAGTTTTCCAGGAATTGGGTCAGGTCTTCGACCATCTTACGGCTCAACGGCTCCTTTTCCAGGAAATCGATGACCGGCTGGTCGGTGCCCACGAACTGCCGAAGGCTGGTGTCCCAGTAGGGATTGGGCAGGCAGCGCACATCGAACACATAGTCCGAGTCCAGTGGCACGCCGTGCTTGAACCCGAACGACTGGAACAGCAGCGCCAGTTCCTGGTGGCGCCTTCCCGCGACCCGTTGCTTCACCATATCCCGGAGCTCGTACATGGACAGCCCCGTGGTGTCGATGTAAAGGTCTGCCAGTTTTGACAGGGGCTCCAGAAGTTTCTTTTCGTTGCCAATGGCCTCCCGCAGGGAGGTTTTGTCATCACTCAGCGGGTGCTTCCGGCGCGTGGCATGGAAGCGCTGCAACAGAGACTGTTCATCGGCGTCGAGATAGATGACCTCGATGGTTACGCCGGTGTCCTGAAGGCTGCGGTAGATATCCTCGAAGTTGCTCAGCTCCCCGGAGAGGTTACGGGCGTCGATGCTGACCGCCATCTTTCCCAGCCGGCCAGGAGAATTCTGGTTGGTGGCTTCCTGCGTGAGAGGGAACAACAGGCCAATAGGCAGGTTGTCGATGCAGTAATAGCCCAGGTCTTCCAGAACGTGTAACGCGGTACTTTTTCCGGAACCCGATCGACCACTGACGATGATTAGTTTCATAGCCCGTTCACCTCGGATATGGAGTTGTTCAGCCTGTCTCGGCTGTCATCCGGCGATAGAGAGAGTCTGCTTCGGTGCACTGTCGCAGCTGGTCGCAGAATGCGCGCTCGTTGAACTTTTCGGCAAGCTGGCTCAAAAGCTCAAGATGCTCGCTGGTGGCTTCCTTGGGTACAATCAAGGTGAAGACGAGGTCCACCGGCTGGTTGTCGATGGCGTCGAACGCAACGCCTTCTTCCAGGGTCAGCAAAACGCCGACCACGTGATCCAACCCTTCCAGCCGACAGTGGGGGATCGCGATGCCCTGTCCGATACCGGTGCTCCCCAGCCGCTCCCGCGCGACCAGGTTGGTGAATATCTGGGTGTCGCTGAGCAGAGAGTCGTGCTTCTGGATCTGCTCGGCAATGGTTTCCATAACCCGCTTTTTGCTGGAGGCAGGCACCCTGCAAAGGGTCAGCTCCGGCGCGAGAATGTTCTCGATAGTCAGGGATGTGTCGGTCATGAATCGACTGCAGTTCCGTAAAAAAAGGCTGCGGCACGTGTTGCATGGTTAGCCAGTGCCGCAGCTCGATTAACTGTCATGCAGGGGGCGTCGTCCTAGCGGGCGCCGTTCCCATGCATCCGGTCTACGTTCTTTTCCTTGTGCTTCAGGATCTGCCTGTCCAGCTTGTCTACCAGTCCATCAATGGCAGCGTACATATCGCTGTTTTCGGCCTTTGCGTGAATCTCACCACCTATCACGTGAAGCGTAGCTTCCGCCATCTGGCGCACTTTTTCCACCTCAAGGGTAACCTGGCAATTGCTGATATGGTCGAAGTGCCGCTCAAGCTTTTCAAATTTGCCTGATACGTAATCTTTCAGTGCGGGAGTCAGTTCTACGTGATGGCCTGAAATATTGAGTTGCATAGGCTTCTCCTGTTTTCAGCTTTCCGGCACCCGTTAGGATGCCGGCTGTGTGCCACAGCGTTATGCTGCAGGCGGTATATTTTCAGGAAAGGGCTCTCCCCGTGAGGCCGGGAACAGACGCTTTCTACACCAGTCGCTTTCGCTCGTTGGATGGAGGAATGTGCATTGCCTCGCGATATTTGGCCACGGTTCGGCGAGCCACTTTGATACCCTGGTCTCCTAGCATGGCTGCAATTTTACTATCGCTCAATGGCTTTTTCGGAGTTTCCGTTGCAATCAGCTTTTTGATCATCGCGCGGATTGCCGTGGATGAGCACTCTCCACCCTCGTCGGTACTGACATGGCTTGAGAAAAAATACTTAAGCTCAAATATGCCTCGCGGTGTGTGCATGTATTTCTGGGTGGTGACGCGTGAAATGGTCGACTCATGCATTTCCACCGCCTGGGCAATATCAGAAAGAATCAATGGTTTCATGGCTTCCTCGCCATGATCCAGGAATCCCTGCTGGTGCTCGACAATACGGGTGGCCACCTTGAGCAGGGTTTCGTTACGGCTTTGCAGGCTCTTGATGAACCACTTTGCCTCCTGCAACTGGTCCCGCAGGTACGTGTTGTCGGCACTGCTGTCCGCCCGCTTTATAAGAGAAGCATAGCTTGCATTCACACGAATGCGCGGTGCAATTTCAGGATTCAGTTCCACGCGCCAGCGCTCATTGTGTTTGCGCACGATCACATCGGGAATGACGTAGTCCGGCTCGGCCTGGTCCAGAGTGTCGCCAGGGCGCGGATTCAGTCCGGTAATAAGGGCCAGCACATCCCGTAGCTGTTCTTCCTTCAGGCGGCTGCGACGTAACAGTTGGGCGTAATCACGGTTACCCAGCAGGTTTATGTAGTGGGTAATCACCAGTCGGGCCTGAGCCAGCCAGGGTGTTTCCGGGGGCAGCTGATTCAGCTGGATCAGCAGGCATTCCTGCAGATTACGGGCGAACACGCCGGGTGGGTCGAAGTGCTGCAGGCGATGAAGAACGGCTTCCACTTCGTCCAGTTCCAGCGGGTCTTCGTCGGATTCCTCCACCATGCCTGAGTGAATTTCCTCAAGCGGAGACGTCAGGTAGCCGTGGTTATCAACCGCATCCATCAGGGCGTGGGCAATGGCCTGATCCCGCTCGCTCATGGGCGTCAGGTTCAACTGCCATTCCAGGTGGTCCTGAAGCGTTTCAGTGGGGGAGTTGCGGGTTTCGAAGTCGTTGTCGTTTTCGTCGTCGTTACGGGCTGCTGAAGCGGGAGCGGACTGGTAAATGTCATCCCAGGCGGTGTCGACGGGAAGGTCATCAGGAATGGTGTCGGGGCTATCCGTTTCTGATGACCAGTCAGGTCCGTTTTCGGATTCGTCCCAGTCCGTTGCGGTGTCGGAGGTGGTGTTGGATTCCTCGGTTGACGCTGTTTCAGAGGACTCGTTGTCATTGTCCGTGGATTCCGGACTCTGGTTGTCGTCGTCTTCCGAGGTTTCCAGCATTGGGTTGGATTCCAATGCCTGCTGGATTTCCTGCTGAAGGTCCAGGGTGGAGAGCTGCAAAAGCCTGATAGCCTGTTGCAGCTGGGGCGTCATGGTCAGGCTTTGGCCCAGCTTTAACTGTAATGAGGCTTTCATAACCATGGTTCAGGATCCGTCACTCGGTCTCTCTCTTCCGTCACTCAGGCTCTCTCTTTACGTCACTCGGGCGCTCTCTGGAGCCGGGGTTGCATAAAAACTCTTTGTATGCTGGCTACTTGCCGCACCAAGCAAGTTCTTTGCCGAGTGTACTACAGGCGAAACTCGTTGCCCAGATACACTTCCTTGACCTGCTGGTTGGCCAGTATATCGTCCGAGTTGCCAGAGGCAATGATATGGCCGCCACTGACAATGTAGGCATTCTCGCAGATATCGAGGGTTTCCCGCACGTTGTGGTCGGTGATCAGTACGCCGATGCCCTTGTCCCGCAGGTGCCGGATGATCTGCTTGATGTCGCTCACTGAGATGGGATCGACCCCAGCGAAGGGCTCGTCCAGAAGGATGAATGCCGGCTCCATCGCCAGTGCGCGGGCAATTTCCACCCGTCGTCGCTCGCCGCCTGACAGGGCCATGCCGACGCTATCGCGGATGTGGGTGATGTGAAACTCTTCAAGCAGTTCCTCCAGCTTAGCCTCCCGGTCCGCACGCTTGAGTTTGCTGCGGGTTTCCAGGATGGCCAGTATGTTGTCGCGCACAGTGAGTTTGCGGAACACCGATGCTTCCTGGGGCAGGTACCCGATTCCCTTTCGGGCACGGCCGTGCATGGGCAGGGGCGTTATGTCCTGATTGTCGATGGTGATTCGACCGTTGTCGGCGGGAACCAGGCCAACAATCATGTAGAAACACGTCGTTTTGCCCGCGCCATTGGGTCCAAGAAGGCCGACTATCTCGCCGCTGCGAATTTCCAGGGAAACGTCGATGACGACCTTCTTCTGCTTGTAGCTTTTTGCCAGGTTACTGGCCCTGAGAACTGCCATCGGTATCCTGTTCGCCGGAGTTGTTGTCTGGATTGTTGTCGGGATTGCCGCGTGGCTGTATCACCATCTCGACCCGACCGCTGCCATCGCCCTGATCGGCGGAGCCTTCCGCCGTCACAACACGTTCGGCGCTATCATAGTGAATGATATTGCCGCGGAACAGGTTGCCGCCCTGTTCGATAACGGCTTCGCGTTTAAACGTGACCCGATTGTCCGAGGCGGACCAGGTGATCGTCAGGGCGCGGGCGTCGGTTTCGCCCTGGCCTTCCATTGCCGGCTGGCGGTAGCGTGCCGGGGTACCGGTGGCTTCAATGCGGCTGACGCCATTTTCGTCCCGGTGGAGCACAACCTTGTCCGCCACGAGGTTGGCGTCGCCCTGGCTCATTTCAACCGAACCGGTATAGGTTCTGTCTCTTATACACATCTCCGAGCCCACG
>OJDN01000509.1_pt1 | contig 13314 bp, 21 predicted proteins | sample 1592731 | NCBI WGS metagenome assembly OJDN01 (sample SAMN05416881, study PRJEB24817) | seawater metagenome | isolation source: Sea water | place: Canada:Atlantic | collected 2013-11
TCGTGGGCTCGGAGATGTGTATAAGAGACAGGTATCAGACAGGCTGTAGTTGCTGCTAATAACCACATCTTCCATTTTCTTGCCAGAGTCAGTGGCGAATTTACGCAATGCGTCCTGGACGTTCTCAAGGGCTGCATGGAGCGTTGACTTAAACCGGCTGCTCTCAGTCCGCTTTGTTCGAGGGAAGCCGTCAGGCCAGCTCAGTGGATGTACGCTGGCGCTTGCGAATCGTTTGCTCATGCTGCTTCCTCCAGTTCACTCAGATAAACATCCACGTTCTGTATGATTGGCTCGTATTGAATCCGCCAAACCCAGGGGTTTGTATTCCAGGAGTCGGAGCCGTTGATTGATTTCCAGAGAGAGCGAAACCTATCGGTCATTGATTGCTGTTCATCTGTAAGCGGGAAAGTCACTACATGCGATCCCTCAGCCTTCGCATCCTCTTCGCTAATATCCTGCAGCCGCTCTACGCGAATGCTTTTGATTTTTAGCGTTAGGCGCGAAGCCCATCGGGGCATGTGGATTGAAGGAGTCCATGGGCCTGCTGACCTTTCGTTCGGGCCATCGTCTGCACGGTAGATGATGTCCACTGTTGGGCCACTAGGGTCTTTATCAGGGTCGACATGTGGCTGGTATCCGCCTACTGCATGTCCTCTAATATGCGCTTCACGCACATAGATAAGATCCCCTGGCTTGCCGTAGGGGCAGACCACAATATCTCTTTCTGTAAACCCGCTTGAATCACGACTGATGAACACTCCAAATTTTCCTTGCTTTGGGTGTTTGCTTGTTATCATTCCAGTGACAGCAGGGTTTCCGCATGGCGACTCAACCGACCATCCGTCTGGCACTTTAAGCAATCGGCGCGTCTGCGTCTTCCGGCCATCCACAACGGCCCTGACCATTTCATCTTTGAAAAGCATTGGTGTGACTTTCATGCTGCTCCCTCACAATAAATGTCGTTGCACCCTTCAAAATCATAGGGGTTGTATTGCCATGAGATTTTGCCGCAGGCAGGACAGTTCCAGCGTGTCTTGCCAGATGAATTTCCCCGGCGCCTGGAGCGCTTAACGTGACCAGGTGTAACCAGGCCGGAGGCTTGAATCATTCGACGACGATTGATCAGATCGATACAAAAGGTTCTGCGTTCGTGCTTTATGGCTAGAGCGAGGGGCACCCAGGCAAGCTGATCGTCATCACCTGGCGCATCAAATACAGCAGCTTTGTTAAAGTCGCAGGTTGGGAGGCCTTTGTTCGTAATCCAGTAAACGTCATTGCCATTCCACTTGCCTTTCACGAACGCCACATACCCCTGGCACCCTTCCTCAACCACTGTCTCAGTCGGCAGGTATTGGCAATCAACATGGAATACAGAGAGCTCCTCTACCATGTCGGCATTCAGTGGCAAATCAAAGTCACGGCCACGATCCCAGGCAGATTGGGCTTGTTCCCTTGTATACTCATGCGCCAAATGCAGGGCAGTGCTGTAGCCTTTCCCGTCTTTGCAATGGAATGAAACATTGCTGCCAACGGTATCGCGCAAGCATGCGAGGAAAAATCTATCTGCTTTCATGCTGCCACCATTGCTTGCACTGGCTCAGGGTCAAGGTTCGACTTAGCAATAGCTGACATGGGCAGCGGACTTACTGAGTTGCCCACGAATCGAACCTGCTTATATTTGGGGAACACTCGACCGTCATGGCCAATGTTGATGATGTAGATGTCAGGAAACCCCTGGGCGCGATACAGCTCACGCGGAGTAAGCATGCGAAGCCTGATATCGACAATCACAAACGGATTGCCGGCTATCCAGACGGTGACCAGAGCCAGGCGGTCTTTTGTCGTGATGGTGTTTACTGGTGCGTCCAGTCCGCTCCACTGGCCACCCTCTGAGTAATACTGCATCAGGAAACCTGACACTCGCAGCGCACCTTCTTTGTGCTCAGGAGACAACAGGCACTCAACAAGGCCATGGTGTTCACCACCAGCGCTTATAGTTCGCAGCGGCTCATTTATCCCGCGTGAATCACAGTTTCCTCTGAGGTGTGCCAAGTGCGCAGTTACCAGTTGCTGCTGACTGCCAGTGTTCGTAATGGTGCTCATTGGCTGGCGCGCATCATGCCCGGGCGTGGTGTTGAATCCGCCATTCATCTGCGCTAGATAGGCAGTGGCGAGAGCAAAGCCAGGAGCAGAGGTTATGGTTCTGATAGGTTCTTCAGGGCCCCATGCATTGACTCCCCGTCCAGTCGTTTTACTGTTCGCGCAATTGATTATCGCTGGCGCCAGTACAGTGTTTGAAAGGGCAAAGGCCCCACCTTTTGGGTAGCCGGTTATTGTGCGCAGAGGATCGGCTACACTCATGTTGCGCTGGTTGGCGCTGTTGGCATGCTCTGTCAGGAAGGGGGCGAGGGTTGCATCTACAAGGCCGTGTGCGTCATGTGCCGCTGTGATTGTTGGTAATGGACGATCCAGGCCTTGGCCACGGAATCGCTCGCCACCATGGTTGCATGTGACTATGAAAGGCTCTTTGGCATCCAGAACATACTTTTGCACACCCTTGGCAATCCGGCGCATGGTTGCATCTGCCAGGGGACGCTTCCGGTTAAAGATGGACTTGCCCGGCAATGACCAGTCAATGCACTCGGCAGCAGTGCGCCATTTCTTTTGGTCTTTGGCTGGTTTCTCTGCGTGAGTCGGCTTTGGCCAAACGATAGGCTTAGCATCACATCGAGCGATCAAGTACAGACGTTCTCGAGTAGTCGGTGCGCCATAGTCGCAGGCCTTCAGTGTTTTCGACTCTACGGCATAGCCCAGCTTCTTCAACCCATCAATGAAGTGCCGCCAGTTGTGACCTCGCTTTTTCTTGTTGGGTACCAGGTACTGCTGACTGACTGGCACAACCTCTCCAGGTGCCGCTACAGTTCGGTCCAGCTTCATGACTCGGCCGGTTTTACGGCAGCGTTTTGCAACCAGTGGTGACCACTGCAGGATTTGAGATACGTTCTCCAGGGTGATGACATCAGGGCGCACCTTTCCCGCCCAGCGGTGAACCACCCAGGACAATGAGCGGATAGCTCGCTCGCGTGGCTGGCCACCGCTTGCCTGACTATGGTGTGTGCAATCCGGGCTTGCGTGAAGGTGAGCAACGCGGCGACCGCGACAGGCCTCTACAGGGTCCACCTCAAACACATCACTTTCATAGTGCTCAGCATGGGGATGGTTCGCCTTATGCTGGCTGATTGCATCAGGATCGTGGTTGATAGCAATATGCACCGGGCGGCTGGTACCCATTTCAATTCCGGTACTTGCGCCACCACCACCAGCGAACAGATCAACATTGATCTTGCCGTCAAAGTTCAGTCCATACTGTGTGTTGAAATCTACAGTTGTCACGGTCTTCTCCCTGTATGCAACCAGTGATCATTCAAAAGGGAATGTCGTCATCAAAGTTGTCTGGTGGGGTTTGGGTTGCTGGCGCATCAGCTGCAGCAGGGTCTGGCTCAGATTGGTAATCGTTACTGCTGGCGCTGCCACTGGGCTGGATCCGGAAGAACTGGCCGACCACCTCTGTGGTGTAGCGCTTGACGCCATCTTTCTCCCAGCTGCGGGTGCGGTTCTCGCCTTCGATATACAGGCGGGTGCCTTTCTTCACATAGTCACGGATGTTTTCAGCTTTCTCTTTGAAAAACACCACGCGATGCCACTCGGTCCGCTCCTGCTTTTGACCAGTGTTCTTGTCATTCCAGGCAGCGCTTGTTGCCACCGCCAGAGTGGCAACACAGTCACCCGAGTTCATGTAACGAATCTCAGGATCCCGACCAGTATTGCCAATCAGAATTGTCTTGCTAATATCGCCGCTCATGCTGCTTCCTTGCGTTTCATTAATTCATAGACTTGTTCCATTGCCAGAGCGGCAACAACGTCAGCAGGGCGCTCAGCATTGATCAGAACGCCATTGGTGAGTGCTTTCCCTTCCCGGGTGAAAATAAAGCTGCTCATCAGCTCGCGTGCTCGTTTGAAGAAGTCCAGCCCGCGGCTGTCAAAGGCATCAACCTTCCCGCGGTCGACAGATCGTTCATGAGCAGTGCCTGGGTCACAATCCAGAAGGATAGTCAGGTCGGGTGTTTCCCAGCCAAACATTCGGTGGTCGTCAATAATCTCTCTGACGGTCGGATGATGCGGTGAAGTGAACTGCCCCTGGTATCCGATCGTGCTGAGAATGAATCGATCCATCAGGACTGTTCGGCCAGCCTGTAGCTTTGGTTTCAGGATGTGTGTGTCACGATCCCAGCGAACAGTGCGGATGACATCATATTCAGCCCGAGCATCACCGGCGCTTTTCATGAGCTCGTCACGCCACAGCTGCGAACCCGGCATATCTTTGCCCAGCTCGCTTGTGATAAATGAGTCATGCCCGTCAGCAGCCAGCTGCTTTGAAATTTCTTCGATCAGCGTTGTCTTTCCGCTGCCATCGATGCCTTCAACTACAATGAACATACTTTCTCCGTCAGCATCGCTAGGATGCAGAGTAGGGTGATCAAAGCCATGCCGAGATGGCGATCATGTGTGACTGAGGGGTGTGAATATTGGCGTGAATTTGGCTGGCGCATCATTGACCCTCCGTAACAGGCTCAGGAAAGAGCGAGCCACACAGCGCCAGCAAGGCTTTAACTTGTTGGCAAATCACCAGCACCTGGATGGCTGTTTCATTGCGCCAATGCTCTTCAACTGAATCAAACTCAGGGGGATCCGCTGGATCATCAAAGCAGATTGATTTGAAAGACAGGTCAGACTTCAGCTTGAACTGGCACCCTTTCCCGATCAGTGAGATTTCCGTGACCTGGTAACCAGAGCCCAGGGCATCTTCAATTTGGCTCAGCCCAAATCCAACTGACTCTTTTTCTTTCAGTGTGAGTACCTGATCGTTCTGGCCGACCATTTGCAGATATTTGCCAAGATCGAATGCACCCAGGTCAAAATTCGACCCACCAGCATAACTGTGGATACGCTCGGTTAACTCATGAGTTAACGGATCAATGCGCAGTGGCACAGCCTTGAAGCTTCCAAGCGCCTCGCGCAGCATGCAGATCATTTCGTCAGCGGCGCCAGCAGCACCGGCGCCAACAATCAAGAGCGCTTCCTGTGCGTGGTAGTAAGCATAGGTATAACGTGTCTTGATGAAAGCTACAGGCAGCATGGACAGCATCACGTCATCACGAATCTGCAATTTTTCTTTGCGGTATACCTGCCGGTCCTGCTCTTTCTCGATTTCAGCAACCTTCTCACTGACCGCCTTGTTCAGCACTGATGCCGGCAGGATCTTTTCATCGGTACGCATACAAACTACCCAACCACCCTCGATAGGAGAAACCAGCTGCCCTGTGTGCGGGTTATCGATAAATCCACATGATTGCTTGGCGGCAGGCTGTGGCTCTTTGAATGGCACTTGAATCAGCAACTCCGCCAATTCATCCACTGACTGTGTGACAGGGATGCCGTAGATGTATGCACTCTTAATTTGATTCATGGTTGGACCCCTGGGTGGCTTGTTGACGGACAATTGCTTTAGCAAAAGCAACGCCATCCAAATATTTCTTATGGTCACGACCTTGGTATTCATCATGTGACTTGATCTTATTTTCACGAAAGACAGCATCGAACTGGCCCTCGAACACATCCATGTCAATTGGCTGGCTCATGCGGCCACCTGCTGGCGCATGCTGACGACGCGTGTTAGTTGATTGATGGGAACGTGACCTTGCAGACCGTTAAGCCAAACCACCGGCTCTGCTGAATTGTTGTAGGACTCCACCACGGCAACAAAGGGGCCGCGAATAGCCAGCTCAAACCGGCCAGTGACTCTAAACTTCACCTGGTCAGTAACTCCGATACCATGAAGGCTTTTGAAGCTGATGGTGTTTAACCAGGCAACGCACTTTTGCAGCACCTCGTCTTCACTGTAGCCACAGAACAGGCCAGAGAGGGCAGGGCATACCCTGCCTTGATCATTGCCCTGGATGGTTTGAATCGCAGCAGGAACCATTGAGGACCTACCTGCTGGATGCACTTTTTAACCTCTGGCACCAGCGCCAGCACAAATTGCCGTTTCATTGCTTGTCTCCTGGTAGGTAAGTAACGAATAGGCCGTCATCCCACACAAGAACGGGCTGGAGGCCTGTGGCGTTAATGAAGTCGATGTCTAACTGGGCATCACCTGCTTTGCCTCTGAGGCGGTGCCGGCGGTGACCGCGGCGAGTAGAGCGGCCACGGCGCATGAAGGGGTCACGCTCGTGATCGTCAGCCTGAGCAGGTGTCGGGAAAGCTGGCGCGATGGCAGAGACAAACATCACGAGTGCCATCAGTCGTAGGATGCCGCGTTGGAATGCCACGGACACTGCTTCTGCAGCAGTCTTGGCCTGCAGCTTGAAACGAACAGTGTCCATCAGCATCACAACATTTGCAGGGCTACAGGACATCATCCGTGCAGCTTCTTTGCGTGTCATACCACTGGCTGTCAGCAATAATGCTTCAGCTTGCCGCTTTGGTAGGCCTGTGACTTTTAGGTGTGACATGATTACAACCTCTCTTTTATGATGAATATAACTATAGTTGTAATTAGCGTCAATAACAAAAGTTATATTTTTGGCTGTATTACCCATTTGGGTTAGTGGATAAAGTTTGTAGGTGGGTAGAATTGCCGAATAAAGAAAGGATATGAGATATGACGATAAATTATTTATCGGTGATAGTTTTTGGTGTGATTGTAGGCCTTGTGCCTGCCTTCATTGCTAGTAGCAAAGGTAGAAAATTTCTACCTTGGTGGTTCTACGGAACCTTCCTTTTCCTTATTGCATTGATCCATTCATTGTTGCTGTCAGAAGATCAAAGCGTAAAGGATGAGCGCGCCCTAGCTAGTGGCGGGTCAATGAAGTGCCCATTCTGTGCAGAAGTAATTAAGAATCAGGCAATTGTTTGCAGGCACTGTGGGAGGGATATTCCAGAGGGTAGTGCATCTGAGAGGATAAAAGCTGATCAAGCCAATAACCCGGCTAAGTTCAAAGGCCAAGTGATAAATGACGGTAAAGACTGGGTCTGTCTGTGCGGCACAGTCAATCCATATGACAGAGATCAGGAGCGACAGCCTTGCTCTAATTGCACGACACAGAGGGATTCAGTGCTAGAAATTGGTTCTAAGTTTTAATAGCTTACAGGGAGTTTGATCAGATTGAATCATGTTCAAATAGAGAGAAGAATCAGTTTTTTAATAAATAAATCATAGGCGATTTGGGTAGTGAATTAGTGGGTTAGTCTTGAACAACATGCCTCAATCAAAGAGATAGCGTTCAGGGTACACCCCAGAAAGCAAAAAGCCGCCCAGAAGGCGGCTTTCATGAAATTGACAGAGTTTTCTTTTTAATTACTCTTGTTCTGCATCTTCTTCTGGCTGCACTTGCTTTAAGGCTGCTGAGTCGTCGAAGGTTGGCATGCGGTAGAGAGGAACATTAATTGTGCTGTTCATCCCCAGCTTTAAGCAAGTGGACTGAACAAATTCGCGCCAAAATGGCCATACATTAAAGCCTACATGAGTTTTTGCGAAAGCATCTAGTTCTTCGGCTACTAATTCTCCTGGAGCAACATACCTAGCTTCAAATGTTGCCATGATTTGAATAGGTGGTTCATAGTCTTCATCATCGCTATTTTCATGCTCTTCGTCTGGCACTAGCCTGACACCGATGCGATAGTGGAACGAATATAGATGAGACTTAGTTTTTTCTTCGGCCTCGGCATTCTTTGGCGTTCGCGATATTTCAAAATCATCTACATCAGCCGGAGCCTGAAAAGATTGTGAGCTCATCTTGCCAAAATCAGTGCCAATAGTGCTGCAACCTTCTCTAACCTGAACGTTAGAACAGCGCAACACAATGTCCTTAATGGCAAGCTTCTGGGCAACTTCTCGGCCTAATGCCAAGGTCTCATCCATTAGACACTAACCTCTCATCTGTATCCGACCAAGTGCTATTGGAGGCAACATTTGTTTTAATTTTATCCGCCCTGAGAATGACAACATTGTCTTTTTCCGGGGCACTTTGGTTTTCCCACTTCCTGGCAGGTTTGGGTTTCTTTATGAGTACTCGAGCTTCAAGGCTGGCTCCAAGTGTAAAGGCAATATCTGATAATGTTCCCAGCGTCATGTTACGAGAGCCATTAAGAGTCTGGGTAACAAAAGATGGAGACTTGCCCAACTTTCGAGCCAGTTCTTTCTTAGAAACTCCTAGCTCCTCCATAGCAACCAGGATGTCCTCTGTTACGTTGTAGACAAGATCTTCCCTGGCAAACAGCTTCTCTTCAGCTCGGCTGAATTGTGTGTCCTCTGGGTAAAACATATGTCTAGCGCTCATCGCCATTTTCCTCAATTCTTCTCCAGTTATTTATAACTTTCTTCGTCTCATCGCTACTGAGATCATTATAATTTTTGTAAATGTAGTGGCTTATAAAGTATGTGTTTGGTCGTGTTTGCGACTTCCAACAGTACCCGCGTATCGGCATTCTCTTTAATGCATTAAAGTGCTCAGTACTGGTCTGGCCTGCTAGCCTTGGTAACGCAGCCTCTTTTGGGAAGTGCTCCCTAGAAAGCTTGTCGCCATTTGATAAACGTTTTATTTGGCTAATAATGTTGCGAGTCATCCTACGTTGCTTGTTTGCAGGATGAACTCGTGCCAATGCTTTCTCAAAAGATTTCAACGCTCCATTGCAATGGATAACAGTGAAAGCATCACCTTTGTAGCTTGATTCAAGTTCTTCTTTTTTAGGCTTGGTCAATTTGGGTCAGCACTATAGTTAATATATATGTTAATTACAATGGCTTTTCAATGGGCTGCTGATTTAATTTTTTAATGTCAATGGTTAATAATAGTTATTGTACTCGTTTGCATCAGCCTATTGATTGAGAGAAACGGCTTAACTAACAGTATGATAAGCCACTACATAAATGACGTTGCTCAAGATACAGTAGTCTAGATCCAAATTTTAATAGTTGCGTTGAGTTGACCTATTGCTGAGATAGAAGATTTGAGCGTTATTTGTTCAATAAAAACGATGACTTAGAAAGATAACTCTCTATTATATTCTTTATGTGAATTTCTAGGTATTAGCCAAATAGGTATGGTCGAGGTGTCACTGACATTTCCTATTTTGCTAGCATGGGCTGAGAAGGGTTTCTATTAACTCTTGCCGTGCGGATCCGGTCACCCAGAGTAACTGGGGCGGGCGAGGCTTCTGATTTCATGCTATACCCCTAATACCAGCCAACAGGAAGCAAGCTTGGCTGAGCCCGCCGAAGTCTGGCGGGCTTTTTTTAAGCTGACTTTGTGCTGGCGCCATCAACAAAAGCCCAAATAAGGGCAGCTATCCATCCTATGAATGACCAACCCAGCAGCAAGTTGATAAGTAGTATTGCGGCTGTATTCCTGTGATTTCGTCGCCAAGCAATGAAGGAGGGCAAAAAATATAGGAACAACATAGGGATAAAGAATATCGACATTTCAAGGATACTCATGCTACCCATTCCCATTAGCTATCTCCTAAGTAAAATTATCAATTCTCAGTCTGTTGCCGGTTTCTACTGTCTACTAAGGACCAAATTAATGCTGCGAACCATCCCAGAATAGTCCATCCAATCAGAATGTTAACCAACGATATAGACCCCAGATTCTTGTGCCGGCGGCGCCAAGCAATAAAAGAGGGGAGGAAGTATAGAAGCAATAATACTATTTGCCATAAGGCAAGTCCGCCAATTCCCATAGTCTCTCACTGTTCTAGTTAGGTGCTTATTGTAGTGTCGACTGTTACTCTGGCAGATAGCTACCAATGACTACACCACATATGTGCATTTCTTCAGTAATATCTATCTTGTCATATGTAGTGTTGATTGGTTTAAGGTACTTGCGCCCTGCATCCTCTACATAAGATTTGAAGGTGTATTCCCCATTGGCTTTTGCGACTACACGGCAGCCATTTGTTACTGCTTTGTCGGGATCAACATAGATTATGGTGCCAGCTGGGTAGCTTCTTTGACCTGGGAACGGGCTCTGCATGCTGTCATTAACAACTCTCAAAGCAAAGGTATGAGGGCCTGCAGTTTTGGGGCCTGGTAGCCATTCTTCTGCATCACCTGGTGGATAAAGATCTGGTGACTCGCACAGTTCTCCAGCTTGAACCCATGAAATCAATGGAATTTGACGGCCTGCATTATATTTTGCTGGTGCCTCAGAGATGTTTCCACTATCGGGGGCGCCATAAAGCAGATCTGCCGGCGTGCATTGCAAGGCTTCAGCTATTTCATGGATCTTAGTTGTACCTTGCGCCTTACCAGACACCAGCTTTTGAATAGCTGCCTGTGAGAAGCCTACGCGCTCACCAAGCTCGGCTTGCGTCATGCCCAGCGCCTTCAATCTGGCTTTCATGTTTCTACCCAGTACGCTCGGCATACGATTACTGTCCACAATAAGTCATTAATGACTTCATTTTATAACCAAGGTTATAAACATTAAACGAACTATAGTTGTTGACGTAAATACAACTATAGTTATAATCTGGCGATAAATTACCACTTGTTGGAGGCAGGTACGGTGAATAAAACCACCGCAATTGATCATTTCGGTACTCAATCAAAGCTGGCATCTGTTCTGAATATCTCTCAAGCAGCAGTATCTAAATGGCCTGAGCTCGTTCCCGAAAAGCAAGCAATCAAGCTATCCCTGATTACAGGTGGTCAGCTTCATTACGACGCTGCCTTATATCTTCCTTCCTCCACAGAACCAGTATCCCAGGAAGAGGTTGCCTAATGAATTCGCATGACGGATATGGGGATTTATACAGTAGTCCTAGAAATTCACTTTCTTCTAGTCTGAAATTTCATGATCGAGGCAAGTCGATTTATTTTCCTTCTGCTTGCTCGAATTTCAGTGAATCCAGGATGGTCATTCATCGAGATCAACCTTTTTTCTTCTTTAAGCCGAGAATAGGCATATTGGAAAAGCTTACTTCGAAACCAACCTGCATATCTGTAAAAGAATTTGATGTCTACTTCAGTAAGTCTGATTTTAACGAAATTTCCATGGACAAGAATCTTACTGTCAATCGAGTCAGCAACTTTATTGAATTCCTCTCTGCGTTTGCACTTCAAATCCAATTGGTGCTTCAACAGAACTCCTGCAAGAAAAGATATCAAAGCAATAGTCTCAGCACCTATGGCAGAACTAAATGCAGTTATCTCGGTAATTCCAGTGGGAATGTTAAGCATGATGGCTCCTTATACTTTTGGGTGATGAAAATTCTATATTTGAATTCTATTCAGGAGGTCAGTGAAAAGTATAGAGCGTGGAGGAGGGGGACAGGCCTAACCTGGCAATTAAGACCGAAAAAAGGGCTATTAGTTATAAGTGCTTCAAGATTGTTAGTAACAAGCTTGAATTGCTCTTAATAACACTAGCATTCGGTAATAGTGACTATTGATTAAAGGCTGATGGTGGAGATGAGTAAATCAAAAAAATCGGATAATCGGGTCGCAGTGGCCTTGACCATTTTAAACACCCAGAACTTACTTGGCGGACTCTGCTGTGCAAGTAGGGAGTTGGATAGGGCAGTCGTCGGCCTGCCCAAATCCGCTCATGAATCTCATGCTTATCAGCGAATTCAGAGTATCCGCAAAGAGCTAAAAGATATTACAAACTCATTAAATCCAACCGTTTTCCTCGAGGATGTGCCGTCGGTTGATGTCTCCAGAGGAGTCGTGACACTTAACGTGGGGGACGATTGAATCTTCTTTGATGATATAAGTCACGTCGTGAATGAGAAGTTCCCTACCGGGTTCCAAGTGCCCGACAGGGTGGCTAATAGTAAATGTTTCTCCAACTCGAGGAACAAAGCTGGTTGGCACCTCGATGGTGTTAGTGAGGGCAAATGTTTTGCTGTAGAAATCAATGATCATAAGTATCTCCGTGATGTTTGATGGTTGTGGTGACTTAAAAATAGCACGGGATAGGGTAATGGCCTAAACCCTTAAAGCACGTTTATCCAGTGCGTGTGAAGAGGCCTCAAATAACAGTCGAAGGGTAGAGTGAGAGAACAACATGATTGACACAGATTCGCACCAGCCGTATGCTGATCTCGTTGCTGCAAAATCAGTAACCAGGTTTGGCGACCTGAAGATAACAGGCGGACACAACCGCCATCAGTGCGGTTTTTTTGTGTCCGTAACACGGCAAGCTCAATGGGCGGGCCGTGTGGGAGGCGCGAAAGCGCCTGCCGGGTGCCTGTTACTCGGTTCGCCAACCTGCACGGTTCCGTCCACCCTTTTGGCGAGGGGTGTGCGGAAATCAATTCCGTTTAACAGGAGCATTGCCATGTGCAATAGACACACCCGAGATCCGTCCTCTCTTGGCGCCTCTGAGCGCGCTCAACACTACCTCGAACTCGAACGCATCACCAGTACTGCCTACGGCATACATCAGCTTGCTGAAGCGATCAAACAGCTAACTGAAGCCTATCCATCACTAGATGCCAACATGATGCGTGGCCTTGCTATCACTATTTCAAGCCTTGCCGGGGATATCGCCTGGAATGAACTTCTTGGTGAGCTGCTGGCGCAATATGGGAATCAGGAGATATTGCAATGATGTCACCATTTGCGATTGTGCCCGTTGAGGCATGCCAGGATCCCCGGTTGACAAAAATGCAGCTTAGGATGTTGATCTGCTTGTTATCATTTCGAGCAAAAAATACTGATACCGTCTGGCCGTCCAGAGACGAGCTTTCACTTCGCTCTGGATACTCACCAAGCGTCTGTAGCCGGGTCACGTCTCAGCTAGTTGGTTTGGGATGGTTGGAAAAGAGTCAGAGAGGCAGAAAACGTTCAGCTGTTTACAAGATAACAGTGCCCGATCTGGTCACTGTTTCTGAACCCAATAATGAGGCTAAAACGGTTACCGATTCAGTCACTGTTTCTAATGATAAATCAGTGACCAGTCCGGTAACTGATAGTGAGAGTGAAAACAGTGACCAGTTCGGTAACTCTATTGAATCCCCAAACAGTGACCACTCCGGTAACGGTTACCAAACCGGTAACAGTGACCAGTTTGAACACAAAACAGTGACCACTCCGGACACTAAACAGTTACCGAACTGGTCACAGGCATATGAACATACCAAGAACATACCAGGAACAAACCATATATCACGTCCGGGAAAGATCCCGGACTCTCATCCGGAAGATCTCAGACTTGCTGAATTTATTCTCTCAGGAGTCGTTGATGC
>OJDN01000529.1_pt1 | contig 12962 bp, 13 predicted proteins | sample 1592731 | NCBI WGS metagenome assembly OJDN01 (sample SAMN05416881, study PRJEB24817) | seawater metagenome | isolation source: Sea water | place: Canada:Atlantic | collected 2013-11
AGATTCGCCTTAGTCTCGTGGGCTCGGAGATGTGTATAAGAGACAGGGTCACAACGGTGGCCGGATCAGCCAACACCACGGCGGATATCACCACGAGACTGGCTGCCAGTTGCCATCTCATTGGGCCAACGTCCGCCCAATGGCCAGGTAGTCGGCGTCGGGATCAAAGCCATCTGCTTGCAGTTCACCCCGTGTTTTGAGGTGCAGCTCGTACTGACGGCCGCGGGGGACCTGGCCCTCGCGGCGCCAGCGATAAATGTTATGCGGAGTGGTATTCAGGGCACGGGCCGCCGCCGAGGCGTTGTTCCCGAAATACCGGATCACTTCATCGACAGACATGCTCACGCCTCCCTATCCAATACAGCCGCCCTCATCTATTGAGGGGGGACTACCGGTGTGTGCCGCGATCGGAGCCTTAGGTTAGGATCACTGCACATTAGGTTTTAGTATCGGTTTATAGGTTTGTATATAACTTCATTCTTGTCAACAATGTCTGTAGAATTATTTGACACCCCGGCACAACAACGAAGCAGGAGCCCATGGCGACCTCCTTAGTGACACAGAGCATGCTGCTCGACCTGGAGACAATGGCGCGGACTCACTCGGCCTTCGCGGATCGCCTCAATGCTCTGCTGGACGCGCTATCTGTGCCACCCCAAGGCCAGGGACGCTCGACATGGCTGGTCCAGGCGGCCGAGATCCGTCCTGTGTCGGCTGGCGCCTGGTTCACCGGTACCAAACCCCGGCGCAGCAACCTCTCGACCCTCGTCAATTACATCACCACCCATTACCCGGTGAACGTAACCCAGGATGAGCTACTCGATTACTTGACCGGCAAATACGTGGCCCTGGACGTGAACGCCGAACTGGCCCGTAGCGGGCTGACGCCACCCCAGCAGGGGTTTGTACAGACCGTAGTGGCTCGCGCGATGAAGGACAAAGGGCTGGATCCCCTGGAACCGGACCAATTGCTGCTCTGGACCAAGGTGGTGGTCCGGGTTGCCCGCTATTACGCGATCAAGGTCGGCAAAGGACCTGCCCCGGATGAACACACGGTGCTGGCAACGGCGGCGGCCTTCCTTGAACTCGCGAGACTTGATGCGATCTAGCATGGGAGCCCAGGCGGAGCGCGGCGCCATCCTGCGCTGGGTGGTCGGGCTGATCTTTGGCCTGCCGATTGCCATCGTGCTCGGCCTGAATCTCTCTTTCCAGCTACCCGGAAAAGCCCCGGTACCGGATCCTGCGGCCACCGTGGGCTATTTTGCCTACGGCTCCAACATGAATGATCGCTACTTCACCCGGGTAAGGGGTATCGACCGGGCCCAGAGCCGGATGGCGGCCCTCGCGGATTACGCGGTCACCTTCGACCTGGACGGGATGCCGCCGCTGGAGCCGGCCTTTGCCAATCTGACGGCAGCACCCGGCGCCATGGCCTACGGGGTCTATCACCGCCTGCGCGAAGACGAATTTGCGCGCATCATTGATAGCGAAGGAGACGCCTACGCTATCCGCGACGTCACGGTGACTTTCCAGGACGGGTCCACCGCGCAGGCCAGAACCCTGATCTCCAAACCCAGTCTCGTCACGCCCGCCCTGCCCTCGCGGCGCTACCTCAACTACATGCACGAGGCCGCCCAGCAGTACGAGATGCCCGTCGAGGTCGTTGAGCGGTACGATCCGGCTCAGGGAGCCTATTTCCCTGTTGTCTCGGAATGCTTTGGTGCCCTGATCCAAACCGCGGTATGGGTCTTCGCGCGCACCTGAAGCCCGTTCGGGTCACGAGGCAAGGCCATCACGCCTTGTGCTCATTGCCGTCTCCGTCTACGTTGAATAGCGGGACGGAAAAACACGCTGATGCCATGACATCATCCTTTAAAATCGGGTGCGCGCTCGGAGCCGCGCTGTTCACTTTCTACGCGCAGGCTCAAGAGTCGCTCGAGGAATACCCCCTCGTTCCAGACCCGGCAGACGACGTGATCATCACCGCAGACAGCGGTGCCTTCTTCATCACGCCAGCCCGCATGCAATCCTCCTACCTCGACACACCAAACGCGGTCACGCAGCTGGAAGTCGCCACCCTGCGCAAACTGGGCATCACCGACATGGTCGATGCCCTACGGCTGGTGCCCGGTATGATGGTGAGCGAGACTCACGGCTCCGACGTCTCCGTCGGCTACCACGGGGCCAATGTCAACGTGCCGCGGCGCAGCGAGGTCCTGTATAACTCCAACCGCCTGCAGCGCCCCGGCTACGCCGGTGCCCACTGGTACCGTCTGCCCCTGGATCTGCAAGACCTGAATTACATCGAGGTCGTCCGCGGACCCAGTCCCGAGTACGGCACCAATGCCATGACCTCAACCGTAAACCTGATTCAGGACACCATCGCCACACGCGGACTGTATGGCTCCACCCGGTTCGGCGAGGGGCAAACCCGGGACCTGTTCCTGAAGGGCGGCTGGCAGCTCGGTGAAACCCAGTTGGGGTTGCGGTATTTCCATCGAGAAAACAACGGCTTCGATGCCGCCGCGGATTTTGAAGGCAACTACGAGAATGACGTCGCCACCGACTCGGTCATGATGAATCTCGAACACCGGCTCAGCGCGAATTGGCTGCTCGACATCGCCGGCTCCTACGCGGATTCGAGTTACCAAATTCCGGGATTCGATCACCTGAATTCTGATGACCCTTTCCTGGCGGTGGCACTTAGCCATTTCCGGGTGTCACCGGACGCAGATGAGACGAGCGGGTTTTTCTCTGCGGAGCTGCACGGCGCAGCCTACACCGGCGATATCGGACACAACATCACCGTGGGCCTGAACGCCAGCACCTACGCACGCGATCAGGCCATTAGCCTGTGTGGTAACAACTTTGCCTTTGATCCGCGGGTTGCCGAAGTCGATGCCCTACCCTCAGTCCACTTTGATATGCGGGATCAGATCGCGGTCGTCGGCGCCATGCTGTCGGGCAACCTGGTCCTGGACCATTCACTGATTCAGACACCATCCAAACAAGAGCAGGCCACCATTGATGCACTAGGCCCTTACCTGCAACGCTACGGTCTGAGCCTGTTGGAGGAGCGGTGCGGATTCACTGATCAGGACCTGGACGAGGATCGCTACGAGCTGAACGGCAATGTGGTCTCCCGACTCTCCAACACGCTCGAGAACGTCTTCGGGCTGGCCTACACCCGCAACGATGTCACCTCCCAGACCTATCTCAATGGCGAGGTCGACCAGGATACGGTGCATCTCTACGATACTCTGCGCTACACGCCCTCCCCACGCTGGGTGTTCAATGGCACGCTGGCATGGGAATCCACCAGCACAGTGGACAGCGACGAGGCACTGTCCTACCGCGTTGCTGCGAACTACCAGCTGCAGGAAAATCTTGTACTGCGGGCCATGCATGCCCGGTCTGAACGACTGCCCGATGTGTACGAAACCGAGCGGATGTGGACCTATGCCGTGGATTACGATGCCGGCGACACTGACCATTTGGGGCGGCCAGGTGCCAGTCTGATCCGGACAGCCTCGTCACCGAACCACCTCAAACCCGAGGTACTTGAACACAGCGAAATCAGCCTGTCCTACAGCCAATTCAATCGCCTTCAAGCAGATCTGACGGTGTTCTATGAGGACTACAGCGACCTGATCTCTGAACCCTTCAATTACGTTGACTTCAGGCTGACCAACAATGGCAAACTCCAGACGCAGGGCGCCGAACTGGGGGTCCACCATACGCTGCGGAACGGCATCGAATGGGGTGCGTCCTACGTGTACCTGGATGCAGAAACCGACACACCCTTTGAGGGCACTCTACGACCCGACCACGCCGGCAGCCTCTGGGGCATCGTCCCCCTCGGGTCAAACAGCGCGCTGTCGGGTGTCTACTACGGTACAGCAGCTGTCGCCGATGGCTCCTACGATCGGTTTGATCTGACGTTAAGCCACCGGATACACATACAACGTGGACACATCGACCTCCAGGTCAATTACCGGCACTACCCGGATGGCATCAATGCTTATACGGAAATCTCATCTCTGACGCCCAATGTTGCTTTGGTCGACGGGCAAGACCGAGTCTTTGTCACCGCTTCGCTGGCGTTTTTCTAGTTCCTTCAAAGACAGCTGCGTCCTCAAAGCCGACGTTCAACGCTTCAAGCTGGGGCGCCGGTCACGGCGTCCCGGCGCGAAGCGCCCGTGCTGCCTTGACTTGTTAACTGGTGCAACACTACGAAACCGATCTCCGTGTTGTAAGTTTTGCAGCTAGCCAATAGGACAAAGGAAACAGACCAAGTTGCATTACCACCCCAAAAATCGCTCCGTGAGAATGAAAAAAGGCGAACCCTTTGGGTAGATCCGAAATAATGTTCCAGTATTGCCAAACGAAAACCAAACAGGAGGCACCAACGATACTGGCCATTGATGGCGCTCCAACATAAACGCACAGAGTCAATGCCACAGGTAAAACAAGAATTAAGTTTACGACGATATCGTGCGTGTGCAGGAATGCATAGAACGCCAAGTCACCATAAGGTAGTACCGCGTCGATAGCCCAATCTAAAGAAGGATTCCGTGCAGCGAGCACGCTCCAAAAATGCATCATCGACATGAGGTACAGCGGCCATACCGCGAACGGAATAAGATTAACGAAGAATCTCTGCATGGGCTAAGCCAGTTAACGCCCGGCTTTGCGGCGCGCCTGCGCGTCCGGCAACAGCCGATTGTTATAAGGCGGGTGGCACATAGCTTGCTATCTCCCTGGGTAAATCAGCCATACGCGAGAATACATGGTGCGCACCAGCTGACAGAAGCTTCTTTTCATCCATTAGGGCGGAAAATCCAAATACTGTCATACCTGCCGCGGCAGCTCCAGCAACGCCCAAAGGGCTGTCTTCAATCACCAAGCATTTGCTTACATCAGCAACACCCATTTCTTTGGCTGCATGCAGGAAAACATCAGGAAATGGCTTGCCGCGCGCAACATCTGATGTGCTGAATACCGCACCTTTAAAATGCGCCATTAACCCAGTTTTACCTAATGTGGTTCCCATTTTTTCGTGCGACCCACTTGATGCCACGCAGAATGGTACGGTAAGCGCCTTCAGTACGAATTCTATTCCCTCTACGGCGGTTACCCTCGCACCTAGGGCTGAATTAATTTCATTTTTGTAACGATCTTCTAGTCCGGCTGGAGGTTCACGCCCCAACATTTCACGCAATATATTCATGCATTGCTGAGAGGAGTTGCCAACGAAGATATTGAACATATCAGCCAATGTAAGCGATAAGCCGCATTCCCGATTCAGGATTTCCGCAAAAACTTCGTTTGCAATTCTCTCGCTGTCTACGAGAACGCCATCACAGTCGAAAATAATCAGGTCAAAGTTTCGCAATTTTCATTGAGCCTTATAACGCCGCCAGCAGCGGGCGCGCTGTAAGCGCGTCCGGCGACCGTAGGGAGCGAACTGCCTGGCCTGGTTAGGCGTCGTTGCGGCCTGATTACTCAACAGTTTCTGGCTCTGGTTCGGGAGGCTCATCACCACGCTTCCGAAGTTCAGCCAACGCAAGGCGTACATCACCTCCATATCGGCGAAGGGCTCTCTTACACTCGAGTAAGCCAGCCCCGGATTCAAATCGGAGCTTCCTGATCTTCTCGGCTTCATCGTTGTGCTCCATAGACCGCCTAACGCCGTGGTTTGGTGCAGCCGGAACAGAGCGAAGCGGCGTGTAGGCTGTCCCAGCCGCGCGCTTTTTGCGCGGCGAGTAACACCACCTTGTTAGCACCAGCCCACTGCGACATATCGGAGCCCTGTTCCCACCGGTAAACTCTTATGGATTAAGTTAAATTTTGTAACATAAAAAGTGTCTACCGTTTTCTGGTCTAAGGATACTCTGAATAAGTCTGGATTTTTGCGATAATACGCCATGCCCCAACAACAGGATGTCAGCATGACCCAGATGACCTTCGCCGAGGCCGAGTTTGCCAACAAGAAGCGCAAAACCCGGCGTGAGATTTTTCTGGAACGCATGGACAAGCTTATTCCCTGGGCCAAACTGGAGAAGAAGCTCCGCAAGCATTATCCCAGGGGTGAGAATGGCCGTCCGCCTTACCCGCTTCCGACCATGCTGCGGGTGCATTGCCTGCAGTTGTTCTACAACCTCAGTGACCCAGCCATGGAAGACGCGCTCTATGAGCTTGAATCCATGCGGCGGTTTGCCGGCCTGCGGCTCTCGGAGAGGATTCCCGACGAAACAACTATCCTGAACTTCCGGCACTTCCTTGAGAAGCGTGGCCTGGGTCAGGTCATCTTCGATACCGTCAACCAGCACCTGGCTGATGAAGGTTTGGTACTCAAGGAAGGCACCATCGTGGATGCAACGATCATCGCCGCACCGAGCTCGACCAAGAACAGCGACAATGCGCGCGACCCTGAGATGCATCAAGCCAAGAAGGGAAACCAATGGCACTTTGGTATGAAGATGCACATCGGCGTCGATGAGACCTTTGGCCTGATCCATAGTGTGGCGACGACCCCGGCCAATGTCAGTGACATTACCGTTGCGGATCAGCTTCTGCACGGTGAAGAGCAAACTGTCTGGGGAGATGCTGGATATACAGGCATTGAGAAGCGCGAGGAACACAAGGACCGCCCGGTCGACTGGGAGGTGGCCATGCGTCTCGGACGCCGCGCCCAGCTTCCCGAGAGCAGTCTGCTGCATGAGGTCGAGAGGATGAAAGCCAGTATCCGGGCCAAGGTCGAGCATCCGTTTCTGACCATCAAGCGGATCTTCGGCTACAGTAAAGTCCGCTACCGGGGCCTGCAGAAAAACCACAACCGATTGGTAGTGCTCGCAGCGTTCACCAACCTGCTGCGCGCCAGGCCCTACTTGGCAATATAGGGTTAGTGCGCCTGCTGCACGGGAATTACCCGGCAGCAAGGCGATTAGAACCCCGAAACTGGGATATTTATGACCAGAAATCACCATTTTGAACTCTGTGCGACTGAAATCATGCGTTGTTCAGAGGTTCCCTAAGCGATTGTAGCTTTTACGGATTCCGTGTTTCTCGAGCTCGTCCTGTATCGCGTAGGCCATAAACTCGATACCTCTGTCCGTATGGAATATCAACCCAGGGCGTGGCCGCCTCCTGCCGATCACCCGTTTCAGCAATGGCAGTACATCGTCAACTGTGCGACTCCTGCTTAAAGACCACCCGAGTATCCGGCGAGAGAATACGTCCATTATCGTGATCAGGTACTGATACTGCGAACCGACTTTTATGTAGGTGAGATCTGCTACCCATTGTTGATCACTCCGTATCGGGGTGGCCTCCTTCAACCGCAGGTTTTCACCCGACTGTTGAAACCGTCTCAGCCTCGGCGACCTCCGTGTCACTGTCACAACCCTACCCTTGACACCCATATCCCGCATCAGCCGGGCAACCCGCTTTGCGCTGACACCAGTTCCCTGATCCCGTAGGCTGCGATGAATCCGCGGGCTGCCGTATACCTCTCTGCTTGCCGCGTGGATCTCAACGATCTTCTGGGAGAGTTCCACATCCTCTCTAGCCCGGTTGCTCGGTCGGCGCTTCAACCAATCGTAGTAACCGCTGCGCGACACACCCAGCCAATTGCACAGGTATCTGACACCTAATCGCTTTCCGTGTCTCTGGATGAATCCAAAGCGCTCTGATGTCGTTCCGCCAGATACCGTTGCCACTTTTTTAACAGGTCATTCTCCTGCCTCAGTCTCGCATTTTCCCGCTCAAGTTTTTTGAGACGGTCGAGTTCCTTCTCCTCCTTGCCAAGACCGGTAAGCTTTCTACGCTTGTCAGCCACGATTTTTCCTTCTCTATATTCCTTCCTCCACCGGGATAGCATAAAGGGATGGATGTCCAGCGTCTTGGCTACCTCCTGGACTTTCACATCCTCCAGGCGACTCAGCTCCACCGCCTTGACCTTGAACTCATTGGTGTATCGCCACGTCCTCCTCGGTTGCGTATATCTTGGCATCAACAGACTCCTCGTTAGATTGAGGTGTCCGTTCTAGCGGGTGAAGTTCACGTAGCGACTGATGCAACTTGTTATATGACTTTACGCTCCCCATCACGGCTTTTCACTAATCAAGTACGGCTCCGTGTCACAAGGTCTAGACTTTCTGCGATCAGTAGCTAGAGTCACGTCACAACACTTGGGATACCGATATACAGAAAGCGACTCCCCACCCTTTGCACCCCGACAATTTGGATTAATGTCGTTTACCCAGACATACTGCGCCAGCCTGGCGGTGTCTCCAGTTTCTTTTGTCTCGGAAATTTCCGCCCCAGTTATCCAAGAAATCCCATCCTGGGCTTCGCAGGAAACCACCTTTATTTCTATGAGCTCCGGCGGTTCAGGCACGCATGAACTCTGTGCGGAAACTGAAAAAAGGGCAACAAAAAGCATCGCCACTGACCATTGCGGAGTCATATAACGCCTGGCTTTGCGGCGTGCCGGAGCGCCAGCGAAGGCGCGTCCGACAACAGCCATTGGTTAGGTCTAGACATGTACGAGCAATGCTGGTGCATACGCAGACCAATAAAGAGCCACTGTACCCGCGAAACTCACGGAAATTGCGGTCAATGGCAACCATTTGGTTGCGCGGAACAGTGCTGAAAAGGCCAAGCCTAGACATAAAATAGGCAATACCACCCACCACTGAATCGTGCGGAAAACGAACTGCGAATAGGCCGTTTGCTCTACACCAAAGCTATACCAGATTTGCGTAAATGACTTGGCAGCCTCAGGTTGGTTTAGCACATAGATAAAGTAGGACTGCGCAAACACAAAGAAAAGAATGAACAACCAAAAAAACAGCTTCTTCATACGATGACCTAACGCCTTGCTTTGGGGCAGCCGAAACGCAGTGTAGGCTGTCCCAGCCGCGTAGCGGCGAACAACAGCAACTTGTTAAATGTGCTACTTGATAAAGTAACCAACTGCACGCCACTCACCGTTGACTTTACTAACCGTAATAGTTTCCGTTGCCGATTTCTTTTGCTCAAAACTGGTAGTGAGAGTTAGAACAACATACTCACCATCTGGGACACCTGGAAGCGAAGAGTGTGAGCTAGTGTTTTCAACTTGACGCGAAAGTACATTGCCAAGTGGAGCTCTTACTTGATTTAGCGCTTGAACCCATTTGGAGCTCGATAGTTGATTTTGGAAAAACGGGGCAGCTTGATTCCAACTTTCTTCGTAGCTCCCTGAGTCCACCACCTCAAGCCAAGAAATTGCAGAACTAACCTCATCCGGCTTGGCGGCCAAGCAAGCAACCGAAAACAAAAGCGCTATTGATATTGAAATTAACCTCTTCATGGATAGCTCCTTGTACATTTAACGCTTGGCTTTGCGGCGTGCCGGAGCGCAGCGTAGGCGCGTCCGCCAACAGCCACTGGTTATACGGACTTTGCCACCAACATCTCAGTAGCACCTTTTTGAAACCGGTAATTAACTGGCTGCAATGAGACATCAATCCCATCGGCGGATAATGCGGTCATTACCTGATCCAGATGCTTCGAGACCTCTCCGTCTAAGGATACAACAGGAAAGACACGGACTTCGGTCGCCACTCTGCATAGCTCCCGCATTGATGCGAGGTGAGTGGCCCTATCCACATGGTCACTGTAGAGAAAAAGATAATGGGAGCAGAGTGCCAAATCGAACTCGGAGTCGGAAAACGGCAGCGAAGGCAAAGACGCTGATACATACCGCCCTTGCTGACAACCCGCCTCAAAGTCGGCCAGGAACCTCGACATGGCATTCATACGGACCTCGCCAAGATGCTCGACGCTACTCAGTGACGCCCAAATATATTTGTCTGCGTCCTGCCGCATCTTAGTCATGATTTCCGGGTACACTTCATCAATCCGGCGACATATTTCGTTGACCTGAAACTGGTAAACCGGATCACAGGAAGTGACTTGGCACCCACGGCCTGTTGCCTCTACATTGAAGCTTGCGGGGCCATCACCGCAACCAAGGATACGCTTGTTCAGGTCACTCTCGGATAATCCGAACATCGCCTGATACTCTTCAAAAGATCGGCCCCACGGGACTACATTGGTTAACTTCAAATCTGACTCTCCTTAGTCTGTATAACGCTTCAAACAGCGGCGAGCGCACGCGAGTCCGGCGGCTTTAGCCGCGAACTGCTTTGACTTGTTATGTTTACGACTCACGAGACACCCAATAGTCAGGACGGCGGTGAAGATGAGCAATTGCCACGATGACAATTTCATCTTGCTCCGGACTATAATGGTAGATGACACCGTACGGGAATTTGGCAATTAGACAGCGCCGTGTCCCCGGACTGAACAATTGGTAGGCGACCGGAAACTGTCGTACACGGGAAATAGAACGGAGAACCTCACTGCGAAATCTGTCTCCGAGACCGATTTGTTCTGATTCGTAGTGGGTCACCGCTTCTTCAAACTCAATCTGGGCGAGCTTGAGAAGTTTTATCTCCACTTCAAGCTATCTTAAAGGCGTCAGCGAGGGGAATGGCGGACTCTCGGCCGCTCTTATAGGCAGACAACCTAGATTCGGCTTCTGACGCCCAGATAGCATCAAGTTCAGCATCAGGCTTGTCCAGGCTCAAAAGGATCTGCTCTGCAACCACTGCGCGCTCCAGTGCGGGAAGCTCAAGTGCTTGATCTATAATAACATTCGCAGCATCTGACATATGCCAAACCTCGTCCACTAAGACTCACAAACTATGGTAGCTCTGTGAGCTTTCCGAGTAAACATAACGCTTCAAGCAGGGGCGCACGGTAGTGCGTCCCGGCCCGCAGGGCCCTTGCTGCCTTGCCTTGTTAGCTTTCATTACACACGGCCCCTTTGCGCTGTATTTTACTAACGTCCGTGCCTGATGCAGCAATTGGAATTATCAGAAATCCAGTACCCGCAAAAGATGTGGACTGTTGCACGCGGCCTTGGCCTTCTTTATCTAGGCCCAGTAAAGTTTTACCTGTGCCTACGCCAATAAAAACATTACCAGGCTCGGTAGCGCCGGAAGCAACATACTCACGCTCTAGTTCGATACGTCCTTGTGCGAAATTAAAATGCTCACCTTTTTTGAATAATGATTTCTTAACCACACTGCCTTTGTTGAAGGCAGTAACGGTCAACTCAGAATTTCCTGATGCCTCTACCTGAACTTCATCGGGTAAGTGTTCTGCATCAAACTCTTTGGGCCACACTTTACCGCTTAGACAGGTTAAAGCTGAACCATCAGATGTGTCGCTACAATTTTGGTAGCACCCTTCAAACTGAGAAAGGCTTTTAGCCTCAGTAAAGCCTGAATCTTCAACTGGCTTTGTTGTAAAGGTGCAGCTCGATATGAAGGCTGCGGAGATCATTGTCAAAATATACTTATTCATAGAGAAAGCTAACAGTTTAATAGGCGGAATTCTGACTATGCCGCTCGAACTCGCAGTCAGGTTTGGCTTGAAATTTCTTATAAATCATACTTTTACCCTGCTGCCTGACCTTGAAGGGGCTGTTGAAAAGAAGCCTTCGTTGTTCATGAGACCTTTTACGGTCTTATATGCACTGCCGTGTGGGTTCAAATATCCCATAGAATCAGATGGTTATCTACAATGCCGCTGTGGAAAGGAAGCCATTCTCTCCGTTACTCATAGGACCTGATAGTAGATTTTTCGACCATTTGAACCTATAACTGTATATACGTACAGTATATGGGATCTTCAAATATGCCACGCTCCCCGTTCCTCGAAAAGGTTCGCAGCGAGATGCGGACTAGGCATTACAGCTTGAGAACAGAGAAAACATACCTGTACTGGATTCGTCAGTTCATCTGTTTTCATGACAAGCGCCACCCCGAACAACTTGGCAACCATGAAATTGAACGCTTTCTATCCCACCTTGCCGTCAACCGGCAGGTCAGCGCGGCAACCCAGAATCAAGCGCTCTGCGCACTGGTCTTTATGTACCGCCACATCATTGGCAGTAATATCGAAGGGCTCAAGTACGGCTTTTCCCGTCGGCAAAGACGGCTACCTACAGTTCTTTCTCCGGACGAAGTACAACTTATCCTGGCAGAACTCACGGGCAAATACTGGCTTCTGACAGCCATGCTTTATGGCTGCGGTTTTCGTATTCAGGAAGCTCTAACGCTCAGGGTAAAAGATATAGACCTGGGTAATAAATCAATTTTCGTTTTTCGGGGAAAGGGAGGGAAGGACAGATACACGCTACTCCCCGCGACGCTGGTTAAACCTATTCAGCATCAAATCAATGCTGTTAGAGATTCGCATGAAAAGGATCTGGACGATGGATATGGCTATTCTTCAATCGATAGCGCCTTAAAACGAAAGTACAGTCATGCCCTCAAGGATTTCGCCTGGCAATATCTTTTTCCTTCTAGTACACGGTGCCGGCATCCCGTGGATGGATACATATGCAGACATCACCTGCACGGCACCGCATACGCGAAACAACTCAGGCGAGCAGTGAGGACTAGCGGAATCACCAAGCGCGTGACAGCACATACCTTCAGGCATTCGTTTGCGACTAGCCTGCTCCAGGAGGGCAGTGATATCCGGACCGTGCAGGAATTGCTGGGTCACTCGGATCTGAGAACAACCGAGATATATACCCATGTAGTGGGGCAACATTGCGCCGGCACCCGAAGCCCAGTTGATTCAATTTTTCAAGACAGCTTAGCTCACCATTGAGCAGATAAGGTTACTTTTCAGCTCTATGGAAATGGCTGCTTTGTGGCGACAGCTGCCGAAACCCGATGATTCGGAAGATTCCATCCTCGTAGCTCTATCTCAGGTTCATCGATTGAAAACGATGCCGTTAGTTATTCACCGCGCCGACCGCCTTGGTGACCCTTCATTCGTAAGCGGCGTTAAATCTACCTACTTGTTCCTGGGATAAGCTGACACATTTTTTT
>OJDN01000532.1_pt1 | contig 12933 bp, 11 predicted proteins | sample 1592731 | NCBI WGS metagenome assembly OJDN01 (sample SAMN05416881, study PRJEB24817) | seawater metagenome | isolation source: Sea water | place: Canada:Atlantic | collected 2013-11
ATCTACACACTGCATATCGTCGGCAGCGTCAGATGTGTATAAGAGACAGCCAGTGGACACTGTCAATTCCCGGGACAGCGTGTGAATGGCCCCGGCCGAACGGATTTTGTCCTGAAGGATTTCCGCCAACTGGCTGACCATGTCTGGCAATGCCTGACCTTTTTCCGAATCTCCGGCAGCGAAATGCGCCAACAAATCATTCACCAGAGCCCGGGACTCTCATTCCCGACGGTAGGCCCCAAAAAGCTAGCAAATTGACCGCGATTGTCACAGCGGACAGCACCAACGTTGACATACCCAATTCTCTATTCCGATTGCAGACTAGAATGGAAACCCTTAACGCTCTCGATTGCACCGGTCACGCAATCCAAGTCCTGGCTTTCCGTACCGCCGGAAACACCGATGCCGCCGACCAGGGATCCCTCCCAGTACAACGGCAATCCGCCCCTAATCAGTGTGAAATCAGCACTGCGCCGTAGGCCATCCCGCACACGGGCAGCCTCCTCAGACAAAACCATTTCGACAGTCTCGGGATCAATACCCAGACCTGCGGCACATCGGGCCTTGCGCTGGGAAAGCTCGGAGGACACCAGAAAGGCTCCAGGCATACGGAGAAATCCCAGCAAAAGCCCCGACGAGTCATACACCGATACGGCAGCTTGAAAGCCCAATTGATCGGCTTGTGCAATAGCCGCATTAAGTAGGTCGATCACTGCGGTTTCAGTAAGTTTCAGGTGCGGCTGAACAAAAGAGTTTTGGATTGTTTGGTTCATGGCAGTACCTCTGGGCACAACAAAAAACGCCATCCTTGGCAAGACAGGCCCTCCCGGGCCTGTTGTGGGGGACATCAACGTTTAGGTTGATTCTTTCTCGCCTCAATTTCTTTCTTGCGGAGATCGCTTGCGAACTGCCCGCCAATACACCAATCCTCTGGTTGGACGCGAATACAATGCCCCCTTACTTTTTGGGCATCGACATTAAAAACCGATGCGACTAGGTCACAGAAACTCCGTGCAATTTGCTGCCGTTGCTCCAACGAGCGCCCCTCTAGCACAATGAACTCGAAGAAAAAGGACGCAGGCCCGGGCACCGTTCCTTCAATGGCAACGGATTCAGAATCAACCGGGAAGAAATACACACGAACACGATCTTTCGGGCATTCAAGGATGTGGGCGTAAAGGTCCGAAGCCCTATCAAGAAACGTTTTGACTACCTCCGTTTCCAAAGCACAACCCGATGAATAAAACTTGGCAACTGGCATGATATCCCCCTATGGAAGACCGTGGCGGCGACCGGCGTCCAGCATCAAGGTCGACCCGGTCATGGCACTGGCTTCATCTTGAAGCAACATTGAGACCCCCCAAGCGACCTGCTCAGGAGTGGTGAATGCAGCGATGGAAGATTCTGAGCGCATGCGCTCCAGGACCTCATCCGTGGTGATTCCATCTCGCTCTGCACGGGCCGCAGCAACGTTCCGCAGTCGTTCCGTTTCAGCAGGCCCGGGAGCGATTGTATGGGCGGTAATGCCCCGTTCTCCGTAACCCAAGCTCAACTGACGAACCACATTGAAAAGCGCGGCATTGGCGACACCTGCAGATGCGGCATAGGCTGTAGGTTCCAGGCCATAATGTCCGGCGATGGCAATGATGCGACTCCCTTCCAACATTCGGTCCTCCGACGCCCGAACCACGCGCAAAAGCCCCCCAACCTTGATGTTTACCGCCTCGATCAAAATCCCTATGTCCGCTTGCGTAATACCTCCAGCGACACCGACCCCGGGACCATGAACAACCGCCTTGACCGGACCGACAAGGGCCCCACGGATCTGCTTGATAGCGCTGTCAGAACTGACATCTGCGGCGCATGTACGCAGTCCAGGAAGCTTCTCTGCCAACGCAGCAAGAGCGAACTCGTCGCGGGCGACTGCCAACACATCCAATCCCTTGGCCAGAAGACTCTCCGCAATGACTTGCCCAAATGCGCCCGTCGCGCCGACGATGATGACGGTGGGTCCCGTCGATGTTTGCCGCGGCATATAGCTCCCGTTTGCTTTTTGTCAGGGAATAGAAGCCGACTCTGGAACGGTTGGCTCCCGATTGACTTGAGTCTAGAAACGCCACAACATACCGTCTAATACTATTTTAATGGCTCTTTGATACCTTTTAAATATAAGCGAGGAGCATGGGAATATGGACCTGAGAAAACTGCGATATTTTCTAGCGGTTGCTGACGAGCGGAACCTTGGACGCGCTGCGGCCCAGTTGAATATCTCCCAGCCTCCACTGACCAGGCAGATCCATCAACTGGAAGAAGAACTTGAGGTTCAGCTGTTCAACCGCACCCCCAAGGGCATGGAACTAACCGAAGCCGGTGAACTGCTCGCCCAGGAGGCCCGCAATATCTTTTCACTGGTGCAGCAGGCCTCAGAGAAAACTCAACGAGCGAGCCAAGGGCGTCTGGGCCGGCTTGACGTAGCCGTTTTCGGCTCCGGCATACTGGACACTATTCCCCGGATCCTCCTGCAATTTAAGCAGGACTATCCCGAAGTAAAAGTGGTTCTGCACACGATGGAAAAGGAGGAGCAGATCCAGGCTCTACGGCAGCACCGGATTGCTCTCGGCTTTAACCGGATGCTCAAGCCACTGCCCGATATAACAACAGAACTGGTGAACAAGGAGCGACTACTGCTGGCCGTCAATGCCAACAGCCCTCTAGCCACCCAATCGGTTATCAGATTCCGCGACCTGGCCAATTATCCAATGGTGTTGTTCTCTTCCAGTGGCCGCCCGAACCTCGTCGATAAGGTGATGTCTCTTTGTTATGCTGCCGGGTTCACCCCGGAAATAACGCAGGAGGTTGGTGATGTAGTAACAGGCGTCGCTTTGGTCGCAAGTGGCTTCGGAGTGTGCTTAGTGTCCCAATCGGGTTCGACTCTTTCGCTTCCCGGCGTCGTCTATCGAGAGATTTCAGATCTCCCTAAGGAGGCCACCATCGACCTGTCCTGTGTATACCGAAAGGATGATAATTCGAGGCTTCTTAACTCGTTTATCACTACGCTGAGAAGGTTCAAGGGAGAAGGTTAAAGGAGAAACATCGAGATTCCTATCGCCCTCAGTAGTGATCTTAAACTCACGCGCAGGCTTCACATATTCTAGTCAATTGGTTGTAGGCAGGAATTTGACAGTCCGGGGGGCGGACTTGTGCTGGCGATTTAGTGGTATCCCGGATTTTTCCAACTTTGACTTAACCTAATGCGGTATCAGGATCAGAGAGCCAGTCACGCTCACCATGCAGGAGAAAGCTCTGATCTTCTATGATCTATACTCCTTCAGAATGTGCCGCTGACTTTGGATTATCTATCCATGCCCAATGCCAGAGAATTTACAAAGAGTTACTCGACCTAACCACGCAGGAATTAGGAGAAATCGGCCACTCTTCCACGGAGGAGATGCCCGAAACCGAGATTCAGAACCCGAATAGGAATGTTCATCAGGGCGATGAATTAATCGGCTCTACGAACAAACCTGATGAAGCACCATCCGGCAAGCAAGGTGCCGAAGATTCTCGGGGCAATTCAGGTGGAAATTCGCAGGATGCTGATTCAGAAGAAACGCGTCACACATCAGGAAATTTCCCGCCAAGCGAAGGCGATACCACCCGTCGTAGCAATAAACCAAAACAAAGAGCGAAGCACAAAGAACAGTGGGATCGGCGGTTACTGTCTTACGTGAACAAGAAAGCTCCCTCCGAACAAGACGAGACCAAAGGCTCAAATGAACATAATCTTGGCGTTGAGGTTATTGCACGACGAGCAGTCTGTGATTTCGAGAAAAAGCGCGGTCGAATACCCACTCAAATGCCTCAAACGCATCCTGGGCATGACATAGAAAGCATTGATTCAGAGACTGGCGAGAGCCGGCTAATTGAGGTGAAGGGAATAAACGGAGAATGGAATCGGACAGGCGTCGGTCTTTCGCGATTACAGTTCAACAACGCTCAAAAGTATGGTGATGCGTACTGGCTATATGTTGTGGAGTTTGTGTCCGACCCAGAAAATATTAGGGTCCATCCCATCCAAAGCCCTGCATCCCAAGTTACCTCATTCATGTTTGATGGTAATTGGAGAGAGGCGGCTGTCGGAGAGGCCGAAGATCCCACAGCTGAATTTGTCAAAGGCGCTCAGATTGACCATGTGACTCTTGGGATTGGTGAAATAATCGACGTTAAAAGACGGGGAGTAGTAAAAGTTCTCACCGTTCAGTTTGATGGCAAACCTCAGCCGACGCCAAATGTTGGTATTAATATTCACAAAATGCGGATACTGGAGCCCAAAAATGGCGACAATGATTCCTGAACTTTCAGAGCCTCAGCTCAGTCGCCTTAAATCGAGGGCGGAGGCTAAAGTTTACCGATCATTTCGTGACAATCTCCCCGCCTCATATGTAGTCGTATTTGAGCCAAAATGGATTTTGAAACCAAAAGCAGAGCGTGCAGGAGATGGAGAGAATGATTTTTTGGTTTGCCACCCGGAGCAAGGCTATCTCTGCATTGAAGTAAAGGGAGGTGGAATTAGTTTTGATGCAGCTTCGGACAAGTGGTACTCCGTGGACCGTCATCAGCAAAAACATGGAATCAAAGACCCGGTGCGGCAGAGCCTTGAGGCTAAATATGCCATATTAGCAAAATTGAAAGAACACCCAAAATGGGGCGCGCACCGCCTGCAACACGTCCTAAGGGGACACGGTGTGTTTTTCCCCGATGTGGGGAACTCGAAACCGCTTGCAAGGCCAGATATGCCGGCAGAGCTAATTGGAGTTTCTGGTACTTTAAGAGAGCCCCAAAGCTGGATAGACGCTATGTTTTCTTATTGGGGTCGAGACTCAGGAAATATCACTCGAATTGGTCAAGGAGGCGTTGATTTCGTCAAAGAAGTATTTGCTCGTTCATTTTTTGTCACTCCCCTCGTATCTGCCCAACTAGCTGATCTCGAAGAACATCGATTAAAACTCACGAACGAGCAGATGCGCATTTTGGATATGCTTCGATCTCATCGACGACTGGCTGTCAGCGGAGGGGCAGGAACTGGCAAAACAGTACTCGCACTAGAGAAGGCCCGTCGGCTTGCATCTGAAGGTTTTAAAACACTATTGACGTGTTATAACAGGCAGTTAGCCGATCACCTTTCCGAACTATGCCGGGAAGTTCACAATCTTGATGTGATGAGTTTTCATCAGCTGTGCTATCACTGGGTCGAGCGGGCGAGCCAAATATCTGGACGGGACCTCAACCACGAAGCAAAGACGACATATCCAGGCACCGGTTTTTTTGACGTACAGCTACCGATAGCTTTTTCGTTCGCATTAGATGAAGTTCAAGATCGTTATGAAGCGATAGTGTGTGATGAAGGCCAAGATTTTAGTGAGGAGTTTTGGTTTCCGCTTGAACTGTTGCTGACTGATTCAGTTAACAGCCCATTTTATGTGTTCTTCGACGATAACCAGAACCTTTACGCTCGTGCAGGATCCTTCCCTATCAAAGAGCCAGCCGTTACGCTCACCAGAAACTGCCGCAACACAACATCGATTCATGACGCGGCATACAAGTACTATAAGGGTATTGCCGTGGAGCCGCCCGAACTCGAAGGCGAAGATCTCCAATTTGATTTGGCACCGGGGCAAGCTGCGCAGGTTCGAAAAATCCACAATCGCATTGTAGATCTTATTGATCGCCAAGGCGTTGCCCCAGACGACATCACAATCCTAATTGCTGATGCTCAGCGAAAGTATGACTATTACGCAGCTTTGCAAAAGCTTCCACTCCCAAAGCCAGCAATATGGTTGGAAGAAGGACGCCAAACTAAAAACGCTGTGCGACTCGAAACTGTTCAAAGATTTAAAGGGCTGGAGTCACAAATCATTATACTTTGGGGCCTCGATACGGCTGATTTGCTAGAGAATAGAGAACTCTTATATGTTGGATTAAGCAGAGCAAAGTCACTGCTCATCATCTCTGGCTCAGCTTCAACTGCAGAACTTCTGAAGAACGCCGGAAAATTCTGAATGGTGAGAAAACCAGTTATGTCCAAATTGATCTAATCTGGGAAGAGCCACGAGGCAGCCAGACAGAGAGACGAAAGTGTAAACATCCCTGTTTTCAGTCCGTGTAGCGTGAAATCGGTCTTGCACCCTTGCAACCCTCATAGGTAAGAGGAGATCTCAATGACCACACCCCTCGCTTTCAAGCTTTGGTAGCTTTCTTCCGGATCATCATCCCTAATCAAACGCAGGTCATCCTCCAGATAAACCGGGGCTGGCTTATCCTTTGTCCGAGAACGAACCTTCGGTGGTGGCGTAGCCGGTGCTCTCTCTCCCAAGTCCTTTATATGAGCCACCAACGCGAATAAATCATCATTTGGTCGCTCCGCCAGGGCCTGCTCTGCAACAGTGGGGGCGATGTCCTCTCCAATTCCCATCTGGAGCAGTATCCTGACCAGGCTATCCCGCTTGGAGCCTTTATCTGCAGTCGGCTTTTCCTGATCAAATGACTCAAGATGAGCTGCAGGCTGCAACGAGCTTTGAGCCCGGATAGACTCCCGTGGAACATCCAGATCGGCGTACTGGAGAATCGTTGCCTCACGACCACTCCGCAAAGCAGCAATCATTGGATGAATCATCGCGAGTTCGTCTTGATAAACTGCGGTTACGAGCGGGCGATCAATGAATTCCCGGCCCGCTGCGACTGCTCGCACTTGGCTCAGGTAAAAGAGCGCAACAGCGATGTGCGCAATTCCTTGGGTATACTCCCAGAACAGGTCCATCATTTCCCGGCTGAAGGGAGTCGCTTGCTCAAACCACTGCAGCTTCCAGAGCCGTTTGAAAAAGCGTTCCCATTCCCCGTCGTTGCCATCGTTCCCCGCTCGGGCAAACCGCCCCCAATCCAAACTACCGAACTGCGCCGCCCTCCTCGCCGACCGCATGGTTGGCTGGAAGAGCTCCAAAGCCTTGGGCGTGCCGATGAAAAGGACGGGCACCTTGATGACATTGGTCAGAGTCACGAAGAAATTAAGCATCTTGGCTGCACCGCCTGACCGGGATTTCTCTAGGTGCTGAATCTCATCGATGACTAGCACACCGACTGAATGTAACGCTGACACGCGAGCGATGTCTCCCAGCATGGACTCTGCTGACGAGCGGCTTTTTACGTAGAGCGCCTGATAGTCAGTACCTAGTGCTTTGTCGACCGCGCGGAAAAAGTTGGTACACAGATTCTTTACCGAGCCGTCATGGGGGCACTCCACCTTTAGCCATACCAGTTGGGAATGCTGGTACTCGGGATGGTAAATTGCTTGCGGGTATGTCTTCAGAATCGCCTCTACAGCGGTGGACTTTCCGGTACCGGAACATCCGATGACGGAACTCACGAGAGCTTCGTTGCCGGCATTTCGGGCTATAGCATTGAAGTCAGTACGTGCAACGTCATCCAGATTTCGGTGATAGTCGGGCGCAGCAATGTTTCGGCTCAGATAGCCACGGCGGATCATCCCAGAAATCTTTTGCTCCAGCTGGAGATGAGAGCTCGTTGGGTATAGGAACTGGTCCAGAATCCTCATCATCGCATGGCGTCGGATATGGGCGGGCAACGCCTTTTCGGCTTCATCTACTATTGGAAAACGAGCCAGCATCCTAGCTGTAGCCTGCGGCGAGTTAATAGGTGGCAGGGCATTAATCAGAGGCTGCCCTTCGTATTCCCGGATTTCTGCTTCCCGATACTGTGCCATTGGCAGTTTAATCATCGTCGTCCTCCAGGAAGGCATCCATATCCGGATAATCAATATTGTCGCTTGATTCGGTTTTGTTAGAACTGAACGGTACGACATCAGCTGGACGGCCCTGCTGCGGTTTTTTGTTGGATTTGATTCCGCTGCGGTTTCGCTCCAACTCTTTTTCTTTGACGCGGTTCTGTTGTATCCCTCGAAGTCGCTCAGTATCCGTAACTGATGGTTTGCTGGCTTCTTGCCGTTTCTTCGCAGTGGCAACAATCTTCTCAATGGCAGCTAGGGAATCCGGTTTCTGATAATCCTCGTCTTGCTTGGCGGTGGCTTTGGTTCGATTCATCTCTTTCAGTATTCCTGCGGCCTCAACGAAACTCATACCTTTGTATCGCCGGCTTCGGTCCGAAAGCTCGCATACCCAGTAGTTTTCGAATGAGGAGTCAGGTCTAAGGTAAACAGTGTCGGTGCGTCGCGGGTCAAACGCGATTTCCACTTTTGAAGGGCGGCTTTGGCGGATGCGATCGAACCAACCTTGAGCTAGCGCCTCCTGACAGGTGTAAACAAGACCTTTGAAGGTGATGCCAACCTGTGACACTGTTCCACTCTCATAGGGAAGGAGATTGATGCGAGTCAGATCTTCGTCACAGGAGCGAAGCTTCCCGGTACGGTTTTGAATTCCCCAGTTCCATAGTTCCCGGGGCACCGCCGGCAAATCTGTGGGCATGTCAGGCGCAAAATCGTAACCTTCAACGACGTGCTGGGTGTTGTAGAAAAGGACCAGATTGATCAACATTTGTGTGAATTCGAAGAGATTGAGGTCTGCATCCAGCTCGTAGCGCTTGCCAGCACGTTTTTTTCCATTTACCGGCTCGACCACTCCGCCGACATAAGGTCGGAACTTACTCTGAATGGTGCCGAAAAATCGCTCACAGATGGCTTTGTCATCACCCCGGTAGGCTCGTGAGTTACTTAGCTGGATACCAAACCTGTTAACCAGAACATCGGCTTGTTTGTACAAGAGTTCACCCCGGTCAGCCATGATTCCAGCGGGAACCCCCATACTGGGCCAGTCTTCTCCCCCAATACTGATTTCGTATTCGCGACAATAGGCTACTTTGTCACTGAAGGCGTTACCGAGGGCCATCATCGCAGCCACCCACGACGGACTTTCCAGGCCTACGTACATGCCTACCACCATTCGGCTAAACACGTCTTTGACGAAGTACAACACCGGGCGACCAATGATTACGTTTGGGTCTTTCTCTGCTACCAGATAAAGGTCTGCAATGGTTGCGTCTATTTCATATCGTGCCCCTGGGCCGAAGTTCAGATTGGCCGAGGTGCTGGTCAGCGCCCTTTTATCTTTCTGATAGATACGGCTTGGAGTCCGTCTCCTTACCACCTCGTTCTTGCGATAATTGGTTTCATAAAAGTATCTGAACTGCCTCATGGTTGGCAGGCTTTTTTCAGTTGCAGAGGGATATCGGGCTTTGAAGAGCCCCACTGCTTTGTCCCTGGCCGCGGTAAGTGGCACCTTCTCATTGGTCAGGTAAAAGCCATCAAGCGCCATTCGAAACAGCTCTGCAACTTCCTCTGTTACAGGAACGCCAACTCCTGGTGAAACTGTTCGTTTTGGACCAACCTTGTTTTCCACTTCCCGTCTGGGTTGCCCTTTAGCTCCACATTTGTGGTAGTCGGGCACCAATGCATTCGGTGCCATTCCCCTTTGCCAGTAGCGGCGAAGCTGTCGAATGATGTATTGCCGTGTTGTATCAGTGGATGCCAGGGCCTCTTTGATCAGTCGATTTCGTTCGTTTTTGACGAATAATGACAGATGGTGGTCCAGCAATGGACTTAGCGTGTCCCAGGCTTCATCACGCCTTTTGGCGCCAACGTTGGCCTCTCCCACACTCGATAATGGACAGGGATCCGGGATGGATTCGTATCCAAGTGCGTGAAACGTTTGTTCCGACACAGGAAAGGGCCAAGCCTTCTCGCTATCGACATCAATCAGCATCAAATCACTGAGTTGCTCCAGGACCACGCGGTAGCGTTTGCCAGTCTCAGGGTCTTTGAACACCCGGTTAAGAAGCATGGTTCACCTCGCCGGCGAACGCTGTATCCCTGAGTGTCAGATCACTGAAGGTCCAGCTGTGAAACGCTTTATTCAATGGAGCCCTTATAAACCGGTGTGCAACCGCATGTCGAAGCGCGCCGAGGTGAAACCCCGGGTCCAATCCGTATTGGTCATCGAGCTTTGCGCAAAGCCTTGTGACCTTGGTCTTTGGATGCGTTTTCAATCGGTGTAACAGATCCTGGACGTCTGTGGCTCCCAGTTGCTGGTGGTCAGTCATATCGGGGCTTAGATAGGGCTGGATCCACGGGAGATTCTCCCGCATTCCGTCAGACACCTCCCTCTCAGTGAAAATCTTCCACTCCACTCCACGGGTTTCCCAGTAGGTTTTTTCGATTTGCAGTTTTTCTATAACTCGCGACTTGGACAGTTCTGCGGAAGATTTCACTGCAATCGCAAGCTGCTGCTTCGACGAGAGGTCAACCAACAGGTCGGTGGAAACCACAGTCAGTGAGCCACGAATCTGGGGGTGCCGAATTCCTAATCGTGTACAGATATCGAGAGTATCGTTTATCGGGAGGGGATATTGCTCTCGTATATCAGTCGTTTGTTCGAACTGATCAAAGACCAGGAAGGCGAAAAGCTCTATACCAGACAGTAGGTGATGAACTCTACCAACCGAAGCACTGCGGATTCGAACACTCTCACCTGAGCTGCTGAGTTCATGAACCTTGATGAACGGCTCGTAGTCTTTACCCGTTCCCCGTCCCCGGGTTGTGAGTAGCTTTTCGTGCTTCGGATCAAGCGGTTTATTGGTATCTGTCATGAGAAAGGCCCCCTTCTGAATTGAGAATAGCAGGGGGCCTACTTTGATCAAACTTTAATGTAAACGATCAAACATTAATGTAATTGATTAAACTTTAATGTCCTCTAACAGCCCCAAAGGGATTCGTTGGGGTTCAGTTCTGGCGAATAAGGCGGCAGAAAGAACAGTTTCAGTTTTCCATTGAGACTTTCAACGTATTCCCGAGCCCGGCGGGCATGATGCACTGGGTGGTTGCCGAGGATCAGGAACACAGGCTTGTCGGAATCTTGAACCAGTGCTTTGAGGAACCCGATGAAGGCATCAGTATTCATGTTGCCCTCGATCGTTTTGAAGCGCAGTTCGCCGCGAGGTGAAATGGCAGAAATCATGTTGATGCTGAAACGGCTTCCGGTATTGCGGATCACTGGCGTCTCTCCAACGGGCGCCCAGGTAGTGCCGCTGTGGTAGTCGGAGCGAATACTGGCCTCATCGCCAAAGTATATCGTGGCGCCAACCTTCTTGGCTTCTTTACGAATCTCAGGGTAGGTCTCTTTTTTCCACTGCTTCACAGCCTCCGGCTTCTGTTGGTACGCCCGATGCAGCGGCTTTCGATGCGTCAGTCCCAGGTTGCGAAGCAGGCGGCCAACGGACACATCGCTCAGTCGAACGTTGAACTTTTGTCGGATCAATTCACGCACACGACCTCGGGTCCACAGGGCGAATCACGCACACGACCTCGGGTCCACAGGGCGAAATTAAACTTCAGCTGGTCCGGCGTGAAGGTGGTAATCCAGGTATACAGCTCCCGAATCTGTTCGCCGCTCAGCTTCTTGGGACGACCGGAAATATGCTTGGCTTTAAGCGCTTCAAAGCCGCCCTCGCGGTAGGCTGCAAGCCACTCATAAATCCGGGCTCGACTCATGCCCAAAGCCTTGATCACCACTTCCGGGCTTTCGCCATCCATAACCCTTTGAACGGCCCGAACCCGAAGTGCTTCCAGAGTTTTATGGTCCAGTTTACGACCGTCGTCATGGCGCATGAGCGCTGATATCCGATACAGTTCACGAACAATGTTTGCATTATAAATAATGTTCTTACTTTCGTACGGCTTAGTAAAACTCATTCGCTGCACGTTTGTTTAAGCACATTCGTTCAGGCTGCCGAGGTCGACTGATGCAGTCGTTTCAACGATATATTCGGATCACAGAGCGCGCCCAGATCGGGGGTGATGCCGCGGGCCAATATGCGACGTGCCGCTGACATCTCCCTGCCGTTGTTCAGCGTGGTTACCGCAATCAATTCCTTGCCCCTTAAATGTACTGCGGTAACTCCTAGGGCTGGGTCGTAACCGTCGCGGAATACTGTTTTGTTCGCCAGGTGTGGCAAGCCCGCCACCTGTATATTGACATCAAACTGATCGCTCCAAAACCAGGGCAGTTCATCGTAGACCACACTCTCTCCGCACATAGCCCGAGCGGCAACCTCGGCCTGTTTGCTGGCGTTCTGCCAGGATTCAATTCGGATGTGCTGACCGTAGCGCGCTAACTCGGTGTTAGCCACATCCCCCGCCGCATAAATATCGGGATGTGAGGTTTGGCAGTTGGCGTTTACGAGAATACCGTTGTCAACCTTTAGGCCCGCGTCTACAGCAAGCTGTGTGTTAGGCACGATGCCAATGCCGACAATAACTAGGTCGGCCTCTAGAGTGCGGTCACTCAGATGCACCAGCGCCCGCCCGTTGGTTGTTTCTTTCACCGCATGGGCGCTTGAGCCCATGCGTAGATCCACTTGGTGGTCGCGGTGTATCTGTTCGATCACTCTGGAAATTTCAGCCGGGACCATGCGCGCCATCATCCGTTCGGCCGGCTCTACCACGACCACCTCGGCTCCGAGTTGCCGTGCGCTGGCTGCTACCTCCAAACCGATCACCCCACCACCTACGACCACAACCTTTTTGGCTGCCCTCATGGGGCCACGCAACGCCAACGCATCGCTCTCGGTACGCAGGTAGTAGACCGGGCCGTCGGCATGGGAGAGCTTTCTCGGGGTGCCGCCTGTGGCAAGTAACAACTTGTCCCAATGTAATTCGCTGCCGTCTTCTAGGGTCAGCAGTTTGCGCTTGGCATCCAGACCCACTGCGGGCGTGCCCAAGCGGCAATCTACCTGGGCGTCCAGATACGCCTGAAGCGGTCGGAATTCAGCCCGCTCCACCGTCTCATTAGTGAGATAGGTCTTAGACAGCGGCGGTCGCTCGTAAGGGATCAATCTCTCTTCACCGATCAT
>OJDN01000537.1_pt1 | contig 12894 bp, 10 predicted proteins | sample 1592731 | NCBI WGS metagenome assembly OJDN01 (sample SAMN05416881, study PRJEB24817) | seawater metagenome | isolation source: Sea water | place: Canada:Atlantic | collected 2013-11
AGCGTCAGATGTGTATAAGAGACAGCTGTTGTAAATATATTCTCCAATACCTGCTGAGAAACAGCACTTAAGATTTCTGATACATTGCCATTTTGGAGATCATAATCACGGCGCTTTTCAAGAAGTAATTCCAAAGCAGTCAATCCAGCCCTACTAAATTCAAGCTTAAACATTCCTGTAACATCATCGAAAATTGGTATATCGTCGGGAGCAGCCTCAAACAGCTCTTGGTTTAACCTTTGGACTAAACTCTGTCCATGAGCGCCAACAAGTAGTTGAAGAAATGCTCCTGCGTAGCGCTGAAGCTCAGCAGAATTTTGGCCTCCGCTAATGACACTCAGGATTGCGGAATATGACTCACTTCCAAAAAGCTTAACTTCATTAGCAAGGATTGGGTTCATTCTTATTGCAGTTGAATACAAATGTTCACCAAAACTGGTATTCATTTCCTCATTGAATTTATTACTTAGAATATCCTTTTCAATATCCAATTGAGAAAGAGCGTATTCCACTTCTTCATCAAAAGAATTCAGCCTGCGTATGATTTCATGCTTTCTGTACTCTATTGACGACTCTATAAGCGCTGTAAACTCATTTTTCCCGAATGCGTGAATACGCTGCGTGGCATAATTTTCTGGAAGCCAACTAGTTGCATAATTGGTTCGTGGATCAATTATGCTAAGCTGATCTCGTAGTCTCTTCTTATGCTCACTTACATCCTGCCGAAAAAGGTCTATGGCGAATTTTCCACCCCCAGGAAGTCCATAACCGATTTCTGCCCCTGCTCCAAAGAAAAATCCGACTTTCATTCAACCTCCAGGTGTCCGTACAACATCCAACTGTACGCTTAATTCACCAAAATAATTGGGAGCAAAGCGAGTATGTCCTGCGCGTTCAGCAATTTGGTAGTTTGGACATCGATTATTAATAATGGTTTTCTGGTATTACACTTTTCTAGATTGCTATGGCTAAATTTTTCTTATTTTAATTGACAAAATAATATTTAGCCGTTTAACTTCATTCCTGCTTCGAATATAAATATTCACCTTTTTCAGCAGCTACCACAGTAGCCATCCTAACTTGCCTGCTGAAGATACACTTGCCTGCTAAGTGCTTATCATGATCCAGACACGCTGATAATAAGGCCAAGAAGTGCAATCACGGCAGTAACCCACCACCTACGCTCTTGAGCATGATTAATTTCACGCTCATGAAGACTTACGGCAATATCAATAAGCTTTGAGATCTCTGTTGTATCCAGTGGCGGCCTAGATAGTCGGCTTTCTTTATTTTCGCTTTCCTCATTTGCTAACACTGTTGCATCTTCTCTAGACAAAAGCGCTTTTTCGAACGTGTCATAATTCCGCTCCCTACTTCGTCTCCACACAAGAGAGATATTATCACCTTGTGCTGTAAAGAATTCTGGATGTTGAGAAAATACAGTTTTCCAATCCGTAGCAGATACTGGAGTACGACCCAAGCGATTTTCCCATTTCTCAATATTACGGCTTGCGAATCTATATGTTCCTAGAACCTGAATAGCAGCAATAAGATCTGCAAGCCTATTTTGATTAGATATATAAGGAGATACTTTTTCCGATATTGGCCACATATCATTAACCTCATTCCTCAGCGGCGAAAGCGTAATGGCGTACCTTTTGCACTTTTAGCAAAAGGCATGAAATCATATTTTGTCCAACTGCAGGACTTTGATACTCATTACAGCTTACCTTTGAGCGGATGGTCATGTTGCCAGCCAGAAGCACCTCTAGAATTTACGTAGCAAATAAGAAGATCTGCAGCTCCCCTTGAGTTTACCCAGTGGATTAAAGATGATGCAGGACCCCGAGATTCCACTTCACACCACAGACCATCATTGTTGTGTGCTGGTCCGCGAGAATCTACTTTGCAAACGAGTAAATCAGCTGCGCCACGAGAATTAACTTCATGAACAAGAACATCTGCTGCACCTCGTGAATTTACTTCATGTACAAGTGCCATGCTTACTCCTAGTGTTTAACGCCCGTATTCACGCGCCAGCGTAGCTGGTCGCGTGCAATTGATGGTTAGGTAGCGCTCTGTACAACGCCCTACCACCCTTTATTAAAATCTCCGACACACTGTAGTCGGCTAATTCCAGTGCCTGACGTTGTTCGATGCGGCTCATGTACAGCTGATCGTTGCTCATACCGTCATCGCCAAAGTAATGATCACAGAACAATAGCACACCACCTGATTTGATCAATTGACGGACTTGGCGGAAAAAACCCAGCGCATAGCGTTTATGACGCAATTCATGAACGGCCTGATTAGTGGCAACGACATCAACTTGTTCAACGCCCTTGATCCAGTCGTATTCCTTGAAGCTGCGCTGCAGATATTCAATATTGTTGCCAGTCAGATTAGATAGTCTATGGCTGGCCAGTTCATGCATAGCGGCGGAGAAGTCCAGTAATGTGTAGTTGACGCCCTGAACCTGCGAAAGAATATGCTCTGCCAAGAATCCGGGACCTGAGCCCAGTTCTAAAATATGAAGCCCTCGTTCTTGATACGCTCCGATCTCCGTGAAAATTGCAGAAAAGAAATCTTTTCGAAATGGGCGCTGCATGGCAGCTTGCTCCCAAGCTTTTGCGTCCTCCATGTTTTTCAGATCAATCGGACTAGGCACATCTGCTTGAATCATGGAAGTGCTACCTAACGCCCGCGTAATAGGCGCGAGCTTGCGAGCGTCCTGATTGACGCGCTTGTTACACGTAAAACGGCCAATATGCTTTCCTGCGAAACTCTAGATAATGAGGATGTACTAACCATTGGTACAGATCATGCAGTTTAGTGCTTTTAATATAATCTTCTAGGTGGTATTTTTTAGCATTCTCTAAAAACCGGTCAATTTCCTGAACTAACTGTGCAGCAATCATCCCGTCCGTATTCACAATATTAAACACCTGAAACTGACACCGTTCTGAATTATGTATCATTAAAGAATGAATTATATAATCGATGAATACATCATTATTACCCTGCCCGTGCTCTTGCCACATTTTTGACATTTTTTCTTTTTGGTTTTCCCTATCTTGGTCTGCAAGATGCGTATCAACCAAATAGGCTAAAGAGTTTCTGATTTCACTATTGTAAGAATTAAACTCTTTCGTAAATTCCTCTTTTTCTTTAGCTCGCTGTGCCATAGAGATTCCCTTGATCACAGCGCATGTTGCAACAAAAACTGCCACTGGCTCCCAGTGGGGATCAAAGATCATCCAGCAGACTACGACTAAACCACTTAAAAGATATAGGTTTCTTTCAGTTAGGTACTTCTGAAATGGCACGCATCTCTCCTTTACGTGTAACGCCTTGCTCACCGGAAAATTAGGAGCGTAGCGAGTAATTTTTCCGAGTGCAGCAACTTGTTAACTGTATGACTTGAAAGGTTTGCATGTTTAAGATTATTCTGCCTCTTCACCACTTTCAGCTTCATGCTCTTTTCTTTGTTTAAAAATATCTATAATAAAATGCATTGGTACGGGCAACCTATAATGCCTGCATCCAGTTAAGATTATCGGCCAAAAAGAGTATTGAAAAGCAGTCATATCATAGACTTTATTTGATTGGTCACATTCACTAACCAGCTGTTTGATCAATTCATCTGGTTCTTCTGTCACGCAAACGTCAGATAACGTTGCACCATGCATTTTGTCGAATCGGTAAAAGTGATTTTCAGAAGACTCATCAAGAAAATACACTTGGAAGTTACAGTGAGGTAAAAACTCGCCTTTAATTTTTTTTACTATTTCATATGGCTCAGAAAACCCCATAATCGCTGAAAAAGCAGATATATAGGGGTATAAAATTGATCCTTTAGTTACGCTCTTCTTGTAGTCGTCTGTTTTATCAATGGGGTGTTCTATTAATTCAGCGTAGCTTCGTATGGTTGTCGGGTATTTACCACCAATCTTAAACATTTGGTATATCTCTTGTGATATATTGCTTAACCAAGAGTTGATATCACGCCAATGTTTATGATCTAGAGAAAGGAACCAAAGAGCTAATACTAGATCGATTGCTTGCTCATCTTTGTATGGTGTAAATAAAATAGGGTTATTTACGATTAGCTGCTTAATGCTATCTTGATATTTAGTTACTGCTTCTGAAATATAATTGCCTGCTTCTACATTTTCATCATTAACTTGACCTAAATACCAATAAGACCAACAGCCTGTAAGGGCTAGTCGACCTAAAACATCAAACAACTTTAAGTTTACATCGGTGGCACAAGACGGATTAACTGCATGTGATAAAGCATACAAGCTATTGCAATGAGGTATTAGTTTATCTTCAATATATTGATTTGATACCTGTAAGTTTAACTTAAGAATTGAATCCAAAGTTGTAAGTGTAGAAACGGCTACCTTATTTTTTTTGCCAAACGCAAATTTCGCAGCTTCCCATGCATTGAGCATCGTAAACTCTGCTGAAAGAAATGCACTCTCAAAGTTATCTTCATCTCTACACCAAGAATATAAAATCCAGAGGCACAAATATAATTGACGAATACCCGTTAAAATATCTTTTGGCTTCTTTTCATCAGTACAAGTAAGGCTAATGGCAAGTTGGCTAAAATGTTTGAAAGAGACTTCTGGCTCATCAAGCATCGCAAGTGATTTGCGAAGTAATCCACGACAGTTTTTAGGTAATAGCTCCTCTCGAAGCATATTGTGCTCTATTAGGTCAGCAAGCCTGTCGCCATTCCACTCAGAGAAGCTTAAGTCATCAGCTTTTAGTTTCCCCAAAAACATGCTGACATTTGCTCTTACCTCTTCTTTTACTTCACCACCAAAGCATAAGCAAATTTCAACGGGGCATTCCTTGTATTCTGCGGGAATACGGGTCGGAATAAATACATCAATAATCTCATTAATAGAAGGACGTAAATCTTGAGGATTCGTACTATCCCAATCTCTACGGTCTAGATCCCCAGATTTGACTGAGAATAAATAAACCTTACTTTCTGATTCATTGGGCAACTTACCAAAAGCACCTACATCGACACCATATTGTCTACTACCAACACCTGGTTTTAAAAACACTTCTAAGCCCATTTGCGATAGTAAATCTGGCAGTAAAGCATCCAACTCACCTCGCTCTTTCAAAGAAGCTAAATATTGTCTTATCATTAGCTTCATGAGGTACAGCCCTCCGCTTTAAACTGCCAAATCATATTTTCTAAACCATGTGGATCAAGGTTGTGCATTGATGCAAATTCGATTGATGTGCTGAACTCATTAAGAGGAACTTCCTGACGAGTCTTTTGCTCACCATGATGTATATAGTGAATGGACTTATTTCCATAGAGTAATACAGACTCATTACCAGCAAACAAGGAGGTTAGAAACGACTTACTTCGAGCCTGTTTCATTGACTCATTCATTAACTTACTGTGATGCCGCCAATACGTATGTCTATCTTGCTCGCTAGGGGATAGCTCATTTATTTTAAGAGCCGCTTTTACCGAAGCTCTATAATCTTCGTATTCTAAGAGCACATCGGTAGCAATTTTTTTAACGCTGTTGTCTTTTGACTTATTCAATGTTTCCAAATGATCACGAATACTTCCTGGGTAACTGACGCAAAGCGGATGAAAGATTAATTGCTGAATATCAGTTAACTCATTGTCAGGAGCCTCAGGAATTAACGATTCAATTAAGCTAATTGCGGTTTTAGGCTGGTTAAAAAACCACCCGCAAGCTTTTCTAGCTAAAAAGAGGTGTACGCCTTTATTTTCTTTTGCTATGTATGCTCGGTCAAAGCTAATAGAAATCCCTTTTTCAGAGTCTCGAAGAAGGTCTGATGCATATTTACCTAGTTTTATTTTTTTTGATAACAGCCAACGTGTAATTAATGCGGACAAATGAGTATCTCGGTGGTTATGTAGTTCCCGAACAAAACTATCAAAATACTTTACTGATAATTTGTATTCGCTTAATTCTAAAAAACGCTCTAAAAAAAACACACAATCATCGATTCGATTGCTTTTTAATATTCGCTCCAAAGCATAATCAATGTTATTGATAGTGCCTTTGTTTTCAGGCTTCGTATAACAGCAAATATTCAACAATTTAGGTTCAACATTACTGCTTACCTTTTTTTCGTCATAAAATAATATTTCTGAAGCAGCATGAATATAACGATCATCTAAGTGTTCTGAATGAGTGCGTAAGAAATCTAAGAACAAGTTTTCCAAATCATCAGACTGAGACACAATCGCAAACAGCGCTCGCATTGATGTCGCCAAAATCACATCGATTGGTGAAGACATTGATGATTTAGTGATAGCTATTGCAACTGGTTCCAAGAGCGTTTTGTCTTGGTAGTTAATTTTACCTAATGCAAAAATGGCTCTTTGTATGACTAATTCATTTTTGTGGATAAGGAGTTCAATAGCTTGATTAACGTATGTAACTTCATCTTTACTTGCACCAGCCTCAATAGCAGTAGATAAATGGTCAAAGTCTTCATCAATATTGGTTAAAGCAATATCAAGAAGAGATTTGGCTCTATCGCCATCTTTTATGCAGAACTCTTTAAAAGGAGATAAAAGCATATATGCTGCCATATCTTGGCCTGCTTCTAGTGTAAGGTGTTTAACGCACTCTGCTATGTCTTGTACAGGAGAATCTAAATAAGGTAGAACTTCTTCGAAAACTCGTCTTACAGAAAAGAAATCATGATTTTCAGGTGTGTTTTTAAAATTCTGAAATAACCCTACAAGGTTTAAATCCCCATCATTATGCAATTCAGCCAATATGGTAGGTAGAAGCTTTTCACCTTTTCTGTCTTGATAATAAATTTCTTGGATGAACTCAAAAAAGTTGCCATCCACATTAGCTTTTAACAGTTTTTCTTTAAGTTCATCCACGACTGTTAATTCCTGTAACGATACTCTGGGGATTCTTGACAGTTAACGCCGTTCATAACCGGCGCGGCACGTAGTGCTGCGTCCGGCGCCGAAGGCGCGACGTTGATGACTTTGTTAGGCAATTTATCAAAGAAATGATCCCTCTGGTTTTAATGGGTTGGATAGATGAGGGGGAATTATATTTAGTTCTTCCTTGTAAAAGCGATCAGCTAACCATGCTGATAGAGGCTCAACTGGTTCATTCATCATAGCGATTTCCTCTATGGTAAAGTATCTCGCGGCATCCATTTCCCGATCTTGAGGTTCCGGGTATCCACTGATGTGTTTGCATAGATATATCAACCCAAGCCAGCCAGACCAAGGCGACGGCAGTTCCTGGACCCCGAGAAGACCCTCGACTTCGGCAACTATGCCAGCTTCTTCAAACGTCTCTCGCAGGGCTGCCATCATTGGGGATTCCCCTCTATCAAGTCTTCCCCACGGAATAGTCCATTGCCCTTCCAAAGAGTGACCTTTCGCTTGGCGAGCCAGCAAAATTTTATCACCCCGGTAGACCACGGTACCCACACATACTATCGTTTCAGACACCCCTCAGATCCTGGTCGGTTGCCTAACGCCGCACTCACCGGTAAATTATGAGCGCAGCGAGTAATTTATCCGCGTGCAGTGCCTTGTTATAACGCGCGGTCAACTGCACATTCTCTCAGATATTTCCTTCAATTTATCTATATCTAGGCGATCACTAGCCCAGCCCTGAGCAAATGGTATCGTATTTGATTTCGGTAATTGCTCTTCTTTTAGATCCCTTACTCTTACCCTCGAAGGTAGAGCAGCGCCTTCACCAACAAAAATTGCTTCTTGCTGAGATAAAATAGGTAACGCACCGACCATGCCAGAAAGTCCATCAGGCAGGAATCGAGCAACATGCTGCTGGTCTGCAGAATTTGTTAGCCTCAATACAACCCAAGTACCACACTGTGAAATTACCGTGCTGTCGACATCGGCTGGCCGCTGGCTTACCAGCATCAAGCCGATTCCATATTTTCGCCCCTCTCTTGCTATGCGCCTTATCGCTCCTTGAGCGGCTGCATATTGGGCTTCTCCATGATCCGGAACATACCTATGAGCTTCTTCACACACTAATAATATAGGGTCCTTCTCTTTCTCTTTTTGAGTTTGAAATACTTTATATTGAAAAAGCAACCTAGCAATTAGCGCGGTAAGCGGGCCCGCAACTTCATTTGGCAAACCTGAAATATCAATAATCCTAATATCTTTGCCTGCCTGACTAGGTGCACCAATGAATTGATTCAATACTTGATGTAGCTTTATTTCTTCATCGTTATCAACCCAACACTTCATCATAAATGAAAGCCGAGTATCTCTTCTAAGAACCTTGAGCTTATCCAGAATGGAGGGAACAGGTGATTTTGCAAGATCAGTATTTGATAGGCTTACATGGCCAGCATTGGTTCTTCTGCCACCCTGTATATACTTTATATGGTTTTCAAATTCTTCCAAACAGAATGGTCTAGGTTTATCACGGTCGAATTCCAGAATGTCCGATGTGTCTTTACCATCACAAAGATTAGGCTCATCAAAATTCTCTAAATCATCTAGTTCATTTGTTCCGAAATCGCTAGGGCAAGGCTTTACAATCTTAGCAGCAACCATTCTTGCATGGGCTAGCGCTTTCTGAACTGCATTATTCTGGCTGGTAGCACTTCTTTCTGTCTTTCCAATGATCAGATTAGTAAACTCGTCGCTAGACATTAACCAATACGGTAGCTTTATCTCTTCCTGGCCATCGTCACCTGCTGCGATATCGTATGCTCGGTACTGTACCGCTCTATCCTTAAAGGCTGAACCATACTCTCCGTGAGGGTCAACAACCACTATCTGAGGAGACAGCTCTTTCTCATTATTTTTATGCGATAGCACACTATGAATGATCGCAGCAACGGTACCTGACTTACCAGATCCTGTAGAACCAAGAACCGCACAATGCATACCAAACATTTTATTAATGTTAGCCCGACAGGCTGTAGATTCAGAAGCACTGTAAACCGCAAAGGGAACTAATGGATCTACTTCATCATCTCTTGTACCTTCAGCGGATCGGTAGACAAAAGAAATTTCCTCGTTGGTTAGAAGGAATACGCCTTGCTGGGGTAAAGGGTAGGTTTTAATGCCACGCTTGAAAGCCAAAGTTGATTTTGTATTATTCCAGCTGCCTTCAGCTAGCAGTTGGACTTCCATTACACGCTGATCAGAATCAGCAGTTACGGGCATACCTGCTTCAATTAACTCTTCTGATCGCATTCTGAGCATTGTCACCAAGCCAAAAATCATTTTGCGACCATAGTGAATTTTTACCATGCTACCTATTTGACCGATAGGGTAAACGCGACCATTGAATGTCCTAGACAGCTCAGATATTTTATCGGAGATCTCTACCTTAATGTTAGTTCCAGATACTTCAACGACCTGTCCAATCTTTAACTCTTCTTCCGGTGTAAACATAACTAAACCTCGCATCCATTCTTTAGTACTGATGTTACACCTTTGAATGTCCACCAATAATCATCATCGTCTTTTCTTTTAAATGGGCCTTGGCCTCCGACATATAAACCACGCAACGAAGCAATAAGTACTCTTGAACCAAAACTAGAACTACGCCACTTTTCTAAACATACTGGCATGTCATCCCTACACTCCAAAAATGCCAAGAGTACTGTTTTGTTTTCTTCCTTAGATAAAGCGAACTCAATTTCATTATTAATGTGATCATCGCCAAAACTGTAACCACAAACCGCTAACGTATTACTTTGACGAGAATTTAGAGATTTTCTAAATAAATCAAACTGAGAAGAAAACGGATCTTGCTGAGTAGCAATGTATTTTGTTGCTTGAGGGTAAATTAGAGCGCGACGATCTGCCTTGGGATAGCGGTCATTGTCCCTAACTCGCCAGACATAGCCTTTATTACAAAGAAACCAATCTATCGACCCATGCATCTTGATTAAATTTGCGCGCTGTCCATTTGTTGGTGCTGGTTCGCCATATCTCTGAGTACGGTGAGCTACAGCTCCTCCAGAAAAACCGTCCCAATACGGAACTTTGTTTAGTGCTAACGCATCTTCCAAAAGAGTGTCATAGTTAGTTGTGAAAATATTGACTGTTTTTCTTCGTTCATGAACACCAGCAGACGCATGATTAAACAGTGTGTCGATAAACTCTAAATGGGACTCAATATCGACAATTGGCTCTGACAAAGTACCTTCTTCATCTGCCGTTTCATCACTGCCTTCAACATAGCCGCAACGGATAACATTTGAGATAGACTCAAGAATTTTATTATGTGCTTCTTCTAAGGTAGCTAACTCAACTTCTCCCCCACGAATTACTGTTTTCTTTTCTTTGTTTCTTTCAGCTAATGCAGCATAGTCGCCAAGATGACTAAGAACATGCTCTATGTGGCACTGCTCTGGCAAATCTTCAAATAGTGGAGTGATAATATCGTCATATAATTTCTTATGACTAGCTTCTATATCCTTCTTAACTTTATTCGTTAAAGGGTACATAAGTGGTAATTTTGCGTCGAAACTTATTCCTGCACCCAGTAGCCAACTTTGCTCACTACACTTCAAGTGTTCCTCTACTTGCAAGAACAACTCGTCATCAATCAAATCATCCATTTTCTTTCCTTCTTATAGAGTTGTACCGAAGCTTACAACCAGAGCGTTATAACATTTTTGTAGTGCGCATACCCACTTTCTCCTGCTTGCTGCACACTATCCCTGCACGTATATTTATTCACTATTCAACATCAACTACAAATATTTCAAAAGGTTAAAATGACCACCAACAACCCTATAAAATATAACCGTGCCCACGTTTATTGAAATAGTCCTTCCTGCACACTATCCACCTAATACTCATCCCCACCATACTTTGCGTCCCAGGTAGACCCATTCACACAAAGAAAGACAATTCCCTCGATGAAACCGACAATAAATGGGATACCTGTCCAGCAGAACAGCAGGTAGAAGATGCCCCACCACTGACCGAGGTAGAAACGGTGGAAGCCGAAGCCGCCCAGGAAGATGGCGAGCAGTGAAGCGAGCACTTTGCTCTTGGGTGGTTTGAAGCGCTGCAGTGCGCCGCATTGCGGGCAGGAGATGGCACTGGCATCTAAATCGTCACCGCAGCCACGGCAGTAAACCAGGGTCGCCACGATTGCCTCCTTAATGGTTATTATTCGTTTGCGTCCATTCATCTATGGTGACCGATGAATAGCCAACCGGTCATTAGCCAAATGGCTAGGTTGAGGGTCAATTTAGGGAATAATTCAGCCTGAACCATGACAATTGTCACTCTTAGGGTTTCACTCAGTCGTCTAAAGACGTCAAAACAACGCTTGAACTGGGACAATGTTGTTCTGGCTACGATACGATGATATCAATAACAAGGAGCACTACAATGCCTGCCACCACGCGCCCAAGCACTGCATTTATCCCAGTCCTATGCCTAAGCCTGGGCCTGGGGCTTACCCTCTGCCTGACTTCTGCCGCATGGGCAGATGACTACCTCTGGCTGGAGGAGGTGGAAAGTCTGGAAGCGCTGGCCTGGGTGGAAGAGCAGAATCAGCGCTCGCTGCCACAGCTTAGCTCTCATCCCATGTTTGAGACGCTGTATGAGAGTTCACTGGAAGTACTGAACAGCGACGCCCGTATTCCTTCTGTGACACGCCGTGGTGACTACCTCTACAACCTCTGGCGTGATGCCGAGCATCCGCGTGGGCTCTATCGTCGCACTACGCTGGACGAATACCGCCAGGACGACCCGGCCTGGGAAACCATTCTGGATCTGGACGCGCTGGCCGAAGCCGAGCAGCAGAACTGGACCTGGGGCGAGATCAACTGCCTCTATCCGGATTATGAGCGCTGTCTGATCAGCTTTTCAGTGGCAGGTTCCGATGCCGTGATGGTGCGTGAGTTCAGCATTCCCGACAAAGCCATTATCCGCGACGGCTTCTCTCTGCCGGAAACCAAGTCACGTGTCACCTGGCTGGATGAAGACACCATTGCCGTTGGCACCGACCTGGGCACAGGTAGTATGACAGACTCCGGCTACCCGGCGCAGATGCGCCGCTGGCAACGTGGTCAGCCACTGGAAGACGCCCCGCTGCTCTTCAGTGTGCCTACCGATTCTGTGTCGGTGTTCACCACGATACTACGCGACGAAAGCAACACCTATACCCTGTTTACCAATAGCGTCAGCTTTTACGAGCGCGATCGCGCGGTACTCCAGAACGGCGAACTGATCGACCTGGATATCCCCAACGACAGCGACATCGTCGGGCTGTTCCAGAATGAAGTATTCATAGAATTGCGCAGTGACTGGGGCGAATTCTCCCAGGGTGCGATTGTTCACGCGCCCATGCCAGACCTGCTCGCAGGCATGGCAGCGCCTGAACTGTTTGTCGAACCAGGTGATCGTACCGCCATCAACAGCATCCACATCACGGCCAATGCCGTGCTGGTTAACTGGCTGGACAATGTCCGTGGCCGACTGACCCGTTATACGCCCAGTGAGAGCGGCAATCACATGGGGCGCTGGAATGCTGAGAATGTGGCCTTTGGCAGCAACGGTGCGATTTCTCCGCTCAACACGTCTTTTGAGCACGAAGACTTCTTTGTCAGCTACCAGAGTTTCACTGAGCCAACCACGCTCTACCATGTTGGCGCTGACCTGGAGCCAGAAACACTCAAGCGCCTGCCTGACATGTTCGACGCCTCCAATCTGGAAACCCTGCAATACATGGCGACCTCGGCTGATGGCACGCAAGTGCCCTACTTTGTTGTCATGGACAAAGACGCGCCTCGCAATGGACAGAACCCGGTCTACCTGTTTGGCTATGGCGGCTTTGAAACTGTCTCTTATACACATCTCCGAGCCCACGAGACTAAGGCGAATCT
>OJDN01000552.1_pt1 | contig 12682 bp, 4 predicted proteins | sample 1592731 | NCBI WGS metagenome assembly OJDN01 (sample SAMN05416881, study PRJEB24817) | seawater metagenome | isolation source: Sea water | place: Canada:Atlantic | collected 2013-11
GTGTCTTACCGCCTTTCTTTAAGGCAGAGTAGCTGGCAATCCACCAGTGATCGGCAATTGGCCGGCTGACACGTCTGGCTTTTTTAAGTGGTGCCGAGGTCTTGTGCCACGCCTGTAATGTTGCATGCTCTCTGCTGCCATCTGCCAGGCCTTCAGCATTCAGGCTTTCAGGTGTCGGATTCTCTGCAGCAAAACTTTCCACAACAATACCTGGGTGCCTGCTCGCCAGTTGCTGGAGAGCCTGGTTAAGCAGAGTGTCATCACTGACCAGCTGTGCACCCTTAATGTCGAGCTGACTCTTGAACAAGTAACCCAAAGCGGTACCGGGCAAGGATGAGGTTTTGGCATTCGCTTGTTGCCCAACGGAGCCGCAACCCAGCCAGAGAGCATGTTCAGCACGCGTCAGGGCCACGTAGAGCAGGCGCAGGTCTTCAGCCAGCTGTTCTCGCTGCATGATGTCGGTTGCTTCTTCACTGTTTCTCGCATCAAGCTCGATTCTGCGCGCAGCACCTGGTTCGCCAGGAATCTGTGCGATATGCGCCCTTGGGCTTCTGGTACCCTGAAAAGGCGGCGAGCAGATAAAGGGTAAAAACACCAGGGGGTATTGCAGGCCTTTTGATTTGTGGATAGTGATGATGCGGATCAAATCATCATCACTTTCCAGTCTTAGCAGTTCCTCTTTCGTGTGGTTTTGCAGGACATCGCTGTAATGACGGATAAGTGCCTGGGTACCCTGGTGCTGTCGACTGGCTTTTTGCAGGTATTCGGCCAGGTGGAGCAGGTTGGTCAGCGTGCGGGCGCCATTCAAGGGGTCTTCAAGCTGGCGCCGGTCGATGGCGTAGTCATGAATGAAGCGCCTGAGCATAGCCAGCACTCCCTGCGTTTGCCAGATACGCTCAAATTCCCTGAAGCGCTCCATCTGGGATTCCCACTGAATCTCGTCAGTCAGCAGCTGCTGCATTTCGTTGAGGCTGAGCCGTAATGTGCTGGTCGCTAATGCCGCACGCACCCGGGATTCGTTGCCTGGCTGCGCACAGGCACGCAGCCAGTGCCAGACATCTTCCGCTTCCTGCGTGCTGAAGACACTGTCCTGGATTGACAGGAAGACCGATGCCAGCCCTGCTTGTTGTAATGCCTCCTGAATCAGCCGGGCTTCGTTGCGGTTTCTGACCAGCAAGGCAATGTCACGCGGCTGAATGGCCCGCCGGGATTTAGTATTAACGTCAACGTCAGCTTGTCCGGTCGCATCTTCGGCAAAGTGGCAACGAGCTTCGTCCAGTAAAAGCGTCTTGATCGTGGCGACGCAGCGCTGTGCCATCGCCTCCTGGTACAGCGATCGGCTTAGCACGCCTTTTTCCTGTTGGTCAGCCCGAGCATGCCAGAATGTCAGGACGGCAGGTGCTTTGGGGTGAACCAGTGTCTCTTGCAAACCGTTGGCCCTGACCGGGTGAAAGGGCAGCGGATTGTCAGTGGGCTGCCGGAACAAAAACGCACCCTGGGGGCTGTCTTCTGCCGACTCAAACAGGCAGTTAACACTGTCTACCAGCGACTGGCTGGAGCGAAAGTTAGTGCCCAGGCTATACAGCCTGTCGCCACAAAGCTGCTTGGCGTAAAGGTAGGTATGGATGTCCGCGTTTCGGAAAGAGTAAATCGCCTGTTTAGGGTCGCCAATCAGCACCAGAGAGGTATCAGCCGCGTTTTGATCCAGGCGATAAATACATTGAATAATCCGGAATTGTACTGGATCGGTATCCTGGAATTCGTCGATCATGGCTGCGGGTAAACGCCGCCGGAGCTGCTCTGCCAGCAGACCACCATGTGGGCCCTGCAAGGCGCGATCCAGCTGCAGCAGCAAGTCGTCATAGCCCATTTCACCCTGGGTCTGCATATGTTCCAGGCGTGCCTGATTCAGCCACTTGGCGGCGTGCAGTGACACACTGCTGCGCACATCGCGTTTGATGTTCTCGGGTGAGTATTGGGATTTAACAGCCAGCCAGTCTGCCAGGAGATCAAACACCTTGTGGCAAGGTGGATCTCCCTGGTTTTTATTCAGGTTCCAGTTGCCCGTGGCAAAGCGGAACAGCACATTAGGGGCTTCGCTGCCGGTGCTTGCCCAGTCATGTATTTCCTGCATGCGGGCAGCAAAGGTGTCATCGTTTTTAAAGCCCCGGTAAGTGGTGCCACTGAGTTTGTGCCGGTAAGGCGCAATCAGTTCAACCAGTGAGTCATGTTGAGCAAGCCAGGCCTTGCGTGCTGTGTTTTCGGCATCGATGATGTGCTGCAGCTTGCTGGATAGCGTTTTCAGTTCCTCGGCAATTGATAGCGCTGGCGTTACCGGGATGCCATCGAGGGTAACGTGATTAAGGTTCTGATTCAGTAATGGTTCCACATACGACTTCAGGTCTTCCGGAGAGGTGAAAACACGGCTGACCAGGGCAGCACTGTTATCATCCAGGTGATAGAAAACCTGGCGCCAGTAATCCTTGCAGAGCGCCAGGTTCAGTTCAGCGATATCGGTTAACAGTGTCTGCTGAAAAAGGCTTTGAGTGCGAAACGCATACTCTTTCAGAATGCGCAGGCACCAGCTGTGAATGGTGCTGATAAACGACTGATCCATGTTCTGCGCCGCCAGCGACAAACGCTGTGCATACTCTTGCCAATGCGTCTGGTCATACTGGCTGCGTAAGCTGACCAGCATGCTGTCATCATTCAGGTTGTCATCAGCAAAGTAGCGTGCCGCTTCAGTCAGTCTGGCGCGGACACGGTCCCGAAGTTCCTCAGCCGCGGCATCAGTGAACGTCATCACCAGAATCTGGTCGGTGGCCAGTGGTATGCGCTCTGGCTCATCAGTGCCATTGCCAAGGATCAAACGGGTATAAAGCAGAGCGATAGTGAAAGTTTTACCCGTGCCCGCACTGGCTTCAATCAGGCTGCTGCCACGTAGTGGAAAAGCAAAGACATCCAGTGTCTGCATCAGGGTACCTCTGCCTTGTTCAGTTGTGCCCGGCTGTGGTGCCAGTGTTCACACATAGCCCGGTACAGTGACTGACTGTGGGCATACAGCAGGCTGTCTTCAACCGGCAGTATATCAGTTGCCGGGCCTGATGCTTCCTCGGCACGATAGGGTGTGGTGGCAGCCAGTAAACTGTCAAAATCAGGCCAGAGCCGTTGTAATGCGTAGCTGTTTTGTACGGCTGGATAACTGCGGTCGTTTCCGGCATTGCCTTCATAGGCGATTCTGGCATCGTATGTGGATAGGCTCTCTGTGCTCTTCTCTGACCCGGCATCTGTCCCTGCATCTTTCTTTGCATCTGTTGCCGTACTGTCAATCAGGGCACAGCTGGCAATCAGGGCACAGCTGGTTGCTGGCTCAGCAACGAGTGGTGCCTGAAGGTTGCTGGCATAGAGCATCATTAATGTCTGCAGCTCTTGTCTGGCTTGTTCCGGGGTTAGCGGTAGCAGTGCCGAGCTGGATTCGGCAGATACCAGCCAGGTTGTCACGGGGCCATTGAGCTGGCAAGCCAGATGGTATGGCCAGTGCCGGGCAATATAGTGCCACTTGGGCTTGCCTTTGTTGCCTTGTTTCCCTGCCCAGATGCTACTGCCCGTGTTGACCAGTCGAATAGCTGTAGCGGTATCATCACTGGCAGCCCAGACATCAGCAATACTGTCTTCAAGTTGAATATGGCCTTGTTCAGCTTGCACAGAGACTGTCAGGGAGAGTCTGCGACTATGTCTGGACAGCAGTTCATGTATCTGCTCAAGCGTATGGCTGATGGTGTGAGCGATCTGCTGTTTAACTTCCCGGTCAAATGGTGGCAGCGGTAAGGTGCCACTTGCCTGAATCTGATCCATCATGCGGTTGAGTGTACTCGCTGATTGCGTTGCTGACTCAGCCAGACGGTAGATGCTTTGTTCGAGTATTGACTGGTTTACCTGCCACCTTTCCAGATTGCTGAGAGAGAAGGGTTCATCTATCGATTGCTCTTCGTCTGGTTTGGCAAAGTTAACGTGCAGACACTGCCGGAAAAATTCCTGGGCAGGGTTACGCATCATTTGACTGAGCTCGGCCAGTCCAATGGAAATGGGCTCCTGGGCCTGGGTGCTGCTTTCTGCAGAGGCTGACTCGTCCTGTGCCGGTTGATGCTCTGCGTCGCTGGCTATTTCAGGTGGTTCCCATTCCCGGGCAAAGGTGCTCAGTTGACTGTCGAGGTCAAAGTAGCGGGCACTGAATGGCTGCAAGGGGTAACTGTGGGTCACTGCTTCCAACAGCCGCTGGCCGCGCGTGTCTGTTAAATAGTCCCGTAACTGGGCGACCAGCACCGAAGGAGGGCAGAATGCATTGTCGGTAATGCTATAGGCACTCCAGGAAATATACAGGTGCTCGCGTGCTGAGAGCATGGCCTCAAGAAACAGATACCGGTCATCTTCACGCCGTGAGCGATCCCCTGGCCGGTAATCGTCCCGCATCAAGTCAAAATCAGAATAAGTGACCTGTCGTGGGTAATCCGCATCATTCATCCCCAGCAGACAGATACGGCGGAAGGGGATGGCACGCATGGGCATCAGGGAGGCGAAGTTAAGTGACCCACTCAAAAAGCGTTGACTGAGTTCGCGTTGTTCAAACAGGTCCTGCAGGTGGTCATGAACAATGCTGACTTCAATGGCGTCGTCGAAGGCTGCCAGCTCAGAGGTTGCCTGCCATTGCTCCAGGCGTTTAGCGATACGGTTGAGAGCGGCCTGATCCGCGTCATCGCTGACTGTGAAGAAAGTCTGCATCAGCTGATGGATACGCTCAACCCAGGTCGTGACCTGAGCAGGCTGAAGAAATAACTGCCAGAGGTGCTCAAGTTCACTGATCAGGTGGGCCAGTTTGCCGACAGATGCGGCACCCAGTCCCCCAACTTCTGTATAGGGTTCAGCGCTCTGCCAGCTTTCCCGGCTGCCACTGGCGTAACCGAGCAGCATACGTTTAAGTCCGAACAGCCAGGTGTTCAGCGTCAGGGTATCGGGGTTGTATTCCGCTGCGAAGCCGTGAGTGATGCGATGCTCGGCGTTGAAGCCCCAGCGCACTCCAGCGCCTTCAATCCACTGGTTGAGCAGGGCGATATCTTCCTCGCTCAGCCCAAAGGCCTGACGCAATGCCGGTACATCGAGAAGGTCCAGGACGTCGGTAACGGGTAGCCGTGAATGGGCAATGTTGAGCAGCATTTCGAATGCCTGCATCAGCAATGACTGACTGCGCTGCCCCTGGTCGCTGATGGAAAATGGGATATAACGCTCGTCATGGTGATCTATGCCAGCAAATACGGCCTGAATGTGAGGTGCAAACTCATTGATATCAGGCACCATCACCAGAATGTCCCGGGGTTTCAGGGTTGGGTCTGCTTCCAGCCAGCTTAGCAACTGGTCCTGCAGGACCTCCACCTCACGTTGTTTGCCGTGAGCCAGGTGAAAGCTCAGGCCTGCTTCGCTGTGATGGCTTTGCGCCAGCGTCATTGCCTCGGTGACTGAGCGCAGGTGATAAATATCCGATTGGACCTGACCGAGTAATGTGGACTCTTCAGGTGGTTCGAATACATCAATGGACAGCTCGTTCTCGTGAAACATTGACTCGTAGTGTTTGCGTTCGTCGTGCTCATCGAGAAGCCGTATGTAATCCCGCCCTTGCTTGCCCCAACTGGCCAGTAACGGGTTACTTTGCAGATACTGTGTGTCCTGGCTCAACAGATCACTGGTCTGATATTGCTGTTTGTGTGCCTGGCGGCGAAAAGGTTTGGCAAACCAGCGTTGGGCCTGCACCGGGTCAATGATATCTCCCCAGTAAAACTGACAGGGGTTGTGCACGAAGAGCAGTACCTGGGTAAACGCGGACAATGCAGACAGAACCTCAAGGCTTTGCCGGGGCAAAGAGGACAGGCCAAACACCACGATGCGCCGGGGCAGACCCTGGGGGCGGTTGCCCTGTTCAGCCAGTTGCTTGCAGACATTCAAAAAATGCTGATGGATTTGGGCGCGGCTGCTGAGCGCGTCAATTGTCTTGTCATCGTTAGCAACCCCTGAAGCACTGCCGTGAATATCGTTAACAATGCTTCGCCATAATGCTGGCTGCCAGGATTCGCTCTCGGGAATGGCCTGCCAGGTTTCCCGGCGGGTGTACTGGTCATCTCCGGCGGACCATTCGCTCAGCCAGTCAGCACGATAGACCTGGTACTGATCCAGCAGGTCAGCCAGTCGTCCGGCAAGCTGGAAGCGTTTGCGGCCATCCGAGCTATCTGCCAGGAAGTACTTGAGTGCGGCAAATGTCGGCTCTGTCAGCAGATCGGGCAATAAGCGGAAAATACGCCAGGTCAGTTGATCTTTGTCATAAGGGGATTGCGCGGGCAGGTTGCCTAACACTGATCTATAGGCCTGCCAGTGATATCGGCCGGGCAGGGTGATCTCCATGGCGGCAGCAATACCACAGCCGGGTTGGTCTGCATCCGGGTTCTTAGCCAGAGACAGCTGCAGCCACTGGGCAATGCCGTTACTCTGAACCAGCATTACCTCATTTTCCAAGGGTTCAAGTGGATGTTTACGTAACCAGTCCACCAGCAGGCTGCGCAGGCTTTCGATGCGGTTGCTGTGCAGCACCATGAAGCCAGATTCAATGTTGTTTGCGTCGTCTACAGCCATGCGATGTGATCGTCCTTAATACCAGCGGGTTGCCGAGGTTAAATATCCCTGACAACCCGCCCCAGTATAAAGACTTTATCGCCATTTGTGTGCAGAAGCTTACTGACTGGCCTCGTCGCGGCGGGCCCCCGCAAGGACACCTGGCAGAGCATAGTTGCCTTCATGACAGGCATACTCATAGATTGGCTCATCGTCCGGGCGCGCATTCATCACCAGTTCCCCTTGCCAGGGTTCGCTGAAGACAGTGGGATCCTCAACAGTAAACTGATAAAGAATCTGGTCTTCGGAGGTTCGAGTCAAACGCTCAGTGACAGACAGTTCCGCATTGGCGCCATAAATACGGTGTTGTGGGTGGAAACCCTGCGTTTCAATGACCAGGGTATCGCCTTCCCAGTGCCCCACTGAATCGCCCATCCACTTGTCCAGTTCAGGCCGGTGCTCTCCGTGTAGCCTGATGATACGGGCATCATGGATCATTTCAGCCAGAATCATCACATAGTCGTCCGTCTGCACGATCTGATAGTTATTGTTATACATCACCGGCAGCATGGGAGGACCGGAATGGGTACCAAAGGAAATCAGGCAACGTTCAGACAAAGGGCGTCCTTCCGGGCCATCGTTACGGGAGACACCTTCGGGCAGGTTGCCAAACATGGCACTGCGAGCCCCTTCAGCAAAAGGAATCTGACCACTGGCCGGACTGACAATAATAGAGGAGCGGTATTCGCCGTTGATTTGCAGCAACTGGCTGCCGACGTCTTTCCAGAACTCATTGTAACCGTCATCGGTGTCTCCGTCGTTGCTGCCCTGAGCGCCGGCCCCGGCTTCCCGGTCTGGATCGCTGGGCGCATATTCTGAATCAATGAATTCGGCATGATCGCTTTCCCAGGCACGGGCCTCAGCCTCTGAGAGAATCAGCGTCTCACCCAGTTCCCGGTCGCGGGTCAGTGGTGTCAGCGTGCGGTTGCTCCAGACACCTTGCAGGTCTGGCTGCCCGTTACCAAGCCTGGGAATGCCTTCATCTGCCGTTGCCATACCGGGCAGCAGTACAGCCAGGCTGATGCTTGATGTTATTGCAAGCTTTTGAAAACTATCAAATATGCTTGTTGTTTTTATCTCTGCTACGTCATTGTTATTATGAAACACCTTACCTCCCTCCATGGGATAGTTGTGATTTATACCGAGCGGTAAGTCAGATCTTGGTCTTTATGACAAAAGTTGTCAAATTATCAGCAGTCTCGTTACGTTTCAGACAAACTTTGCTGCAATTGCGGGCGGCGCCCCCTTGACAATATCTGTATACTCGCTCGGTTGTCATCAGAACATATAATATAAAAAGGGGATTGCTGTTTTGTCTTTACCGTTCCGTGTATCGCTGGCAGGCATGCTGGCATTAACGGTCGCACAGGCCGTTAATGCGCAAAATGCTGACAGTCAGGCGAACGAACCCGTTGCCAGAGTCGGCCAGGAGCTGCGCATATCACTGACCCGCGCACCTGATAATGTAGACATCGACCTGGATGGTCGCCTTAATGATGCGGTATGGAATACCGCGACGTCTTATGGCGGTATGGGCACGGTTGAGCCGGAAACATTGCTGCCATCTCCTTACGATACGCAAATCAAGACGTTCTATACCGATGATGGAATCTATATTGGTGTTGAGATGGAGCAGCCGTCTGAAACCTTGATTCGACGTATTACGGGCCGTGATAACCGGAATGTAAACCGGGACAGAATCTCCATTACCCTCGATAGTTCAGGTGAAGGCCAATACGGATACTGGGTGAGCCTGGCACTGGGTGATAATCAGCTAGACGGTACTATCCTCCCGGAGCGACAGTACAACAGTCAGTGGGACGGGGCCTGGTTTGGCGCCACCGCTGAAACTGAGAATGGCTGGTCAGCAGAGTTCTATGTCCCCTGGGGGCAACTGGCAATGCCATCGCGTGAAGGTGCCCGACAGATCGGTTTTTATGCAGAGCGGGTTATTGCCCACCTGAACCAGAATTCTTCCTGGCCGACTATTGCCAAATCAGACCCGATTTTTCTGAGTAATTTTCCGCTACTGGAACTGGAAGGGGTGAACCCTCAGCAACAGTGGAGTTTATTCCCTTCAGTGGCTTCTACCTATGACGAAGTGGATTCAAGCTGGAAGCACAGAGCCGGTGCGGACGTTTTCTGGCGTCCATCGAGCAACTTCCAGCTCACCGCCACCTTGAATCCTGACTTTGGTTCCGCCGAAGCGGATGACGTGGATGTTAACCTGACCGCGAATGAAACCTTTTTCCCGGATAAACGTCTGTTTTTCCAGGAAGGCCAGGAAATCTTTAACGTCACATCACGGGCCAATGGCAGTTCCGGTAAGCGTTTTACCATTCTCAACACGCGCCGCATCGGTGGGCGACCCAGACAACCGGATGACCTGCCACCGGGTACTGGATTATCGCAGCGTCAACGAACCGTCAATGCGGATCTGTTAGGTGCCGTCAAAGCAACCGGGCAGGCCGGCAGTTTCCGCTATGGTGTGCTGGCGGCCTCTGAAGATGATACTAATTTTGATGTGGCTGGTCAGACTGTTGAACAAACCGGTCGTGATTTTACTGCCTTTCGTATGCTGTATGAAGATAACGGCAACAATACGGGCGCAGCGTATCGCAGTCTGGGTTACATTGGCACGCTGGTTGGACATGAGGAGTCAGATGCAGAAGTTCATGCCGTGGATTACCGCTACCTGACCCAGGGCGGTATCTGGAGTTTTGATGGTGCCGTTGTTAACTCCGACTCCGGTGATCATGGTGAAGGCTATGGTGCCTATACGGATATTGTGTATACCCCTCGTCAGGGTTTCACTCACACGCTGAACCTGACTTATCTCGATGACACCATTGATGTGAACGACTTTGGTTACCAGGAAAGAAACAATGTCTGGGAAGCCTGGTATCGTTTTTCCTGGGTCAAAACCGGTTTGACGCGAGTCCGCGATATTCGGGTAAGCCCATTCCTGCGTTATGAAGAAAACCTCGATGGTGATCGCACCAATAATGCGATTCCTGTGGTGAGTACAACGGTTACCCTGAATAACCTGGATAAGGTCGACTTCAGTTTCATGTACTTCCCCAAGCGATACGATGATCGTAACAGCTTTGGTAATGGAACGTTTGCAACACGTGAGCGTGTAAATTCAAATATCAGCTACAGCACAAACACGGCATTGCAGTTTAGCTGGAAAGTCGGTGTCGGACGTTCTGAAGAGCTGGCGGGCGGTAACAGCGAGAAATATGACGCATCGTTCAACTGGCGTGCTATGGATAATCTCAATTTTTCTGTTGAGGGTACATATCAGGATCGGGATGGCTGGTTACTGCACCAGGGTGATCAACGCTTCACGGCCTTTAAAACCAGTCAGTGGGAAACCGGTTTGCGCATGGAGTATTATCTGACTGCGAAACAGCAGTTCAGTGCCGGTATGCAGTGGGTAGGCATTAAAGCCCTGGGGGATCGCTACTTCATATTACCTGCTGATGCACCTACCCGGAACCGTGACTTGATCGAAGTGCCTCAGCACGCTTCTACGCCAGGTGATTTCTCAATCTCGCAAATGAACTTCCAGATGCGATATCGTTGGGAAATCGCGCCGTTGTCTGATCTGTTTATTGTCTATACAAGAAATGCTAACCGACGTGAAGGTGTGTATGACTTCAGTGATCAGTTTGATGATGCCTGGCAGAACCCCTTGCTGAGTCAGTTGGTAATAAAACTTCGGTACAGACTAGGTACTTGATGTACTAGGTACTTGATGAAAGAGATCTGATCGATTGGATTGCTCTTAAAAAAGGCCAGTGACGAAAAGTGTCAGCTGGCCTTTTTTTGTTTGCCGTGGTTTGGATCGAGGGCGTTATAGTGCCTTGATCTCTGCAAGTTTGTCTTGTAACGCTGCCATAGCACGTTCGGTAGATTCTTTTCTTTCTCTTTCTTTTTCAACCAGTTCGGCCGGCGCTTTGGCAACAAATTTTTCATTGCCGAGCTTGCTGCTGATACCCTGCATGGTTTTTTCCAGCTTGGCAATTTCCTTGTTCAGACGCGCAATTTCCTCGTCTTTATCAATCAGGTCAGCCAGTGGTACCAGAATTTCCATGTCCTGGTGAAGCTGGGTGGCGCTTGCCGGCACTGTTTCTCCGTCTTCAACAGCCCGTAGCTCGGTGAGCTTGGCCAGTTTCAACAAGGTTGCCTGGTTTTCTGCCAGTCGGCGACGATCCGCTTCACTGGTGTTGCGTAACAGGGCAGCAAAAGCCTTGCCGGGTGGAATGTTCATTTCACCACGGATGTTACGAATACCAACGATGACGCCTTTGACCCATTCGATATCCGCTTCAGCACTTTCGTTGATTAATGCCTCGTTGGCCATGGGGTAGGGCTGCAGCATGATGCTGTCGCCATCCTGGCGCTGTCCGGTCAGCGTGGCGATCTTCTGCCAGATCTCTTCGGTGATGAACGGCATCAGCGGGTGCACCATGCGCAGGCTGCTTTCCAGGACCGTCAGCAGCGTTAAGCGAGCGGCACGAGCGCGTTCTGGCTGGTTGTCAGCATCCCAGAGAATCGGCTTGGACAGTTCAACGTACCAGTCGCAGTACTCGTTCCAGAAGAAGTCGTAGATCGCCTGTGACATCAAATCAAATCGGTAGCTGGCCATGTGCTCATGAGCCTGGGTCACAGTCTGTTGCAAGCGTGACAGGATCCAGCGATCCGCCAGGCTCAGTTGATAGTCAGTGCTGTTGTCCTGACCGCAGTCCTGATCCTCGGTATTCATCAGTACATAGCGGGTAGCATTCCACATTTTATTGCAGAAATTGCGGAAACCCTCGATCCGGCCCACATCGAAATTGATATCCCGGCCGGTAGATGCCAGCGAGTAGTAGGTGAAGCGCAGGGCGTCGGTGCCATAGGGTGCAATGCCGTCCGGGAATTCCTTGCGGGTCTGTTTATCGATTTTTTCCCGGAGTTTGGGCACCATCATGCCGGCGGTGCGTTTCTGCACCAGCGGTTCCAGGTCGATGCCGTCGATCAGGTCGATGGGGTCGAGCACGTTGCCCTTGGACTTGGACATTTTCTGGCCCTGACTATCGCGCACCAGGCCGTGCACATAGACCGTGTGAAACGGCACTTCCTTCATGAAATACAGGGTCATCATGATCATTCTGGCCACCCAGAAGAAGATGATGTCGAAGCCGGTGACCAGCACACTGCTGGGGTGGAAGGTCTTCAGGAGTTCGGCGACATTCGGATCGTTATCGGCATTGGGCCAGCCCAGCGTGCCGAAGGTCCACAGGCCGGAGGAGAACCAAGTGTCCAGCACATCCTCGTCCTGTTTCAGGGCGGTATCGCCGAGGTTGTGGCGTTCGCGCACGTCTTCCTCGTTGCGGCCCACATAGACATTGCCTTGATCGTCGTACCAGGCGGGGATACGGTGGCCCCACCACAGTTGTCGGGAAATGCACCAGTCCTGGATATCGCGCATCCAGGAGAAATACATGTTCTCGTACTGTTTGGGCACAAACTGGATACGACCGTCCTCTACAGCATCGATGGCTTTCTCCGCCAGCGGTGCGGCTTTCACGTACCACTGGTCGGTGAGGTAGGGCTCGATAACGACGCCGGAGCGATCGCCCCGGGGCACTTTCAGTTTGTGGTCGTCGACCTTTTCCAGCAACCCGAGGGCATCCAGATCATCGACAATGCGCTTGCGGGCCTCAAAGCGGTCGAGGCCGCGATAGGCTTCCGGTACCTGGTCGTTGAGCTGGGCATCGTGGTTGAAGATGTTGATCATCGGCAGGTTGTGGCGCTGGCCGACTTCGTAGTCGTTGAAGTCGTGGGCCGGGGTGATTTTGACGCAGCCGGTGCCGAATTCGCGGTCGACATAGTCGTCGGCAATAATCGGGATTTCTCGATTGGTCAGGGACTGTCTCTTATACACATCTCCGAGCCCACGAGACTAAGGCGAATCTCG
>OJDN01000559.1_pt1 | contig 12549 bp, 10 predicted proteins | sample 1592731 | NCBI WGS metagenome assembly OJDN01 (sample SAMN05416881, study PRJEB24817) | seawater metagenome | isolation source: Sea water | place: Canada:Atlantic | collected 2013-11
CACTGCATATCGTCGGCAGCGTCAGATGTGTATAAGAGACAGTAATGATAGGACGCGCCCATTGTCAAGCAGCCCCAAGATCGCCTTGCTGGAGGAATATGCCCTGATCGCGCGTGCCCTATCTGCGCCCGCCCGACTGATGATCCTAGAACAGCTTGCGCAGGGAGAGCGCGGCGTTGAGGCATTGGCCGGCAAAGTAGACCTTACCGTTGCCAATTGCTCCCAGCACTTGCAGCATTTGCGGCGCGCGGGCCTTGTCACAAGCCGCCGCGATGGCAAGGCGGTGATCTATTGTTTAACCGACGCAAAAACGCTGGCGCTTATGGATATGTTGCGCGTCGTGGCGGAACGAAACCTCGCGCAGGTCGAGAATATCTTGAGGGGGTTATCGGGCGGGGAGGATACGCCTGAGCCTGTTAGCCGGAAAGAACTGGCTTTGCGGCTTGCTGCGGGCACTGTGACCGTTCTGGATGTGCGTCCCGCCGACGAATACACCACTGGCCATATCCCCGGCGCGATCAACGTCACACTCGATCAACTGGACCGGTTGCTTCCAGACCTTGAACTAGATTCCGAAATCGTGGCCTACTGCAGAGGACCCTATTGCATTTACGCCCATCAGGCGGTCGCGACTCTTCGAAGGCAGGGTTTTCATGCGCGCAGGCTGGAGGGTGGTTTACCCGAATGGCGGGAGGACGGGCGACAGGTGATCTAGATATGTCGTTACGCGCGAGACATTTCCTTTCACCTCCCAGATTTGGGAAATAGGAGATGTTCATGGCCAAGGATCAGCGCAAGATTTAGCGCAAGTTGCGAATACTGCGATACGCCGAAGAGATCGGCCACATCGCCAAGGTCTGCCGGTATTTGGGGATTGATCAAGTTCGAATTCTCTGCGACGTTCTGGCAACTTTGACGATTTAAACGTCGAAATGATGCGTTAAGTGATTGTGGAAAAAGAATAGTTTTAGTTTGTAAAACGCGCAGCAATAATGGGCCACAGAAGCGGCTGCATAGGGCGGTTGTAGCGGAGTAAAATTCCGCCAGTTTGTGTCCTTCGTTTATTCGGAGGGCGGGAGATGTATTCTGTGGATATTTATAATCGCGTGCGCCGCGCGTGTTTGAAGGATGGGATGTCGTCGCGCGAAGCCGCGCGATACTTTAACAAAGACCGTAAGACGATCGCGAAGATGCTGCGTCATGAGTTGCCGCCCGGGTATCGCCGTTCAGAAGCACCGCGACGGCCGACGCTTGACGGTTATGTTGGTGTCATTGACGAGATCCTACGCACAGACAAAGCCCTGATCAAAAAGCAACGTCACACGGCGAAGCGCATCTTTGAGCGCCTGCGTGATGAACATGACTATGCAGGCAGCCTCACGACGGTGACGTATTACGTGCGTGAGCAAAAGCGTCGCACCAAAGAGGTGTTTGTGCCGTTGTCGCATCGGCCAGGCCATGCACAGGTGGATTTTGGAGAGGCCCTTGGTGTAATTGGTGGCGTGGAATGCAAAATCCATTTCTTTGTGATGAGCCTGCCGCATTCTGATGCAGTGTTCGTGAAGGGCTACCCTGCCGAGACGACGGAAGCGTTTTGCGATGGTCATGTGTCGGCCTTTGCCTTCTTTGGTGGCATTCCGCAGTCCATTCTTTACGACAATACCAAGATCGCTGTTGCGCGCATTCTGGGGGATAAGACGCGCGTCCGGACCCGTCGGTTTACAGAGTTGCAATCGCATTACTTATTTGATGACAAGTTCGGTCGGCCCGCACGCGGGAATGACAAAGGCAACGTTGAGGGCATGGTCGGCTACACCCGCCGCAACTTTATGGTGCCCGCGCCGCGCTACGACAGCTTTGATGATTTGAACATGCACCTGGAGCAGAAGTGTTTGGAGCGCCAAAGCGATACGTTGCGCGGTCACGACATGACCATCGGTCAGCGTTTGATGTCCGACTTGGATGCGCTGATGGGGTTGCCCGTCGCGGAATATGAAGCCTGTGACCATGTCAGCACGCGGGCCACGTCGATCTCAATGGTGCGGTATCGCAGCAATGATTACTCAGTGCCGGTGGCCTATGCCCACCACGATGTTCATGTGCGCGGCTTTGTGCATGAGGTTATCATCGGTTGTGGCAATGAGGTGATTGCGCGCCACAAACGATCCTACCTATCGGCGGATATGATCTATGATCCGATCCACTTCTTGCCTTTGATTGAGCAAAAGGTGGGGGCTTTGGATCAGGCTGCCCCTTTGCAGGGTTGGGATTTACCTGATGTCTTCGCCACCCTGCGCCGATTGCTCGAAGCGCGCATGGGTAAGCCTGGCAAGCGGGAATATGTGCAGGTTCTGCGCCTTTTGGAGACCTTCGAAATGGATATTTTGCAGGGCGCAATCAGCCAAGCAATCGATATGGGGGCAATTGGTTATGACGCTGTAAAACACCTTGTGCTGTGCAGGGTAGAGCAACGACCACCGCGACTGGATTTGGACTTCTATCCCTACCTGCCAAGGGCCAATGTCGGCATGACGGATCCGGCCAATTACATGAGCCTGATGGGAGGGACTGCGGCATGACCGACGCTCCTCAAATCCTTCTACAGCACCACCTCAAAAAGCTACGCCTGCCAACGTTCCAAGGAGAATACGCCAAGCAGGCGCAGCTCTGCGCAGCCGAGAACAAAGATCATGTGCAATACCTCGCGCGCTTATGTGAGATGGAGCTGATTGAACGTGAACGGCGTATGATTGAGCGACGCATCAAGGCGGCGAAGTTCCCCAGAACCAAAAGTCTGGACAGCTTCGACTTCAAGATCATGCCCAGCCTGAACAAGCCACTGACCATGGAGTTGGCGCGTTGTGATTACGTGGATCGCCACCAGAACATCATCGCTTTGGGACCGTCGGGCACGGGCAAAACACATATCGCTTTGGGGCTTGGTCTGGCGGCGTGCCAAAGAGGCTTGAAAGTGCGCTTTACGACGGCGGCAGCCCTGGTCCATGATCTGATTGAAGCCCAAGATGAGCGCAGATTGCAGCGCCTTCAAAAGCAACTGACCAGCCAGAACCTGTTGATCATTGACGAGTTGGGCTTTGTGCCCCTCAGCAAATCGGGCGCGGAATTGCTCTTTGAAGTCATATCCCAATGCTACGAACGCGGGTCCATCATCATTACCTCGAACCTGCCCTTCGATGAGTGGACCGAAGTCTTTGGATCGGAAAGGCTTACCGGCGCGTTGCTGGACCGACTAACCCATCACGTCCACATTCTCGAGATGAACGGCGAGAGCTATCGGCTCAAACACAGCCGCAAAGCCCGACAATAACCAAAAAATCAGATCAGAACAATGTTGGCCAACCGGCCAACATGCGCATTGGCACGCGTTAGCTAGATGACAAGCACTCGCGCCAATGCGCAATAACACATCAATCGAAGTGGCCCCTTTTTACGCCGCGACTTGGTCCCTTTTTACTCTGCGATTGACATGTAGAAGATCGGTGATCCGAATATCCGGAAGCCGGTCGTAAAGATCAAGTACGAGCGCATCAGCCTCATCTGGAACAGCAGCTGACAAACGGTCAACTTTTAGAACGCCATTTTGGATAGACCCGCCCGGTACTGCACCTGTTTTGGCAGCCTTGGCCAATCTTTGTAGCCCATCTGCCAGTCGGGCTTTACGATCCGCAAGCCAAATCTCAGGCTCAAATGGCATCGCTAGCTTCGGGACAGCACGGGCCACGTCGATTGGTACAAGAGCCTCTTTGAGATCGCCGTATTTGCGGGACTGGGCGAGCCAGATGTCACCGGAGCGGAAGGCATCACGCAGATGGCTCAGAACAGCAACCTCCCAAAGCCGAGGCTCGCCTAGGCCTGCGTCATTGAGATGACGCCGCCATTTTGAACCAGAGCGAAGAAAGGTAAGAAGACGGGTGGAAGATTTATCTGCGCCCTCGATGACCCCGGCGGCTTCCAGCAAAGGTGCCCCGACCGGAGCAGCGCATATATCAAGAGCTCGCAACATACGTGGGGCATAGCGCCGAAACCGATGATAGCCGTGAACCAAATGGGCCATTGGATCGGCGGCCAGCGTATCTGTCAGCCCGGCTGCGGTGGCGACCAGGTTTTCAAGTTGCGACCAGCCACATGAGGTTTCGGTCGCAGTATCAAGGGATGCCTCATCCCCTTTTGCTTCCAACAGGGCCGCGCCGAGGTTTCTGAAGGAACATAGTGTTTCATGCAGTGCGGTTCTTGCATCTGCGATGTGCACGGCACTCATTTTTTTCGCATCGCGCCATGTCTTACCAACGATCCGGTCATGTGTCTCCACAACAGCATCGGCAATTGCACTTCGCCACTCCAAGGCGCAAACCGCAAGGATCGCAAAGCGACGGTCACCAGAGACATCACGCAGATCTCCGGCAAAATATCGTTCGCCCTGGCGACGAAGCCGGGTTATTCGGTGCGGCGGCACACCATCGAGGGCGGACACGTTCAGCTTCAGGTCCTGCAAGAATTCAAGGCGGTCCAACAAGCGGTTTGCGTCGGCTGAGTTCTGACCCACCTCAAACTGGCGTAGCCAGACAAAGCGTGTGACACGCCCATTCACCTCCTCAGACAAGAGAGCATCCAGCTTGCGCAACATCTCGTCGTTCAGGCGACTGGCGATGCGAGTCTCGATATGGCGCTCTGCTGCCACAAGCGCATCTGCGGAAAGGCGTTCGATAACCGTTATGCCGGGAAGGATAATCTGGGTAGCCCGGCATCTCTCGACAAACTGCTTCGCCAGACCGTCATTTGAGCGGGCAACCTCGGCTTCGGATGTCAACCATGCCTTCAGCTCCCGTGCCCCTTGACCCGTGAACATTTTGTATCCGTAGATTTCCCGTAAGGTTGCCAGATGTTCGTGGCGGGTTTCTTCGCGTACTGCATAGTCGATGAGGTCGTCAGATCGCAGCCCAAGTTGTGCGGCCAGGAACCGTGTGATCTGTTCCGGGATAACCTCTCCGGGTGCCAGCAAACGTCCAGGATACCGCAAGGCGCAAAGCTGAAGGGCAAAGCCAAGGCGATTCTGGGGACGACGACGACGCGTGCCGATGATTTCCAGATCGTCATCAGCCAACGTGTAGTGGCGTAACATCAAAGCCTCATCTGTCGGGAGGTCAAACAACGCTGCACGCTGGCGTGCGGTCAAAATACTACGTCGGGGCATAGCAACCTTTCTGGAATGTCACAGAATGAGTGTCCGTAAGGGGTTCGACCAGCGGACAGTTTTGCGGGCGCAACCAAACACTCAGAAACTAGAACAAAGCGCGTCTCGTATAGATGGTACGATAAGATTTGCAATGAAGGTGCCTTAAACGTACACATTGTTCATGACACACACGCTTATCGGATACGCACGTTGCTCGACCGACAAACAGGATCTGACTGCGCAGAAAATGGCGCTGCTAGATCTGGGCGTTGCCGAAGACCGCATCTACACTGACCACGGTTTGACCGGTACGAGCCGCGCGCGCCCAGGTTTGGATCAGGCAATCGCGGCTGTCCGACAAGGCGACACATTTGTGGTGCCCAAGCTGGACCGGCTTGCCCGCTCGGTGCCGGATGCGCGTACCATAGCAGATCAACTCGAAGCCAAAGGTGTGAAGCTGGCTCTTGGGGCATCGATCTATGATCCTGGCGACCCGATGGGAAAGATGTTCTTCAACATTTTAGCTACCTTCGCAGAGTTTGAATCCGACCTCATCCGCATGCGCACCCGTGAAGGAATGGCCATCGCGCGCGCCAAGGGAAAGCTGAGAGGCAAACAACCCAAGCTCTCCGATAAGCAGCAGAAGGAACTCTGTCGCATGCACGCCACAGGGGACTACTCCATCAGCGATCTGGCAGAGGTGTTTACCGTGTCTAGGCCGACCATCTATCGGACCCTGAAGCGGAACCAGACCTGACTTTCGCTGCGCCGTACACGAACTGGTAAGACGCGGGACAAAGTGAACTTTCGCTGCAACTACACCAACGTCAGCTTAGTCTTTCGCGACTGCGCAACCAACACCTTCAACGATAATTCGAAGCCCAACCTCGAAGTTCCGTTCGTGGTCAGCGCCAACGCCTTCTGACATAGCCCAAATGACATTCGGCAAAGCGTCCAGATCGGTCACGTCGCTCCTTTGCGTTTCCTTCGCGCGCTGTTCAGCGAGCTCTTGGTGCATCACCATATCAGTCGCATGAGAGACGACGCCTGCCACCGCCATAAATGCCCCCTCTGGCCCGAAGCCCGCGTTGCGCAATACCCCAAGCGCATGGTCCATCAGACGCAGGCCATGAGGTGTTTGCAATCCCACATAGCGAAGAAATTCCACGGACCCTGGCCATTGGAGCGCAGCGTTGCGATAGGCTCGGGCGAGCGCGTAAAGATACGCCTGCCAGTCTTGTATGTCGGGTGTCGTCACATTACCGGTGACCTGATCGGCACATAGGAAGATTAGATCCTCTTTGCTGGTCACATGACGATAAAGCGCGGTTGCCGACACGCCGAGGGTTTTGGCAAGCTTGTGCATTGAAAGCTGTCCAATGCCCAAGCTCAAAGCGCAGGTTACGATGCGCTCGGTTGACAGCTGTGCTGGCCGACCACGGTTGGGTGTTGCTTTTGGGCTTGTCATTTTTAGTTAATGCCATTAACTCACATATTTAGTTAACATCATTAACTTATAGGTGCTTCAAATGGAAGCGGTAAAAGAGACCGAACACTACACTATCATAACCCAACTAAATGACGGGATCGAACGGATCACCTATACCCCTCGGGACAGGCGACGCGACACACCGATCTTGATGCAGCACGGGATGTGGCATGGCGCTTGGTGTTGGGCAGAATGGCAAGATCTTCTGGCCAAACAGGGATGGGAAAGCCACGCGATCAGCTTGCCCGGTCATGGGGCATCTCCGGCGCAAAAATCTGTTCGGTTCAGCACTATGGGGGGCTATCTGAAAGTCCTAGAGCAAGAGGTGTGCCGGCTCCCTAACAAACCCATTCTCATGGGGCATTCCATGGGCGGGGCATTGGCGCAGTGGTATCTGAAAAAGGTCGCTGATGACTTACCTGCGGCGGTGCTTGTCGCCTCTTGGACGGCACACAGCACGATGGGCGATGGCGCTTTGCTGCACCTTAAGCGTGACCCAGTTGGATTTATGCTGGTTGGATGCACCCTTTCCACCCATCCATTCATACGCAACGCCGAGCGAGCATCGTCGATGCTGATTACAGAGGGCGCGATTTATAAGCCAGAAGAACTCTATGGGAAGCTCTGCGAAGAGTCTGCCTTAGTTTTGAACCAGCACAATCCGCCCTTGTGGCGACCACTGCGCAACCCGAAGACGCCGATGCTATGGCTGAGCGCAGAGCGGGATGCTGTGGTCAGCCTAAAAGGTGCGCGCAAATCGGCGGAGTTCTACGGTGCAGATTTCCGGGTGATTGACGACGCCGGACACAATCTGATGATGGAGAAGAACTATGCCGAAACAGCGCAGGAAATTCACCATTGGCTGACCACGATGACTTAAGCGGACCTTCAAGTGTAATGCAGCACCCGTTACTCTGGGCTCTTGGACTAAGCCGCTCGCGCGGCAATGGCGCTTGTGGCGGTCGTTTTACTTCCTGATTTGACGTTATTTTTGTGTTTCGGGGCTCTTGGCTGATGATTGGGACTTTCTCAATCGTCAAACAGGAGGTTCCCATGACACAGGAGAAAGTAAGCCCGCTTCGTGAGCGGATGATGGAAGACATGCGCATCCGAGGGATGGGTGACAAATCACAAAAGGCCCACATCCGTGCGCTGAAGGACTTTACGGCGTTCCTTGGTCGGTCACCCGATACCGCAACACCGGATGATCTGCGCACCTATCAGTTGCACATGGCGGATACGAACGTCACGCCATCAACTTTCAATGCCCGGATCGTGGCGCTCAGGTTCTTTTTCTCGATGACCTGCGATCGCGAAGAGATGAAGAAGTACATGCAGTTTCGCACTGAACCGCGCAAATTGCCCATCGTTCTCAGCGTTGAGGAGGTCTCGGCCGTTTTAGCTTCGGCGCCCGGGCCTGGCCTCAAATACCGCGCGGCACTGAGCATTGGCTATGGTGGGGGCTTGCGAGCTTCTGAAGTGACGCATCTCAAAGTCCGCGACATCGACAGTGACCGTATGCTGATCCATATCGAAAGGGGCAAAGGTGGCAAAGATCGCGATGTGATGCTGTCACCATCTTTGCTTGTTTTATTACGGGATTATTGGCGCGAGGCGCGCCCGCAAGGGTGGTTGTTTCCCGGTCAAAGCCGTGTCGATCCTATATCGCCGCGTCAGTTAAACCGGGCGTTTACATCAGCCAAGCGTATGGCCGGGATCAAAAAGCCCGCAACATTGCACACGTTGCGACACAGCTTTGCCACGCATCTGCTGGAAGCGAACACCGATGTGCGTGTGATCCAAGTGTTGCTCGGGCATTCCAAGCTGAGCACGACGGCGCGTTACACCCATGTCGCGACAAAGACGCTGGGCAATATCACCAGCCCGTTTGAGCACGTGAAGGGCCTGACCTGACGAACGCGTTCGCGTGTCAAAGCGCGCACTGGAGGTAGCTGACATCTTTCGCATGCACGGCCCTGCGTGGCGGCGGGCTAATGCGGGTCATGTCAGTCTCGGTCAGCTCAAAGTGATGTCCTCCATTGAGGCCTGCCGAACCGAGGCGCTCGGCGGGCATGTAGCGGCCTGCACAAAGTGCAATCATCAGCACATCGCCTACAACTCGTGCAAGAACCGCCATTGCCCCAAATGTCAGGGGCCAGCGGCGCGCGACTGGATGGCGGCACGAGCCGAAGACCTGCTGCCTGTGGAATATTTCCACTTGGTCTTTACCCTACCAGCCGAGGTTACCCGTATCGCTTATTGGAACAAGAAGGCAGTCTACGGACTGCTGTTCAGAGCATCGGCCCAGACGGTGGCGACAATCGCGGCAGATCCAAAGCGTATGGGGGCGAAGGTTGGCATGACCAGCGTACTGCATACTTGGGGATCTTCGCTGACCCATCACCCTCACGTCCACATGATCGTGCCAGGTGGTGGCCTGTCGCCAAGTGGCACCCGTTGGGTCGCATGCAAGCCGGGGTTCTTCCTGCATGTGCGCGTTCTGTCGCGGCTCTTCAGGCGTCTCTTCATTGAGGGGCTGTTGGCATTGCACCAAGCGGGCGAACTGTCCTTCTTCGGTGATCTGGCTGGGATCTCAGAAGCGCAAGCCTTCGCCGCATATCTTGCCCCACTGCGCAAAATAGAATGGGTGGTTTATGCCAAGCCGCCCTTTGGTGGCCCCAAGGCGGTACTGGCATATCTCAGCCGATATACGCACCGTGTCGCCATCTCAAACAGCCGCATCGTCAGCGCCGATGCCACCACGGTCACGTTCAGATGGAAAGACTACCGCATCAAAAATGGAGAGCGCCAAAAGGTGATGCGGCTGGCCACGCACGAGTTCATCCGCCGCTTTCTGATCCATGTGCTTCCGGACGGTTTCCATCGTATCCGCCATTACGGATTGCTGGCAAGTGGCAACCGAAAGGCCAAAATAGCAAAGGTCCGTTTATTACTTGGGGCAGAGGTGGCCGAGAACCAAAGCCCGCCAACCGCAGAGATCATCCCACTTACGCTCCGCGAACCATGCCCAGATTGCGGTGGCCAGATGCGCATCATCGAGACCTTCAGGCGAGGGCAAAAGCCTCAGACCCGCGCGCCACCACGAAAGGCCGCCGCATGACGAGATGTCCGTCAAAATGGATAATACCCGCACCCTTATGCGCCTCATTAGGGTGGAGTATTCTGCTGCGCCGAACGAACCAATACATTGAAAACGCGCCGATGTTCATCGTTATCAACGCCAAGATCATGACCTCCGAGCCGCTTCGAATGCCTTCGCCAAACACTCTAAGGCCAAAACCAACCTACAGTAGCCTCGTACTTTCCCCATAGGTCACACCTGGCATCCCACGGCTTCCTCCTTGAGAGGTTTGTCAACGCGGGCCAAAGTCAGTCCCGCGCCGAAAACTCGCGCAATGGCCCGCATCGAAAAACCTTCATCTTTTTCCTCTTTCGCCGCATGATGCACCAATGGCGGCTTAGACCTTAGCGTAGGATTCTGCCCCGTCCGGCATCAGACCCCATGGACCCCATGAATAGATAATTTTTGCGCCCGAGAGCAATTGGCCTGATTGACCGTTCGCAGGTGTTGTTGTCGAGCTCGAGACGGCCATCGTCGAGATAGCCGCGGGCTTTTGGCATGCGGTTGAGGGCGTAGCGGATCGCTTCTGCCAGCTTGGTTTTTCCGGAGATTTTACGCAGCTGCGCCTGTAGCCACAGGGCCAGTTCATCGAAGATAGGCTTGGCGTGGGCCTGTCGCATAGCCGCGCGCTCTTCAGGGGATTTCCCCTTTATCTCTTTCTCAATGGCATAGAGTTGAGCGATACGCTTGACCGCCTCTTGGGCAATAGGCGAGCCGGTGCGCTCAGCCTCGTCAAAGAACTTGCGGCGCACATGGATCATGCAGGCCTGCTCATCGGCTTTGCTCTCACCGAACAGCCCATTGAATCCGGCGTAGCCATCGGCATGGACAGTGCCGGTATAGCCCGCAAGGTGATTGACGGGGTGCTCGCCCTTCCGATCGACGCTGAACTGATACCATGCGCAGGGCGGAGCGTTCCCGCACCAAGGCCGTTCATCGCGCACGTAACTCCAGAGCCGCGCAGTCTTGGTTTTGGTTGTATTGGCCCGCACCTGCAGCTTCACGGGTGTGTCGTCTGCGAACAAAGCTTGAACCAGACCGGGTTTACCGGAGAGCATAAAGCTTGGAAGGTAAGTCATGACCAAAGGAAATTCAGGGAACCGTTTTTCAACAGAAGTGCGCGCGCGCGCAGTGCGTTTGGTGCTTGAGAATGAAGCGGATTATCGGACGCGATCTGAGTGCTTCAGATCGATTTCGCAGAAGATAGGATGTAGCCCCGAAACGCTTCGGGACTGGGTCAACAAACAGGCGATTGAGACAGGTGATCGGGAAGGTCTGACGCTGTCTGAGCGCGCGCTGATGAAGGAGCTTCAGCGCGAGATCCGTGAGCTGCGCCAGGCCAATGACATTCTTCGTAAGGCGTCAGCTTTTTTCGCGGCGGCGGACCTCGACCGCCTACGGAAGAGATGATCATGTTCATAGATGACCACCGTGAGCATCTTGGCGTCGAGGTGATTTGCAAGGTTCTGCCGATCGCGCCATCCACATATTACCACCACAAATCGATTGAGCTTAATCCCGAGAAGGCCTCTGCCCGCGCAAAGCGTGATGCCTTCCTAATGGCCAGGATCACCCATTTCTGGGAGAAGAGTAGGAAGCGATATGGGGCCGTGAAAATCTGGCATGACTTGCTCGACGAAGGCACTGTCGTCGCCCGTTGCACGGTTGTTCGCCTCATGAAAAGCATGGGAATAAAGGGCATTACACGCGGTGATGTGACAACGACGAAGAGCAACCCTGCCTTGCCGTGCCCTGAAGACAAGGTGAACCGAAAGTTCAAGGCACCGGCACCAAACATTCTCTGGGTAGCTGACTTCACCTACGTCAGAACCGCCGTCGGCTTCGTGTATGTTGCGTTCATCATTGATGTTTTCGCGCGCTACATCGTTGGCTGGAAAGTCTCTTCATCTCCCAATGCCCGGATGGTGCTTGATGCTCTGGATCAAGCGTTGGCGGCGCGTCAACCAGATCCAAAGACCCTTATCCATCATAGCGACAGGGGCGTTCAATACTTGTCGATCAAGTACACAGAGCGCCTCGAGCAAGCCAAAATCGATCCGTCAGTCGGCAGCGTCGGGGACAGCTACGACAACGCGATGGCCGAGACAATAAACGGGCTCTACAAGGCCGAGGTCATCGCGCACGAGCGCCCGTGGCAAGGCAAAAAAGACGTCGAATTTGCAACGCTCGATTGGGTTCACTGGTTCAATCACGAACGCCGTTTTGGACCCATCGGATACATCCCACCAGCACAAGCAGAAAGGAACTTCTATGACAGTCTAAACACTGTTACTCTAGCCGCAGAATAGGAACTAAACCGTCTCCGATAAACCCGGTCTGGTTCAATAGAATGGGACCGGCTGATGAGTGTCAAGTTAAACAGGGAAGTTCGTCGCAACCTTAAACTGTCTCGGGTGATCGTGTTCACTGCTTTTAGTGTCAACGCAGTGTTAAACGTCATCCTGCTTGGTGTCTTGGCTCGGCTTGGCGGGCTCGGTGTTGTGGGTGAATGGGCCTTCCTGAACGCGATACTTATGGTAGTGCTTATGGTTGAATTTGGCGTAACAAACTCGTTTGTCTTTCATATTGGCCGCGATGGAGTCAAAGAAAACGCTCCAAAAATACGGATATTGCTTGTAGCGCTTAGCCTAGTGGCACTAACCTTTGCGGTTGTAGGCACTGCAGCCGCTGTCTCTTATACACATCTCCGAGCCCACGAGACTA
>OJDN01000562.1_pt1 | contig 12515 bp, 13 predicted proteins | sample 1592731 | NCBI WGS metagenome assembly OJDN01 (sample SAMN05416881, study PRJEB24817) | seawater metagenome | isolation source: Sea water | place: Canada:Atlantic | collected 2013-11
TCGCCTTAGTCTCGTGGGCTCGGAGATGTGTATAAGAGACAGGTATAAGGTAAATGCCTTTAGTTTTTAAGCCAAAGTATTTCATCGCTTTAATATGACCATATTCATGAAACACGAGGCAAAGGATAAGCGCAATGGCGAATTCGATTGAAAACAACCAGCTGTATGCGGCTAAACTGCCGGCGGCAAATAGCACTTTTATTACTTTGGCACTTTTTAGTAACTTTAAACCAAGGCCAGCCATGCCAACCAAACTAAATTTTATCGGCTGCTTTTCACGGGCACTAACGTCTTGCTGCTCAATGCTCTTTTCATCTAATGCATCACTTTGTACTACTTGGTCGTTGAGTAAAAGTTGGTATTGCAGGGTAAATGGCTGCCATTGCAGTGCACCATTAAGCTCTACTTGTATTTCGCCTTGTTCACTTTGTAGGGTAAACTGATGTGAAAACGTGTCGCTGTCGGCGCTTGCATCAATTTGTGATACACATTGTTCGTTCCAAAATAGCTGCTGCCAGCCCGCCATTGAACCTTCTAATCTTAATGTTTTGCCTAAACACTCTATTGCTAATAATTGCACTGCATAACCTTTGCTATAAAACCTTGCCCGATTATCGCTATATTTTCCCAGTCAGCAAGGTTTATTGGCAAAATGTATGGCAGAACATTGAATAAGGCTTTTTTGCTAATGACAGTAGCGAAGGTTTGGTGATTGTCATACCATGGAGCCATATTCAGTTTGTTACTCTATTTATTATGCGTCTTATATTTTCTTTTTTAGTTTTTTTAGTTTTTTTAGTTACTAGCTCTCAGAGTTTTGCTCAAACACCCGCGCGATTTTTTACCCTCGATGCTACACCAAACTTGGCTAACATGTCTGATTTTAAAGCTAGTGCTTTGTGCGATGTTGCTGATGAAACGCAGCGTTATTTAACGAAGTTTACAGCTGATAAGTTTGCTGTGCACGCTGGAACGGTATTTGATGAGAGTGTAACACTAGCTAAGGTCAAAAAAACTCTCGCCTTTATTTGTCAAACTTACCGAGAAGATGTTCTAAAAAAGCGCTATAGTCGCCTCCATGATACGCAGTTTTTAATTGATAATTTTAATTTTTATCGTTGGACACCCGATATTAAAACTGCCCGAGAAATTGCGCTTAAAAGTACTAATGCTAGTAAGTCTCGCATGTTGAATACGATACCAAGTGATAAGATATTTTTAACTAAATATTATACGAAACTTTTAACAGCTAGTGCAGTTAAAACCCCACAGTATAACCAAGCGCTTTATGCTTTACCTTATGATGAATTGGCGTTGACTTTAGAGGCCGCAAATGAAGATTTGTCGTTAACGCGCCATAGATACACTCGCCAAGATATTATTGCGGGTGTGCTAGAAGAAAAAAAATTAGCCAAGCCGTTAATATGGTTAACTGAAGAAGCTTTACATGACGTGCTATTACAAGGCACTGGTGTTGTTGAGGTTGATGGTGTTAGGCGTTATTTTAATGTTCACCGTAACAATGGTATTGCTTATGATTATGCCATTGGCAAGCGTGAACAGGCGCGTTATTGGTATTTTTCTGAAGTGCCAAGCATTATGGGCTATGGTGAAACACTTGATAGTAAAATTGCTATTTCGCCACACGTGTCCTTTGCTGGCAATGTAGCTGAGCTTGGTTTAGGTAAGTTATTTATGGTGAGCTACGAGCAAAAAAATGAAAAGATATCGCGTTTGGGGGTGTTAGCTGATCAAGGTGGGGCATTTGATAACAACTTATTTCAACTCGATTTATTAGTAGATAGCTATTACGGTTGGCAAGACTACCATCAAGCTAATAAGCATTTACCTGATTACGCAAATGCTTGGTTGATGTTGGTTAAATAATCTCAGCGAATTTTACACAGCATTATTACAGCCAGACATTACCACAGTGCGGTAGCATGAAAGCACAGCAGCAACATTATGCAACGTTGCTGGTTAAGTTTTGCGTTTGATTTTCGATGCTGCTTTTTCTTTTTGCCGGTTGATAATCAAGTGGCGCGGCAATAAGCAATTGGCGTATGGTGGCCTCATCTTCATTGCGCATAGCCGCTTTAAGTTGCGCTAAAATTTCAGCAACATCGTTATAATGTAATGAACGCTCATTTGCAGTTAAAATACGTTGATGCTGGGTTTTTTTGGCATTATCGTCAATAAGTAGCTCTTCAAATAGTTTTTCACCAGGGCGTAAACCGCTAAAGTGTATTGCAATATCACCGGTTATATTTGTTTCATCTTTAATGGTTAAGCCCATCAAATGCGTCATTTTATAAGCTAAGTCGATTATTTTTACTGGGTTGCCCATATCAAGTACAAAAACATCACCACCGGTGCCCATAGCACCGGCTTGAATAACAAGCTGCGCGGCTTCAGGAATGGTCATAAAGTAGCGAATAATATCTGGGTGAGTAATGGTGATCGGGCCGCCACGTTTAATTTGTTTTTTAAATAACGGTACTACTGAGCCCGATGACCCTAAAACATTCCCAAAGCGCACCATAACAAAACGGGTGTTATGTTCTTGCTTTGCTAAGCCCTGTAGTACTAATTCAGCTAAACGCTTAGTTGCGCCCATCACATTGGTTGGCCGTACGGCTTTGTCGGTTGAAATAAGCACAAAGGTTTCTACTTTACTATTAATAGCGGCTTGGGCTATTTCATGGGTGCCAAAAACATTATTAGTTACGCCGGCAATAACATTGTTTTCTACCATAGGTACGTGCTTATATGCTGCAGCATGATAAATCGTTTGAACGCCGTATTTGCGAAGAATATGGTTCATTAACATGCCATTTTGTACATTGCCGATCAAAGGCTCAATGCTAAGAGGGTTAGCCGCTTCTTTTAAAATTTCACCAAGCTCCTGATGAATTTCATAAAGTTGTGCTTCGCTAACATCAAGCAGGATGAGTTTTTGAGGTTTGTTTATTACTATTTGTCGACAAAGTTCTTTACCGATAGAGCCACCTGCACCAGACACAAGTACAACTTTATCGCTAATATTAGCACTGAGCAATTCGGCTATTGGTTTTACGGGTTTACGACCAAGCAATTCATCAACCGATACTTCTCTTAATTCATCAATACTACGTTTGCCGGATACGATGTCAGACATATCAGGCACTATAAGTAATTCAAGTGCGTAAGGTTCAATATGCGCGACGATTTGTTTTAAGCGAATAGGATCAACTTGTGGGATGGCAATTAATACTTTGAATTGACCATATTTCTTTATCAGCTGGTCTATTTTTTTATGGGAATAAATTTTTAGCCCTAATACTCGACGGTCAACATAACGTTTTTTTCATCTATGAAGGCTAAAGGTTGATATTTTCTGCCTTGTGACAAAGCATGCACAAGCTGCCTGCCAGCGCTACTTGCACCATAAATTACTACGCCTTCACGCTCGTCAAACCAACGTTTTTTGGATACTAAACTGACTAACGTTCTTGCTCCAGCAATTTGCAGGCTGGCAAGCACCAGAAATACAATAGGGACAGATCTAGGTACGAAAGCATCGACCAAAAAACTGGTTAAATAGAAAATTATACTGGCAATGATTAATAGTAACTGGATCTTAAGAAAAGCTTTGGCGTTGAAAAAACGCACGACAGAGTTATAAACATCAAAGCTGTAAAATAGTACTAATGTTGAACTGACTACGGTAATAAATGCAATGTTTTCGTGCCAAGAGATTTCAACACTATCAACACCCAAGCGAATAATATAAGCAAGATAAAAAGCAATACTCAGAGCAAGTAGGTCGTAAGCCAGTGCTAAAAATAACTTCACTGAACTTGGGATTAAATCAATACGTCTAACCATGTAAATGTACCTTACAACACGCCGTTTTAATGCAAAGCTGCAATAACGATCTTTGCGTAGTATTCTTGCAACATATTGTTACATTGTCATTATTTAATTACGCTATGCCAGTAAATAGTTTTATAAAAAACTCAGCTTTAGCGCTTGTTATCAATAATATCAAATGCTTGGCTTAGGGCTTGGCAAACCGTATTCATGTCGTTGTGAGTAAGTGTCGGGTGTACTAAAAACATCAGGCTTGTATTACCTAAGGTTTGCGCATTTTTCAAATCAACTTTAGGTCGTAAATTGGTTTTATCGAAAGCCTTTTCTTTATAAACCTCTGAGCAACTACCTGAATAACATGGAATATTGTGCTGGTGGATGATATCAATGATATCGTCTCGAGAGATAGCTGTAGGTAGTTTTTGAATATCAATGAAGACATAACACTTGTAATAAGCGTGGACGATATAATCAGGTACTGTTGGAACCACTAGCCACGGATATTGCCGACAAATTTGAAAAATTTTCTCTGCATTCTCATTGCGTAGTTTAGTCCAATTAGCCATACGTTTAAGTTGAATGCGGCCAATCGCTGATTGCATTTCTGTTAGGCGCCAATTAGTGCCAAAGCTTTCATGTAACCAACGATAACCTGGCGGGTGCTCTTGCTCATAGACAGCAGCATACGACTTGCCATGATCTTTATATGCCCAAGCTTTACGCCAAAGGCTTTCATCATTGGTGGTTAACATGCCGCCTTCACCGCCGGTGGTCATTATTTTATCTTGGCAAAAAGACCAAGCGCCGATATGACCAATACTGCCGACAGAACGGCCCTTATATTTAGTGCCATGTGCTTGTGCGCAATCTTCGATAACAAAAAGGTTTTCAGTTTTAGCTAGCGCCATGATGTCGTCCATTTCACATGGCCAACCCGCTAAATGCACACAGATAATAGCTTTAGTTTTTTTGTTAATACTGTTTTGATGGTGCTAGCACTGATATTTTGACTAGTCAGTTCGACATCAGCAAAAACAGGGGTGGCACCAGCATTGATAATGCTACTAATAGAGGCGATGAATGTTCTAGAGGTGACAATCACCTCATCGCCACAGCCAATATCTAGAGCATGTAGAGCTAAATCTAAAGCCAATGTGCCATTAGCCAGTGCAATGGCATATTGGCTGTCAGTGTAATTGGCAAATTCTTTTTCAAAATCACGACCTTGTTGGCCGGTCCAGTAATTGACTTTATTCGATTGTAATACTTGGCTAACGGCGGATATTTCTTCTTCGCTAAAGCTTGGCCATGGAGAGAGTTGGGTATTAAGCACGGGTGGTCCTGTAAATGTTAAGTAAGCGAGCGACTAGGTTGTGCGGGCACACCCAAGTAAAGTGTATTACTCTGGGTTGAGTGTGTTATCACAGCACCGGCACCTGATTGAGTATTTTCTGCAATAGTAATGTATTCAACGACTGAGCTACCAATACCTAACCAAGAGCGAGTGCCAACTTCGACTCCTCCTGCGATATTAACACCTGGGGAAATATGACAATAAGCTTGAATATGACAGTCGTGATCTATCGTGGCAGCGGTATTAATTATGCAACCTTCATCGATGCGGGCGCCAACATTAACGACGGCATTGGCAAAAATGACAACACCACGCGCTATTATCGATTTTGTGCTGATAAAAGCAGTGGGGTGAATGAGCGTGGCAATACAGCAATTTGTGGCAAATAACTTTTTCAATAGGCTTTCACGTAGCGTGTTACTGCCTATCGCGACGATAAAATCAGCGTTATCGGTGTATTTAGTCCAATGCGCTATTGGTCCAACAATTGGCCAGTGGCTATTGTTTTTACGTGTTGAAAAGCAATCATCGAGAAAGATAATTTCATGATAAATTGCGATGCTTTCTGCACAATCGGCTACCACACGACCGTGACCACCAGCGCCTATAATTACTAAGGTTTTATGTTTATTCATTGTTGGCCTGTAAATTTGCTCATTGTGGCTTCGCCATCGGCGTTGATATCAGCTTGTGAAAACACTTTTTTAACGGTGAGCAAGATAATTTTTATATCTAACCAGAGTGATTGATGGTCTATGTACCAAACATCCAGTTTAAACTTATCTGGCCAACTAATGGCGTTACGTCCATTAACTTGTGCCCAACCAGTTATACCCGGCTTAGCATCATGCCTTCTTGCTTGTTGCTTGGAATACAAAGGCAAATATTCAACTAACAGTGGTCTAGGCCCCACCAAACTCATATCGCCTTTTAATACTGACCAGAGGCCTGGCAGTTCATCTAAACTTGAGTTTCTTAACTTTATACCGAAGTCGGTTAAGCGTTCGTTATCAGGCAATACATTACCATGTTCATCATGTGCATCGCGCATTGAGCGAAATTTTTTCATGGTAAAGGTTTTCCCATGCAAGCCGGGTCGCTGTTGGCTAAAAATAACCGGGGTGCCTAAATTTTTTTGCTACTTTACGCGCGACGATAAAATAAACTGGTGAGAGTACGAGCAGTGCGAGTGAAGCTGCCAAGATATCAATGGTACGTTTGATGAATTTATACATAATAAGTCGTTTGCATTCAGAAAACTGAAAGCTGTAGTTTCCGTTTTCGCTTTATTTTCCAATATAACAGGAGTAAATTGAACAATACAATAATAACAAATTGATTTTCATATCTAAGTCTTCATATGCATGCTGTAGTTCGTCTTTATTACCTATCTCGTTGGTGTTATCTAAAAAAAATTCCTTTTTTACCTCAGTTGATTCATTACTTTATACGTATTGTTTTTGCTTGTGATGTCAAATATACCGCTGATATTGGGGAAAATGTTGGATTTTTTCATAATGGTTTGGGCGTTGTTATTCACAAGCACGCTAAAATTGGTGCCGGTACTTGTTTATATCAGAACGTTACCATTGGTGGTAACGGTAAATCGGCAGTTGATAATGGTATTCCCGTGATAGGTAAAAATGTTTTTATTGGCGCTGGGGCTGTAATATTGGGCCCTGTGACAATAGGAGATAATGCCCGCATTGGAGCAAATTCTGTAGTGCTAAGTGACGTTGCAGCAAACACTACAGTCGTAGGTTCTCCGGCTAAGCCAATCGGCAAAGGTTAATATAATATGTTAAATGAGCCTATGCCGAAGCGTGTTCTTCACGTTTTTATGAACTTGAATCTTGGTGGTGCAGAAAGCCGCATCATGGATCTTTTTCGTACACAAAATAAGGATGTTCTAGTTAACGACTTTGTTATTATGACAAAAGAACATTGCTACTTTACGGATGAAGTCTTGGGCCGTGGTGGTGATATTCATGTTATTGATAGTCCGCGTGAGGGCTTATTAAAAAATCTTTGGCAGTTGTATCGCTTATTGCGAAAAAAGCCCAAGTACACTGCTATTCATGCGCATACTTCCTATTATTCGGGTTTGTGTGTTTTTATTGCTTTTTTAGCGGGTATTTCAGCGCGAATACCCCATGCACGTAATACCAGTACTGGAGTGAACAATTTATCAACGCGAGTTATGTTGTCACTTGGTCGAGCATTATGTGCTATTTTTGCCACACATCGTTTTGCGATCTCAAAGGCTGCTGGACAGTTTTTATATGGCAGCACTTCAAATGGCACAGTAGCTAATTTTGATGTGATTCCCAATGCTTTTGATTTTCACAGTATTAGACATCAGCAAAGCATTACTCAAGAAGATAAAATAAACTATCAGCTTGATCCTCAAGTACTTAATATTGTCTGTGTTGGTCGCTTTTATGCGGTTAAAAATCATCGCTTTTTATTAGATACCGTCCGTTGTTTAGCTAACCGCAGAAGTAACTTCTGTTTGCATTTAATTGGTGATGGTGAATTACATACCGCCTTGCAGGAGCAGGTACAGCGCTTAGGTTTAGCGGGTAAGGTGAGATTTTGGGGCAAAAGATCAGATGTTGCTCAGTTGTTGGCGCTATTTGATGTCATAGTGATGACATCAAATAGCGAAGGCTTGGGTGTTGCAGCTTTAGAAGCGCAAGCAGCTGGATTGCCATGTGTTCTGTCCACAGGTATTCCTGATGAAGCAGATGTTGGTGTTGGCCTATGCCAGTTTTTAGCGCTGAATGAAGGTCATGAAGTGTGGAGTGATGCAATAGAGCAGCAGTCCTTAGTCGACAGTGTTAATAAAGTGGATATTGACCTGCAATTTGAACAGCGTGGTTATTGCTTATCTACCACTCGCCAGCGTTATTTGGATGCTTATTTACACCATGAAAAAAATTAGAATTTTACAGGTTATTCCAGCATTGACCTTAGGCGGTATTTCATCTGTAGTGATGAACTGGTTTAGAAGCTTAGACAGAAATAAGTATCAATTTGATTTTATAAGTTTTAATGATGGACCATTACGGCAAGAAATTTTGGCCTTAGGCGGGAAAATCTATATTATTCCTACAATTAAACAGCGGCCTTTTGCGCATTTAATAGCAATAAATAAAATACTGTCAAGCACGCCTCGTTATGATGTTGTGCATGTTCATAATAGCTTTAAAAATGGTGTGTTACTTTGGCTTGCGAAACACAAAGGCATACCGGTACGAGTGTGTCACTCGCATACGAGTGGGGTTGAAAACAAATTTTTACTGCCTTTTATTGGTTTGCTTAAAAGTCTTGTTATTCGAGCTAGCAATGTGCATTTAGCCTGTGGTGAAAGTGCGGGTAAATTTTTGTACGCTAAGCAGCCTTTTACTGTGCTCAATAATGCTATTTCTGTGCCGCGATATTTAGCAAAACCACACGATAATCGCGAAATTAGGCAGCAATTTGCTTTACCCTTAGATAAAAAAATTGTGCTGCATGTTGGGCGCTTTTCTGTGGTGAAAAATCATCAATTTCTTTTACAGCTAGCACAACAAAAGCAGCTTGATTCATCGGTACACTTTGTTTGCGTGGGTGAAGGGCCGTTAAAAGATGACTTTGCTAGAAAAATACAAGCGGCAAACCAGCAGTCACGTTTTACCTTACTGCCAGCGACACCTAATATTCCCCAATTATTACAAAGTGCAGATGGTTTTATCATGCCGTCACTATTTGAAGGCATATCAGTAGCGCTATTAGAAGCGCAAGCTTCAGCTTTACCTTGTCTAATTTCCAATACAATAGCCAAAGAGTCAGATATGGGACTGAAGCTTGTTTCATTCCTTGATTTCGGTGATAAAGCACCTTGGCTTGAGCAGTTAAATCACTTGTCAGTAGTAGATTTAACCGATGATGACATTAGTGCTGCTTTTCTTGAAAAAGGCTTTTCTACTGAGGGGGTTTTACGTCAGTTAACCGCGTTTTATCAGCCACGTGAATTTACATGTTCATAAGTAAGTTAGCACGATCACTTAATGTCGAAGTGGCGCTTTGTGCATTGCTTATTATAGCCTACGCCATCACTTTTAGTGCGCCACTGTTATTATTAGTTGTATTAGCCGGTGTTGTTTGTGCCGCACTATTACCTTTTGGTCGTAGTATTCAATTAGCTTTTTTCTTATTGCCTTGTTCAGAGATCTTTACTCAATCACCTTACATTGCGATTTCTTTATTAACGTTTATTTTTTTAGCCATGTTCGGACGTTATTTATTAACTCATGTTTTTACCACGCAATTTTCCCAACCAGGATTATTGCTGATGCTGTTGGTTTTGCTGTATGAGTTGATGCATGTAATTTATAACCCTGTGATGGTGTCATCAAAAACCGTCCGTTGGGCTATATTCTTTGTTTTTACATCCTTGTTATTATTCGATAAAAACAAATACTGTTCATTCTCTCAATTACGTTTTGCCTTGTTATGCGGCGTAATAGTTTCGACACTCTATGGCTTGTTACAGCAGTACTTTGCCCCGATAAGCATTTCATCTATAAAGGTTATTAGTCGTTTTTCTGGCGGTGCTGGCGATCCCAATAATTTTGGTTTATTTTGTTTACTGCTGATATATTTTTATCTGCCAACCATACCGCGTGAGAAAATCCCTCGTACTACATATGCAATAATTTTGTTGATGTTAGCATTTGGCGCTTTAACAGTTTCTCGCAGTTTTTTTATTGTCGCTACGCTGAGCTTAATGACATATTTTATTTTTTACTATCGCACTGCGTTAGGGGATATGTTTGTTCGCTTGTTAATTTCACTCAATGGCGTGCTAATTTTAATTGCTTTGTATTGGTTTAGCGGCGCATCGTTTATTGGTGAGCTAGCAATATTTACTCGTTTCAGTGGTGATAATCTATCGGACTTAACCGGCTCGCGCAGTGACATTCTACAAGAATATGTTCGCTTGTTTTTTTCCTTACCTTATAGTTTTTTACTATTGGGTGCCGGTATTAATGGTTACTTAGGTTATTACAACTTTCATTTCTTGCAAGCAGGGTTGTTCCCTGAGGTTGTTGGTCCGCATAATACGTTGCTTGAAATTATGATCAGTTTCGGTTTAGTGGGTTTTATTTTATTCGCCGCTTATCTTTATTTGGGCTTTAGAGCAGAGCGAAACCGTACGGCTAGTCAGCATATATTTCGCTTGGCTTGGCTACCAATTATTGTCTTTATTTTATATTGCTTTAGTCTACAAAACTTAGGCAAATATGGTAGCTACTTTATTCTTATGTTAATTGTTTACAACACTTATAGAAAAGATTCTTAAATGACAAACTTAAGCCGCGAGAGGCGTAATGGTGTAATGCTAAGCTATTGCTCAATAGCCATTAGAAATATTGTCGCTTTGTTACTGATCCCATTTATTATTAACCACTTAGGGGTAAGTGATTATGGTATTTATAGCTTAGTTTCTGCTTTGGCAGGTTACTTGATTGTTCTAGAGTTTGGCTTGGCAAATACCACGATTCGTTTTTTATCTGTCTATAAAGCCAATAATGATAAAGTAAAAGAAGCCGAATTTATCAGTAGTATTATTGTTATTTATGGAGCCTTAGCCTTATTTGTTGGTGGTGTAGGGTTAGTGGTTTGGTATAAATTACCTGATATTTTTTCTTACTCGCTTTCTGTGGCTGAAATTAGCCTACTTGAATCGGCATTTTTGGTGTTGTTGGTTAATGTTGTTATTACGTTAATGAGTAATTCATTAACCGGGATTATTAGTAGCTATCAGCGCTTTCGTTTTCAAAAAACGACTGAGATTTTAGTTTTTATTGCTCGTTGTATCAGTGTTGTGGTGTGCTTAGAATGGGGCTTTGGTGTACTGGCGATTGTTATTATTGATACCATCAGCAATTTACTGCATAGCGTGATACGTTTTATTTATATAAAGCGAAATATTGATATTTGTTTTCAGGCCAAACTTCCAGATAAAGCCACGTTGAAAGAAATTTTTGTTTACGCATCTTTTATCGCCTTAAACGTTATTGTTAACCAAATAAACTGGCGAGTTGATAACTTGATCATTGGTACATTAACGAACAGTAAAACCTTAGGTATTTTTAATATTGGTAGTCAGTTAGTCTTTAGCTTTATTGCCTTTGCCAGCGCTATTTCTAATATATTTACCCCCAAAATTGTTCAAATGGTCAAGCAAAATGTTAGTCATGCGGTGTTGATGGCACAGCTTTGTTCCATTGGCCGATTTCAGATGATTGTTTTGGGTTATATATTTGTTATTTTTACTGTTTTTGGTGAACTGTTTATTGATTTATTTGTTGGTGCTGAGTTTTCAGAAGCATTTTTAGTGGCGTTAATTCCTATGGTGCCGTTTATTTTTGTTTTGGCACAAACCTCAACTAATGCAGTTTTACAAGCATTAAATAAGCATAAAGTGCGTAGTTTATTGTTGCTGGGTACGGCGTTTGCCAATGTTGTTGTCTCAATTATCTTGGTAAAAAAGCTCGGTATGATAGGTGCTGTATGGGGCACTGCAATAGCGTTATTTGTTGGTGAATTACTCTTGGTAAATATATACCTCTATCGCGTAGTAGGGCTGAATATGTTGCGCTTTTATCAACAACTTTTACGCTATTCTATGCCTGTGATGCTGATCAGTATGCCCCTAGCATTTGTCTTTTTTAATTATCTACCTGCAACGTGGTTCGGGTTGATTTTGGGGTGTTTCTTTACGGGATTGATATATCTTGTACTTAGTTACTTTTTGAGTTTAATGCCGCTTGAGCGTCAAGACGTTAAGCGTTTAATTTTTAGTAGATAACCGACTGATAGCGTGTAACAGTGTTTGATTTTTAACATGACAACCTGAGGCATATTTACTACGGTTTATCACAGTAAGGTGATGTTTTTGAGAGTAGTTATAATTGGGGCATATCCTAATTCTATTATTGGATTTCGTGGCGCTTTAATTCGTGCATTGGTCGATGCAGGCCATGATGTTACTGTGATGACTGCAGCAGCATCTGCTGATGTTGTTGCGCAGGTAACTGCGTTAGGCGCAACATTTAGGCCTTATTGTGTACAGCGAAACGGCTTAAACCCTGCTGCTGATATCAAGACATTATTGGCGATTAAACAAGCCTTAATTGATTTAGCTCCTGATCAGGTGCTGGCTTATACTATTAAGCCGATTATTTGGGGAGGAATTGCTGCTCGCCTCATTGGTTTTACAGGTCTGTCTCTTATACACATCTGACGCTGCCGACGATAT
>OJDN01000563.1_pt1 | contig 12506 bp, 10 predicted proteins | sample 1592731 | NCBI WGS metagenome assembly OJDN01 (sample SAMN05416881, study PRJEB24817) | seawater metagenome | isolation source: Sea water | place: Canada:Atlantic | collected 2013-11
AATATTACTTGCTGTAATATTAAATCTAACCACCTCTTTTGGTCAAAGTGTAATTATTAATGAGATAGTCACTGACCCTCAACAAGACTGGAGTTCAACTTATTTTACAACACCGCCGGGTTATTCCAGCGGGTCAAATGACGAATGGATTGAGTTATATATTAGATCTGCAAGTATAGATTTAACTGGGTGGACAATAGAATTAATTGACGGAACAAATGTTAGTGGTAATTTAACAAGTACTGGTGCTTTTGCTGTTTCTAATTATATTACTTCTGGGACTGGTTCATTTACTAATTCTGAGGCTGGAGATTTTTTAGTTTTAGGCAATGTAGTTGGTGATGGTAATATAAATAACAATATTACAATAAACCTAAAAGATTCTACTGGTTTAATTATAGATACTGTCACTCTTGGAGGAGGAGCTGGCGAAGCTCCTAGTGGAAATGCAGGTACGATTGGTGATGAATCAGTGCAAAGAATTCCTAATGGTACAGATACTAATACACATGATTCCGATTTTTCAAAAGGAGTCACAAGCTTAGGGGCTTTAAATCCAACTCAAGTTTCATGGGATGGTAGTTCCAGCACTGCTTGGTCAAATGCTCTTAACTGGGCAACTGGATCAGTACCTATTTCAAGTGATAATGTATATATCTCTTCTGGTTTAACAAACTATCCTACAGTTACTTCAGTAGTTACCATAAATTATTTAACAATAGCATCTGGGGCAACATTAAAGGCTACAAATACTTTTACAGCTAATGTTACTTATAATAGAACTCTTACAAATGGTAGTCAATGGTATTATATGTCATCACCTGTAGTTGGTGAAACTTATAATGATGCTTGGGCTACTGCTAATTCAGTAATATCTGGGCAAAACAATAACAAAGGACTAAGTTGGTATGATAACACATCTTATGATACAGACACTGGAGCTGGAGATACAGAAACAGGTTATTGGAGATATTTACAATCTGATGATAGTAATAATGGTTCATTTAACGTTGGTCAAGGTTATGGTGTCATCACATCAAGTTCTACAACTGTTTCATTTATTGGTACTGGAATAAACACTTCTAGCCAAACTAGAGCAATAACAACAGATGTTAGTAATTTTAACATGGTTGGAAATCCATTTACATCATTTTTAAACTTAGGAAATTTCTTTGTCGACAATCCTAAAACAACAGTTTTAGCAGAAACTGAAGCTTATTTTTGGAATGGTAGTTCTTATGATACAAAAACATCTGGTTTACATTCAACTTATGAAATTGCACCAGGTCAAGGTTTTTTCATTGAAGCTGCTGTTGATACAAATTTAACCTTTGATATTAGTGACACAAATCATCTTGCAAACACAGCTGAAGGTGCTGATACATTTCAAAAATCATCAAGACCAGAAATACACCTTTTCCTTTCTGATGGAGCTACAAGTAGATACTCAAATATTTATTATATAAATGGAACTACAACTGGTTTTGATAACGGCTATGACGGTAAATTGTTTGGCGGAGTTTCTCATCCTTTTGCATTGTATACACATTTGGTTTCAGGCAGTGAAGGAAAACATTTTCAATTACAATCTCTACCAAAAGATAACTACGAGAACATGGTAATTCCTATTGGAATTAATGCTGATGCAGGAAAAGAAATCACTTTTTCAACTGAAACATTAAACCTACCCACAGGACTTAAAGTCTATCTAGAAGACAGAGAAACAAATACTTTTACAAGATTAGATGAATTGGGTAATAAATACACAATTATCTTAAATGAGACTTCTCATGGAATTGGTAGATTCTATTTGCATACCACAGAAAGTACATTGAGCTCCAACACGAATTCCGTTTTCAAAAACATTCGTATTTATAAAACCGATCATACTACTTTAAGAATTATTGGCTTATCTCCAGGAAAAACAACTGTAAAATTATTTAATATGCTTGGCAAACAACTATTAAATAGTTCTTTTACTACAAATGATGTTCATGATATTTCTTTACCTCAATTATCAACTGGAATATATCTTATTCAATTAGAATCCGAAAAAGGCACATTGAATAATAAAATAATTTTAGAATAATTAACGGAGATTATAAATACAAAATATCATGAAAAAACAAATAAAAAATACTCAAGATGTTTCTCGTAAAGATGCTCTTAAAAAAATAGGAAATTATGGAAAATATACTGCTTTAACAGCTATTGGAACCTATCTGATTCTAAATCCACAGAAAGCACAAGCACAAAGCCCATCTGATCCTGGAACAGGATTCTAACACCCATTTTAATTAAATTTAATAAACGCCTCAATCTTTGAGGCGTTTATTATTTCATGTACAAAATAAATTAACTACTTTTATTTTTTATGAATAAAAATTCTGATTTCTTATATAAAAACCTAGAAGACAAGACCATTGCTTGGTCTGAAAGCTCTAATAAATACTTGATTTTAGAAAATACTACAGCACTTATTTTTAAAAAACTAAATACTGGAGTTTCTATAAAAGAAATAGCATCAGAATTGTCAAAAGAGTTGTCTTTACCAATAAACAAAACAACTGATTTTGTTACAAACCTAAAACAAGAGATAAATACTCTAAAAACAGAAAAAGACGCTAGCGTACTTAAAAAAGATACCATTATAAAGAAACCTGAAAAATTTGAGTATACAAAATATTATAAAATAAACGAACTTGTTTTCAAAGTTGAATTTCACTCTGAATACGAATTGTACTTGATACATCCTAAGTTTGAGCATTTAGAAATTGAGGAGATAAATATACACGCACATACTTTTACCATTTTCTGCGAAGCAGATTTTATTTATTTCTACATTGAAAATAATTTTATAGGTGCCTGGAATAAAAATGAAATTCATTTTTTTCAAGGAAAATTCTCTATGGAATTAATTCAAAAAATACACCAAAAAGAAGAAAAAGAATGGATGGGTGTTTTCCATGCATCTGCAGTTTCAAATGGTAAAAAAGCTGTTTTATTTTTAGGCGATTCTGGGAATGGAAAAAGCACCTCTTTAGCATTGCTGCAAGCAAATGGTTTTACTTGCTTAGCAGATGATTTTGTTCCTATAGATATCTATAATAAAGAAGTATATAGCTTCCCTGCTTCTATTTCTATCAAAAAGAATAGTTTAGACACCTTACTTCCACTCTACCCTGAATTAGAAAATTCTGCCGAATATCATTTTAAACGATTAAATAAAGTTGTGAGGTACTTAAAACCAAATAACTTAGATTTCCTATCTCATCTGCCATGTAAAGATTTAGTCTTTATAAAATATGAAAAGAATAGTGATTTAAAATTTGATGAAATAGCTAAAATTGAAGCTTTTCAGCAATTAGTGCCAGATTCTTGGTTGTCTCCCATCAAAGAAAATGCCGAGATTTTTTTAGATTGGTTTACTTCTTTAAATTGTTATCAAATAACCTATTCAGAAAACAAGGAAATGATAGCAACAGTCGCTAAAATCTTTAATGATGAGCTATAAGGACACCCTGCTATTTATTGCAAAATGTTTGACAATTACTTTGGAAGAAAAAAATCGAAAAGAAATTGAAAAGCAACTAAAAACCAATAATATAGACTGGGATGCTGTTGTGAAATTAAGTACAAGTCATTATGTGTTTCCCGCTTTATATTGTAATCTCAAACGCGTAAATTTTTTAAAATATCTACCAACCGATTTGGTAGAATATATGATATATTTTACTGATTTAAATCGTGAAAGGAACACTGAAATTATAGCACAAGCAAAAGAAATTAATGAACTTTTATTAGAAAATAAAATAACACCAGTTTTTATAAAAGGTACTGGTAACTTATTAGAGGGTTTATATGAAGATATTGCAGAAAGAATGCTCGGTGATATTGATTTAATTTTAAATAAAAGAGATGCTAAAAAAGCAGATAAAATATTAAGAGACAATAAATATTCTTCAAATTCTGTTGTACCTGACAATTTTAGACACTTGCCTAGATTAACAAAATTAAATAAAATTGCGGCAATAGAAATTCATACAGATCTGCTAATCGAAGAGTATAGAGACGAATTTAATTATGTATTGATTGAAAAAGATGTACAGAAAATTAACCACGCACATGTAATGGGTTTTGAAAGTCAATTGGCATTATCAATTCTAGCAAATCAAATTAATAATGATCATTTTAAGTATAAAGATATTTTTCTTAGAAATGCATATGATGTTTTTGTACTCTCTAAAAAAACAAATACTAAAACAGCCTTTAATAAATTTAACAAGCTAAAGCACCCACTAAATTGTTTTTTAGCAATTTGCTTTGAAGTTTTTAACAAACCAAAGTCTTTAGAATATAATGACACTTTAAAAGTAACAAAACACTTAAATACTTTTAATAAAAAGTTAAATAATCCTACTTTAAGAAAAACAATTAACCAAGGAATAGAAGGGAAAATTAGATTATCTATTATTTACAAATCTATATTCGATAAAGAAATTAGAACATGGTTAATAAAAAGGATTACTGATAAACAATGGCAAAAAGAAAAATTAATTCAATTGGGTTTAAAAACCTAAACCATCTTTTTCAATTCCTCAAAATCTAAACCACCATAATTACCAGAACTCATTAATAAAAGAGCAGTATTTTCTATATTTTGTTGAAACAAGAAGTCTTTAAATTCTTGTGGATTTGTATAGATAATCAAATCATCTCTTTCAAATGCATCTGCAATTTGAGTTTTTGTAACTTCTTCTAATTGCTTAATTTTTACTGCATGAGGTGAGTAAAATACTACTGCTATATCTGCAGCGTCTAAAGCCCCTTTGTATTCTGCTAAAAATTCTGCATTTAAGCTAGAATAGGTGTGTAATTCTAAACAGGCTAAAACAGTTCTATTGGCGTATTGGTTTTTAACTGCTTGTGTGGTTGCTTCTACTTTACTAGGGCTGTGAGCAAAATCTTTAAAAATTACAGTCGTATTATTTTCTGCTATTTTTTCTAAACGCTTACTAGCACCGCTAAAACTTTCAATTGCCTCGTAAAAATCATCTTCATCGATTCCCATGTGTTGGCAAATCCATTTTGCACCTGCTAAATTTTGAAGATTGTGTTTTCCAAAGATTTCTAAAGGCAAATCTCCTTCAGTAGTTTCTAAATAGGTAACGCCGTTTTCTATAAAATGATTTGGCGTTTGATACGCATATTTCTTGATCTGATTTACAGATGCTTCTACCACTTCTTTTACAACGGCATCTTCTTCGTTATATACCATACTTCCGCCAGGCACCATTGAATCTGTAAAAATTCTAAACTGATCTGTGTAGTTTTCGAAAGTTGGAAACACATTAATATGATCCCATGCAATTCCGCTTAACAAGGCAATATTTGGTTTGTATAAGTGAAATTTAGGACGCATATCTATTGGCGAACTTAAATACTCATCACCCTCTAAAATAATAAAATCGTTTTCCTCTGTTAAATGCACCATGGTCTCAAAACCTTCTAATTGGGCTCCCACCATATAATCTACTTCTTTTTCATGATAATTTAATACATGTAAAATCATAGAGGTTATAGTTGTCTTTCCGTGAGAACCACCAATTACAACACGAGTTTTATTTATAGACTGCTCATATAAAAACTCTGGATACGAATAAATTTTCAACCCTAGTTCTTGTGCTTTTAACAACTCTGAATTGTCTTTTTTTGCATGCATTCCTAAGATAATAGCATCTAACTTTGATGAAATTTTCTCTGGAAACCAACCAAAATCGTTTGGTAGCAAACCGTATTTTTCTAATCTAGATTTAGACGGATTGTGAATGGTATCGTCACTTCCGGAAACTTGGTATCCTTTTTGGTGCAAAGCAATTGCAAGATTGTGCATTGCGCTTCCGCCAATGGCAATAAAATGAATGTTCATTTAATAAAAAATTTAAAAAGTAAAAATACAAAAGCTTTCTGCAATAGAAAGTATGTTTAGCAGTAAGATATCCATCTTATTCAAAAACAATTAACAAGATAAAGGGTCTTTAAGTACCTTTATTTGTCCCTTCAAGTATTACTCTCGTTGGTGTATCTTCTCCGTTTATAATACTTTCTGTTCCTATTGCAACCGCCTGTATAGTTTGTGTAATTACGGTTATATTCAACGTTTCAGCCTCATCTGATACTTGATGATAATCTGGATCTATGTCTATTGGTGTTGTAGAAAATGTGTGAGAAGGCACTCCCAACCTAGCTAAAGAAGCGTTATCTGATCTAAAAAATAAATTAAAATTCTTATAAGGATCTGGGAATAATTGATATCCTGAACCTTTTAAATTTTTCTGAATAATTTTTCCAAAATCTGAACGTTCAAAACCTGTTAACCAAGCTGTATTGGGCCCAAAACTTGGCGTTTTACCAATCATCTCTAAATTAATACCTGCCACAAATTTAGCTGCATCAATATCTTTACCAAAATAAGTAGAGCCTATTAAACCCATTTCTTCTGCAGTAAAAGCAGCAAAAACAATCGTTCTTTCATGACCTACTTTTTTGAAATATGCCGCCAAAGCCAATACACCTGTTACGCCAGAAGCATCGTCATTTGCACCATTATAAATAAGATCTCCTGCTCCACTTTTCTTCATCCCTAAATGATCGTAATGTGCAGAAATAATTACATATTCGTCTTTTTTACTTTTGCCTTCTAGAACTCCAATAATATTACTAGATATAATATCATCCTTTGATTTTCTATTTTTAAAAGTAAACGTTTGTCTATAGCTTTCTAAATCTCCAAAAGTAGACAAGCCTATTTTTTTAAACTCATCTTCTATATATACCGCTGCCTTTTCAATTCCTGGAGTTCCAGATTTTCTTCCCTCCATATTGTCTGCCGCTAATGTGTATAAATGCTTTCTAACCATATTAGAATCTATCACAATATTATTTGTGTTATTTTTTGATCCAGATACAGTATCTATATTCTCTTTTACACTTGCATCATCAGCGCTTTTAGTAAGCACTGCACAACTAAAAAAAAATATTAATACTATTAAAAAACTTACTATTTTTTTCATCTTAATTCTTATTTTATCAGTAAAAATATGACAATTAAATCAAGAATAAGATAATTTTTAATGATTCTTAACATGCTTTTTAATTCCGTCTTAATACATCTCTTTTTTATGTATTTTTGTTAAAAATTTTTACAAATGATTTTATCTGAAATTCCGAATATAAAACATACCAATGCTAACAACTTTTTTTTATTAGCGGGTCCTTGTGCTATAGAAAGTGAAGAAATGGCTTTGAGAATTGCTGAAAAAGTAATTACAATAACAGACAAATTAGCAATACCTTATATTTTTAAAGGAAGTTTTAAAAAAGCAAACAGAAGTAGAATTGATAGTTTTACTGGAATTGGAGATGAAAAAGCTTTGAAGATTTTACGCAAAGTTTCTGAAACATTTAACGTGCCAACAGTAACAGATATTCATGAAGTTTCTGACGCTATAAAAGCGGCAGAATATGTAGATGTTTTGCAGATTCCTGCTTTTTTAGTTCGCCAAACAGACTTGGTAGTTGCTGCGGCAAAAACAGGTAAGGTTGTAAACTTAAAAAAAGGACAATTTATGAGTCCCGATGCAATGAAACACGCGGTGCAAAAAGTAAAAGATGCGGGTTCTAATAAAGCATGGATTACAGATAGAGGAACCATGTTTGGTTACCAAGATATGATTGTAGATTTTAGAGGAATTCCTGAAATGCGCGAATTTGCCCCTACTATATTAGATGTTACACATTCTTTACAACAACCAAATCAAACTGCAGGTGTAACCGGTGGTAGGCCTGAAATGATTGAAACAATTGCAAGAGCAGGAATTGTAAATAATGTAGATGGCTTATTTATAGAAACTCATTTTGATCCTAAAAATGCAAAATCTGATGGAGCAAATATGTTGCATTTAGACAACTTAGAAGGTTTATTAACGAACTTAGTTGCCATTAGACAGACTATTAATAAGTTATAAATATATTTATTAATTATTATTTAGACCATTTAGATTGTAAAATTTGAATGGTTTTTTTGTGCTTATAAAATAAAGACTATCAAACATTACTATAATTTTCATTGGTATTAAAAATTGATACTAGTCCTTTTTTGTATATTTACCTTAAGTTGAATAATTTATGGCAAATAATAAACATTTACACGATAATTTTGAAGTGAATTTTTCTTTAAAAGGTATAACAAGCATTCTTATTGGAGTTTATTTTTTCCTTTTGAGCTACGCTTATAATTATGTATTAACTAACTTTTTAGTAGATGATCATACCCTAGGTATGCTATCCCCTCAAATTATTGAAATTATCTTTATTTCTCTTGCGGGTGTTTTTATTCTCTTTTCTTCATTTGCGCTTTTCTTTAGCGGAAAAAGAACTTCAAAAAGTTTTCATCTTTTATTATGGAATAGTAAAACGAAAGCGGGTTTTTTAAAATATTTTATAGGCATTGCATTGCTTTTTATTTTATTAATCACCTTAATGAAATTAGGTATGGTAAATTTGATTGCACCAAGCTTTCTTTTTATATACGGAATTTTCTTACTACTCATTAAAAACAAAGCTCGTAAAAACATTCTTATTTTAAGTGCTTTATCTTTACTACTTAGTATTTATTGTTTTGTAATTCCTAGCTATTGGTATTCTTCGTTTACCATTTTAGCAATAGCGCATGCTGCGTATGGTGTTGTTGAGAGATAGTTCTTTTAAGTAAAATCTCGTTGAATTCTTCTAACAATATCCTCTAATCCGTTTAATTGAAGTTCATACACTAGCTCCATTTGTTTCCCTAATTTACCTGCGGGAAACCCCTTTGTTTTATACCAAACAATATAATGTTCTGGCAAGTCAATCAAGAATCTACCTTTGTATTTACCAAAAGGCATTTTCATTTTTGCTAAGTCAATAAGAAACTGTCTATCTCCAATCATTATTCTTTTCCCTCAATATAATCTTGTAAATACGAAAAGCGTTCCGTAAGCTTTCCATTTTCTGTCATTTTAGCACGTTCTAAAACGCCGTCTTTATCATTATTAAAGAAAGCAGGAATCACGTTTTCTAAAAACATCTCACCAAAACCTTCACTTGCATCTTTAGGCAGTTCACAAGGTAAATTATCTACAGCCATTACTACAATAGCATCTTTGTGCTTGTAATCTACTTCAGAAGCTGTTTGAGCATTATACCCGTAAATTGGATCTGCAATGGTAGATGCTCTAAGGGTTGAAGCGACAGGACCGTCTACATCACAAGAAATATCTGCAACAAATTTGATTTTAAAATCTACTAATTTAGCATCTTCTCTTGTAAATAAATATGGTGCACAATTCCCGTAAAAATGACCCGCAATAAAGAAATCTGTCACTTTTGCAAAGCGCATAAAATTAGAAACGTAAGCTTCTGGATAGTCATAGAAATGTCTATTGTTGGTATTCTCACCTTCCTTAGGTTTATTATAATCTAAAACATCTGCCAAACAATATACCGGTTCAGTAAAAGTTTCAGAAAGATATTCTACTACTGATACTTGTTGGATATGCATGGCGTCTAACATCTCTTTTGCACCAAACGCTACTTTGCCGTTACCCGTTAATAGTATTTTTAAATTAGGTAATTGAATTGCATTCAATGCTGTAATTAATTCTTGCCTATTGTCTAAAGTTGCTGCTTTTGGCAAACTAAACCCACCTGTTTTTAAACCTATTGCTCTAAAACCATTATAAGCGCCCACAATACCTGCATAACGGCCAAAACCAATTAAGCGTGCACCATTTTCTTTAATAATAGTTTCGTGGTCATACAATACTATATTTTTCTCTAGAATTGCATTTAATAAATCTCGGTTATAGGGTTGTTTTTTAATAGTATGGCTAAAGAAGAAATATTTTTTATTAGCAATTAAAGCTTCTACAGGTACTTCTTTTACTCCAAATAAAACATCGCAACTTACCATGTCTTCTGAAATCTCTAATCCTGCATCTGCATATTGCTTATCTGTAAAAACACGAATATCTGAACTTTCTACAAGAATTTGTGCTTCTGTAAATTGCTGTTTAAATTCTTTTAATTTTCCAGGTGAAAAAACAACTCTTCTATCTGGTGGATTTTTACGTTCTTTTATAATGCCAAACTTCATAATCTTCTCTTTTTTTAATCCTAAAAATGGTGCTGTTTAAATAGAATAATATTTGCTCGAAGATATTAGATTTTATAACGATAAACAACTGTATTTTTTATACTTTTGTACTCGGTATTTTAATTTAAAAAAAATACTTCTTTGACATTTTGGGGACGACTGGTTTTGACAGCAAGGACAGTGAATTTGTAAGCATATCGAGTTATGAAATAACACTCGTAAAACCTAATTTCAACTTTTTAAACGGCGAAGATAACTACGCTTTAGCTGCATAATCCGAATTATAGTAGGATTGGCCTCGGCACACTAGGTGTGCAAGCTTTATGTCCACGAACAGCCTTGATTTACGGCGTTTCACTTTTGGATATCGTAAAAGTAAATATAGGAAACCTGGTACTTTGACGGGTTTTTGAAACTAAAGAAGTTAAGTTTAAAGTGGATTGTTCTTAATCAGCTTTTAATCGAAAATTAAGAAAGAACTATATATGTAGAAAGCTTCTTGGCTGCTTGTTTGGACCCGAGTTCGATTCTCGGCGTCTCCACTAAATGACAAAACCCACAACCTTTTATGGCTGTGGGTTTTTTATTTTATATAAATCCTCCGAAAAATAGTTCAATTTCAATCCCTTTGTCTCCATGGTATTATTCCTGAGAATAACTTTTTTTTCTGGGAAAATTTAATTATAAGTTACTAATTTTTAAATGCTTAACTTTACAAGTAGTTCATATTAACCAAAACTAAAATAAATGAAGAAACTAATTATACTCTTAATTACAGCTAGTTTATTTGTAGCATGTAATAATAAAAAGAAAACTGATGGTGAAGCGAACGCTTCAATGATTGAAGCCGCTCAAAATGGAAGTTTAAAAAAAGAGCAAGCAACACCTCATCTATTAATTATTAACTATAACCTCAAAGAAATGAGTATTGAGGAACATTCCGAACTTGGAGCAAATGTTGCACCAAATTTTACACCAGAAAAAATTGAAGGACTCATTGGTAAATCATTTATTGGGAATACGAATACAGGGGTTTATGGAGGCGCTTATCAGTTTAGCTCTAAAGAAGCTGCTGAAAAATACATAACCTCAGAGTTTTGGTTAGGAATTGAGGCGCATCCTAATTTAGTGAACTTTACAAAAGAAATGTATGCTGTTCCGCCATTTTCAAACAAATCAAACGGTATATGGGCAAATAGAAAAACATCATCCAACCCTGATGATGCTATGGGCATGCACTTGCTAGTTGTTAAGTATAACTTGAAGGAGATGACTCTTGATCAACACTATCAACTAGGAGTTGATGTGTCGCCAAATTTTACATCTGAAAAAATTGAGGGTTTTATCGGAAAATCCTTCATTGGAAATACTGACACTGGAGTATTTGGAGGAGTATACCATTTCAAAAGTAAGGAGGCAGTCGATACTTATTTGAACTCTGAATTTTGGGAAGGAATTGAGAACCATCCTAATCTAGTGAATTTTACAAAAGAAATTTATGGTATTGCTCCAATTTCAACAATTTCTAATGGAATTCCAATGCTTTAAATAGCTTGTTTAAAAAAGTAGTACCAACATAAATATAAAAAACCTACATCTTATGGTGTAGGTTTTTATATCCATTAAATCCGCCCCAAAACAGTTCGATTTTACTCCCTTTGCCTCCACAACAGAACCCACAACCTTTTACGGTTGTGGGTTTTTTATTTGCATTAAAACTTATTTGTTCTTCCAAAAAGATTTAAAAAACAAACTCTTAAGGCTAAACCAGAAAGCCAAAACCCCTGGCAGGGTGGTTTTAGGAGACTTCCCTTTTCCAATGCGTTGAATTTGAAGTTCATACCATGGTAATTCTACACCACCTAGTTTGTCTAAAAACGTAACACCAATTTCAGGTATCGGGGTTTCAAATCGTTTTACAGACCCGTCAAAAATTTGATTAGGCAAATTAGGATATAAACAAAATGGTCTTGCCAAACCAATAACGTCTAAATGGCCATCTTCCAAAGCATTCTCCATTACCGAAACAGAACGAAAACCTCCCGTAAGTAGCAAAGGAGTTTTAATCAATTTTCGCGCTTTTTTAATATAATCTAAAAAGTACGCTTCACGCGCAATGGTACTTTTTTTGCGATCTCCCTGAATCATAGCTGGCTTCTCATAAGTACCACCAGATATTTCAATCAAATCGATTCCTTCGTTTCCTAGCAGACGAATCACTTCCATGGATGCTTCTTCTGTAAATCCGCCTCGCTGAAAATCCTGTCTCTTATACACATCTGACGCTGCCGACGATATGCAGTGTGTAGAT
>OJDN01000565.1_pt1 | contig 12465 bp, 9 predicted proteins | sample 1592731 | NCBI WGS metagenome assembly OJDN01 (sample SAMN05416881, study PRJEB24817) | seawater metagenome | isolation source: Sea water | place: Canada:Atlantic | collected 2013-11
CGAGATTCGCCTTAGTCTCGTGGGCTCGGAGATGTGTATAAGAGACAGCAACTATATTTTCTTCTTTAAAAGCACTTTTTAAATAGTCGTACATTAGCAAGGCATCACTATACATTCTTGTTTCATTGAAACATCCTGTACTTTTGCCATATTTTCGATAATCAAAAACAACAACTTCATAATTATAGTCTAAAAAAAAAGAAACTTTTGTCCCCCACTTTTCTATATTTCCTGAATTACCATGACAGAATAATACAACACCTTTTGGATTTTCTAATTTAAAATGCAGCGCATTTATCTCTTGATCGTCTTCTGTTTTTAGAAAAATCTCTTGAAAATTATTTGAAAATTTAAATGGAAATGCTCTTTGTAACTTTTTCCCATTCAAAAAAATCAACCGCTCCTGATAGCAATAAAGAAAAACACCAATTATCACTAAAATACTTATCAAAATAAGAAGATAGAAAAACAAATTCATTGCAATATATTATAGTATAAAACTACTGATTTTTAGTGTATCAAAAAAACCGATTCATTTCTGAATCGGTTTTCTATAATTTAAGATTTCTCAACCCTATTTAAAATAATAAAAGGCTATCCTCCAAAGTCATCAAAACGAATGTTTTCATCTGCAAGACCAAAGTCTTCTCCCATTTTTTGAACTGCATTGTTCATTAATGGTGGCCCACAGAAATACAATTCGATATCTTCTGGTGATTCATGATGATCTAAATAGTTTTGGATTACACAATTGTGAATAAATCCTATAAAACCATCTCCAGTTTCATCACTAATATCTTTCTTTACTTTCCAATTATCTACTTCTAACGGATCTGATAATGCGATGTAAAATTTAAAATTAGGAAAATCTTTTTCTAAAGCTCTAAAGTGTTCTAAGTAGAATAATTCTGCTTTCGAACGACCACCATACCAGTAACTTACTTTTCTACCAGTTTTTAAGGTTCTAAATAAATGGTATAAATGAGACCTCATTGGTGCCATACCTGCTCCACCACCTACATATAACATTTCTGCTTCAGATTCATTAATGAAGAATTCTCCATAAGGTCCTGAAATTACACATTTATCACCTTTCTTTAAACCAAATATATACGAAGAAGCAACTCCAGGATTTACATCCATCCAGCCACCTTTTGCTCTATCGAACGGAGGTGTTGCTATACGCACATTTAACATGATTTCTCTTCCTTCTGCAGGATAAGAAGCCATAGAATATGCTCTTTCTATCGTTTCTTTGTTTTTCATTACTAATGGTCTCAATTTAAACTTGTCCCATTCTGCTTTAAACTTATCTGGCGTATCGTGCTCTTCTGGATGCGCTGTAATATCCATCTCTGCAAACTTTACTTCACAAGGAGGTATTTCAATTTGAATATATCCACCTGCTTTGTAACCCATATCTGCAGGAATTTCTACAACAAATTCCTTAATAAAAGAGGCTACATTATAATTTCTAACAACAACTGCATCCCATTTCTTAATCCCAAAAACCTCTTCTGGTATAGAAATATTCATGTTTTGTTTTACCTTTACCTGGCAAGCCAAACGTGCACCACTTTTTAGTTCTTTTCTAGAAAAGTGTGGCAATTCTGTTGGCAAAGCTTCACCTCCACCTTCGTTTACATGACATTCACATTGAATACATGTTCCACCCCCACCACAAGCGGATGGTAAGAAAATTTTGTTACTCCCTAAAGTAGTTAACAACGTCTCTCCTGAAGCTACTTCAATTTCTCTTTCTCCATTAATCATAATGGTTACTGGGCCCGATGGTGATAATTTCTGTTTTACAAACAATAGCAACGTTACCAATAACAAGGTTATTAATAAAAAGGCTGCAACTGTAGCGATCACTGTTCCTGACGTTCCGGCGGCTAAAATCATATTATTTTATAGTTTTAGTATTATTTGCTATTTCTTCTTTTTTCACTTTTTCTTGTACTTTTTCGATAACAACCTCAGGCGCTGCAGCCGGCTTCACTTCTTCGTCTCCACCAGTTAACATACCTCCAAAACTCATAAAACCAATTGCCATAAGTCCTGTAATAATAAACGTAATTCCTAAACCTCTTAATGCCGGTGGAACACTTGAATATCTGATTTTCTCACGAATTGCAGCAATTGCTAAAATTGCCAAAAACCAACCAATTCCAGAACCAACTCCATACGTTAATGCCAAACCTAAAGAAGGAATTTCTCTAGATTGCATAAATAAACTTCCTCCTAAAATAGCACAGTTTACTGCTATTAAAGGTAAGAAAATACCCAGAGAATTATACAAAGAAGGTGAGAATTTTTCAACAATTATTTCTACCAATTGTACCATAGTTGCTATGGTTGCTATAAACATAATAAAAGACAAGAAGCTTAAATCGTAATCTGCATATTCTGGACCTAACCAAACCAATGCACCGTCTTTTAAGATATACTGATCTAACAACCAGTTTAAAGGCACAGTTACTGCTAATACAAAGATTACTGCAGCTCCTAAACCAACAGCAGTAGCTACTTTTTTAGATACCGCAAGGTAAGAACACATTCCTAAGAAAGTTGCAAATACCATGTTGTCTATAAATATCGACTTGAAAAATAATTCTATATGTTCCATATGTTTTTTAGTTTTCAGTATTCAGTTTCAGTATTCAGTTTGCATCCAACTGCAAACTGCGACTGAAAACTGTTTACTTTTTCTAGTTTTCTTCTATTAATGATGTGTTTCTGCTACGTTGTATCCAGATAAGAATACCAACTACAATTAATGCCATTGGTGATAATAACATAAATCCGTTATTCTCGTATCCTATTGCGTATAACCCTGTTTTTTCTATTGGATCTCCTAAAACTTTAAAACCTAATAAAGTACCAGAACCTAAAAGTTCTCTAAAGAAACCAACTGCGATTAAAATGACACCATATCCAACTGCGTTTCCGATACCATCTAAGAAAGCTCTCCATGGTCCATTTCCCAAAGCAAAAGCTTCAAAACGCCCCATAATAATACAGTTTGTAATAATTAACCCTACAAAAACCGAGAGTGTTTTACTTAATTCATAAGCAAATGCTTTTAGTACTAAATCTACAATAATTACTAAAGTAGCAACTACAATTAGCTGTACAATAATTCTAATTTTTGAAGGTATAATATTTCTCATTAAAGAAATAACTACGTTTCCTAAACCTAATACAAATAGCACAGATACTGCCATTACAATAGAAGCTTTTAATTCTGCTGTAATTGCTAAAGCAGAACAAATACCTAGTACTTGTATCGTAATAGGATTGTTATCTGCTAATGGGTCTGTAAGTAATGCTGCGTCTCTTTTTGATAAAAGTCCCATAAATTATTTTTTTAAATTTTTAAAGTAAGGCACATATAATGATAAATCTTTTTTTATCATGGCAGAAACACCATCACCGGTAATTGTTGCACCAGCAATTGCGTCTACTTCGTAATCTGTTTTATCTTCATTAACGGCATCGTTATTCCCTTTTTTTACGGTAATTCCTTTGAATACTCCTGCATCTGTCATTAGGTGTTCTCCAATAAAATCATCCATAAAATAACGTTGTTTTATGTTGGCTCCTAAGCCTGGCGTTTCTCCTTTATGATCGAAATAAGCACCTTGTACTACCATATTTTCATCCATAGAAACATATCCCCAGATTGCATCCCAAAGACCTTTTCCTCTAATTGGTGCTACATAAAATGTTTTACCTTCTTTTTCTCCAACAAATAAAGGCAACTTTCTTACTTTACCATCTTTTGCATTTGCTTGTTGTTTTTTAACATCAATTAAATATGCATCTTGACTTTCAGAAATTTTGTTCCCTTCTAAAACCAATTGTTTTTTGATGTATTTCTTAAATTCTGCACCTGCAACTTTTGTAGAAACAAAGTTTGCATTAGAGGCATCATTTTCATTTACACCCATCGCATACAAAATATTTTGCTGCTTTTCTATTCTCTCGTTTTCTTTGATTGCAGGCTTTAAAGACGATGCTAAAAAGGCTAACAAAGAACCAACAACGAATACCATTATTACAGCAAACATCATTGTATATCCATTACTATCTGTTCTCTTACTCATAATTAGGCAGTTTTAACTTTAGAACGATTTAATCTTTTCTTTACATTTCCTTGAACCACATAGTGATCTATTGTTGGTGCAAACACATTCATTAACAAAATTGCTAAGAATACACCTTCTGGATACGCTGGATTAAATACACGAATCATAATTGAAATAAAACCAATTAAGAAACCATAAATCCATTTTCCTTTATTTGTTTGTGAACCAGTAACCGGATCTGTAGCCATAAAAACAGCTCCAAATGCCAAACCACCAATAGTTAAGTGTTCCCACCAAACAGTGTTCATTAAACCATAAAATTTACTAGATTCTGTAATAATATCTGCAGCAACCACTTGGTTAAATATTAAACCCATAACTGCTGCCCCTATAAATGCTGAAAGTATAATTCTCCAACTTCCAATTTTTGTAAAAATTAAAATAGCAGCTCCTATCAATATTAAAAAGGTAGAAGTTTCTCCTACAGAACCCGGAATGAATCCCATAAACTTATCGAATGTAGAATATAATTCATTAGCTCTATCACCGTAAGTAGTTACAATATCTGCAGCACCATTTGCGCCTTTAACTGTTAACTCTTGGCCAGATTTAGCATAGTACCCTAACATTGTTTCTCCAGAAATAGCATCTGCTTCACTCATGTTTACCGCATCGTATACCCAAACCTTATCTCCAGACATCCAAGTTGGATATGCAAAAAATAAGAATGCTCTAATGGTTAAAGCCGGATTTAAGATATTCATTCCTGTTCCTCCAAATACTTCTTTTCCAATAACAACTCCAAAGACAACTGCAACTGACAACATCCATAATGGTGTATCTACAGGTACAATTAATGGAACTAACATTCCTGTTACTAAATATCCTTCTTCAACTTCGTGCCCTTTTATAACTGCAAAAATAAATTCTACTAAAAGACCAACTCCGTATGAAACAATTACTAGTGGCAATACTTTTACAATTCCAATCCATAGATTATCAAACGTAAAAAAGTTAGCCAATACGTCTGCTCTTAAAGAGTTGTCGATAGCTGCGTAATGTTGATAACCTGCATTGAACATTCCAAAAAGCAAACAAGGTATTAAAGCCATAATTACAATATTCATTGTACGCTTTAAATCATCTGCGGCCTTAATATGAGTTCCTCCAGCATGAGTAACTTCATTTGGTAAATATAAAAAAGTATGGATTGCGTTAAACGCAGGTGCCATTTTGGTTCCTTTATATTTCTCCTTTAAATTGTGTAAGTTTTCTTTTAAGCTCATAATCTTATCCTAATTCTTCTCTCATTAAATCTAAACCTTCGCGAATTATCTTTTGGTGAGGTTGTTTAGATACACAAACAAATTCTGTTAAAGCAAAATCTTCTGGTGCAACTTCATAGCCTCCTAAAGCTTCCATTTCATCTAAATCTTTATACATAAATGCTTTTAATAATTGCATCGGATAAATATCTAAAGGAAATACCTCTTCATAAGAACCTGTTACTACAAAAGCTCTATGCTCACCATTTGTATTGGTGTTTAAGTCATATTTTTTCTTTGGTGTTAACCAAGAAAAAGTCAATGCTCTAGAAGTAGATATTTTATTGAAAATTGGTTTGTTCCATCCAAAAAATTCATAATCGTCTCCTTCTGGTATTGCTGTTATTTGATTGTCATAATAACCCAAAAACTCCTCTGCTTTTACTTCCTTTCCAGAAAGTACGTTTCCGCTGATAATTCTTGTATTGTCATCGTTTAGGTTATTTGCAGTTACATCTGCAATTGCAGCTCCTGAGATTGCAGTTACATATGCTGGCTTACTAAACTGAGAACCTGTTAAAGCAATTGTTCTGCTCACATTTAGTTTTCCAGTTAAAAGCAACTCACCAATAACCACTAAATCTTGTGGTGTAATTACCCAAACAACTTCACCTTTATTAATAGGGTCTAATTTTGCTATTTGCGTACCTACGTTTCCTGATGGATGTGGCCCTGAAACCTTGTGTAATTCTATTCCTTTTAAATTAGCCAAAGGAGAAGTAGTATTTGCCCCAACCGAGACATGCACTAAACCTTCTGTTAACTTAGAAACAGCTGTTATTGCCGCTTGCAATTCTACTTCCTTTCCTGCTAAAGTATATTCTAAATCAGCTGCTAAAGGTGCACTTGCATAGGCAGAAATAAAAATTGCTTTTGGTGCTTGATTCGGATTTGCAACAACATCATATGGACGTTGCTTTACAAATGGCCAACAACCTGAAGCAAATAAATGATTCTTAACCTCATCTGCAGACATTGCATCTGCGTCTTTAGCTCCAAAATCTTTATAAACTTGCGTTGCATCTGCCGCAATTTTTACTGCTAATACTTTTCTTCTTGCTCCGCGTATTACCTCTGTAACTTTACCAGAAACCGGACTTGGAAATAAAATGCGCTCGTCACTTTTTGAATAAAAAAGTGTATCCCCTGCTTTTACTTCTGCTCCTTCTTTGGCAACAAGTTTAGGCGTAATTCCGTGAAAATCTTCTGGCTTTACTGCATAAACACTACTTTGAGAACTGTTAGTAGTCTTTTTTTCTGCAACGCCAACAAGCTTAATATCTAAGCCTTTTTTAATACGAATGTCTTTTGACATAGTAAATTGGAATGTTTAGTTATCTAAAAAAATCATGCAAATTTAAAGATTTTGTGAATGAAGACTGATATAATTAACACTTAATATTCGTTAAATTTACTTATTTATATTTATTCTAAATAGTTTTATTTTGGAAAGCAAAACACCATTTTCCAAAAAAAATAATAAGAATTACTAAAGCCTTAGAAATGATCTCTAAAAAAATCATATTCTTTGAATTTAAGTACATTTTATATTGAATAATTAATTTATAATAAAAACAGTTATCTTATTTGTAAAGAACTATGTATCTATTAATTTTCCTATTTTTGATAAATTTCTATAACGAAAAAATGCAAAAAAAAATAACTTGGCTTTTATTGCTTTTAATTACTTCTTTAAATGCACAAAATATAAAGTCCATTCAACTAAGACCACTGCAAGAAAATGTTTTTACAGCCATAGTTCCTCTAGGAACTGTCTTAGAATTGTCTTTTGACGATTTAGATGCAGATAGCAAAGAATACCAATATAAAATAGAGCACATGACACATGATTGGCAAAAAAGCAGGTTGCTTTCGAGTCAGTTTATAAATGGTTTTGACCAAAACACTATTATTAATGTTACCAATTCTTTTAACACACTGCAAAATTATAGTCATTATTCTGTCAAAATACCAAATATAAATACTGTAATTACCAAAAGCGGTAATTATCTTTTATCTGTTTTAAACAGCTATGATGATGTTGTGTTTACAAGGAGGTTTGTATTATATGAAAAAAAGACAACAATAGGAGTTGCTGTAGATAGAAGTAGAAATATAAAGACAGTAAAAACCCAACAAACAGTTCAGTTCTCTGTAAATCATCCAAGTATTAGAATAAACAACCCAAACCAAGAAATACATGTTGCTATTATTAAAAATAATAATTGGAATGAAATCATAAACGAAATACAACCTACTTTTTTTAAACCTAATCAACTTTTATATACGTACACAAATAAGACAAATTTTTGGGGAGGTAATGAATACCTAAATTTTGACAGTAAAATTATTAGAAATAAAAGTTTAAACATTGTAAAAATAACAAAAGAAGATGTTTACAACCATTATCTATACCCGTTTACCTTTAATGAGTTTGCTAAATACACGTATAGCCCCGATATTAATGGCCAATTTGCAATAAGAACATTAGAAGGTAATGATAACAATACAGAAGCTGATTATGCCTTAATGCATTTTACCATAGAAGTGAACGCACCATTTAAAGAAAAAGAAGTATACGTTTATGGTGCTTTTAATGACTTTTCTATTTCTAACGAAAACAAGATGCACTATAACCCTGAAAAACAAGCCTATACTGCAAAAATTTTACTAAAACAAGGTTTTTATAATTACACTTTTGCTACCATTGGCATGGATAATGTTGTCAATACAAATGAAATTACTGGTACTTTTTTCCAAACTGAGAATGAGTATACAGTGCTTGTATATTATAAACCTAATGGCGGTTTATATGACCGTGTTATTGGTGTTGGACAAGGATATTTCAATCAAAATAGATAATTAGAAATTTGATTTGTAAATACAAATCAAAAAAGCTATATTTACTTACGTATGATTCAACAAATTACTAAAGGCATAAAAATATCTGTAGAAACAAACTATAACGGCACCAGTTATAGGAATAATAAACTGTATTATATTTTCTCTTATACCATATCAATAGAGAACAGAAGTTTAGAAACTGTAAAGTTGACGGATAGATTCTGGACAATTTATGACTCTTTAAACGGAACAGAAATTGTAAGTGGAGAGGGTGTTGTTGGTCAAACACCAACCTTATTACCAGATGATAATTATACATACAAATCTGGTTGTTTTTTAGAATCTAACCTCGGTGCAATGAAAGGTTTTTATACAATGATAAATTTAGAAACCTACGAACAATTTAAAGTGTATGTACCTACTTTTCAATTATCGATCCCGGTCTTATTAAACTAGAAAAAATACAAATAATAACTGACTTTTAAACAGTTACTAAAATTCAGGCACTTTAATATTTTACAATTCTATTAAATTTATTATGAATTATCTTTAGGATACTTATTGAAAAATAAAGTCGCTTTTTAATAAAATTCATTACTTTTGTGCAACTTCGGGATGATTTCTTTCCCACGCTGAATTTTCGGATCTTCGAAAGGATAAAGGTAGAATAGGAATGGTTATTTAATTATAAACATTTAAAACGATTACAAAATGGCAAGAGGATTTTTTAATGTTCCAAAAGCAGTGAACGAACCCGTAAAAGGATACGCTCCAGGTTCTCCAGAAAGAGAAGAAGTATTAGCTACCTATAAAGCAATGTTTAACAGCAATATTGATGTGCCAATGCATATTAATGGAAAAGAAGTTAGAACAGGAAATACAAAAAATATTACACCTCCTCATGATCACAAACATGTAGTTGGACAATACCATACTGCAGACAAAAAACATATAGATGAGGCAATTGCAACAGCCTTAGCTGCAAGAGAGGCTTGGTCTAGTGTTTCTTGGATGGAACGTGCTTCTATCTTTTTAAAAGCTGCTGAATTATTAGCAGGACCTTATAGAGCTAGAATGAATGCTGCAACAATGCTTGCACAATCTAAAAACGTATTTCAAGCAGAAATTGACGCTGCGTGTGAAATGATAGATTTCTTTAAATTTAACGTAGAGTATATGACTGATATCTTCAAAGATCAGCCAGCATCTTCACCAGGAGTTTGGAACAGAGTTGAATACAGACCTTTAGAAGGTTTTGTATATGCAATTTCTCCTTTTAACTTTACCTCTATTGCTGCAAATTTGCCTGCATCTGCTGCTTTAATGGGTAATGTTGTTGTTTGGAAACCTTCAGATCATCAAGCATATTCTGCACAAGTAATTGTAGATTTATTTAAAGAAGCTGGTTTACCAGATGGTGTTATAAATGTAGTTTACGGAGATCCTGTTATGATTTCTGATACCGTATTAGCTTCTCCAGATTTTTCTGGTTTACACTTTACAGGTTCTACCCATGTTTTTAAAGAATTATGGAAACAAATTGGAAATAATATTCACACCTATAAAACATACCCAAGAATTGTTGGAGAGACTGGTGGAAAAGATTTTATCTGGGTACACAATTCGTCAAACCCTTTACAGGTTGCTACGGCAATGACTAGAGGTGCTTTTGAATACCAAGGGCAAAAATGTTCTGCCGCTTCGCGTTCTTACATTCCTGCATCACTTTGGCCAGAAGTTAAGAAACATTTAATTGCACAAGCAAGTGAATTAAAAATGGGCTCTCCAGAAGACACTTCAAACTTTGTAAATGCAGTTATTCACGAAGGTTCTTTTGATAAAATTGCAAGCTATATAGATGCTGCAAAAACAGATACAGACGCAGAAATTATTATTGGTGGAAATCATGATAAGTCTGTTGGTTACTTTATAGAACCTACTGTAATTGTAAGTAATTCTCCAAAGTACGCAACAATGTGTACAGAGTTATTTGGCCCTGTAATGACTGTGTATGTATATGAAGATGCAGATTGGGAAGCTTCTTTAAAGTTAGTTGATGAAGCTACAGAATATGCATTAACGGGGGCTATCTTTTCTAAAGATAGATATATTGTTGAACAAGCTTCTAAAGCGTTAGAAAATGCGGCAGGAAACTTTTATATTAATGATAAGCCTTCTGGTGCAGTTGTTGGTCAACAACCATTTGGTGGAGCTAGAGCTTCTGGTACAAACGACAAAGCTGGTTCTGCACAAAACTTATTACGTTGGACTTCTGTTAGATTGATAAAAGAAACTTTTATTTCTCCAGTAGATTATAAATATCCTTTTTTAGGATAAATCATAAATTATTTTAAAAAAACCGTATCAAAATTGATACGGTTTTTTTATGCTCTATAATTAAAAAATTCTCTTTGGAAACTATCTAGAAAATAGCTCATCTAAATAATAAGAGGTTTTTTATTATATTTGAATTGCAAAAAACTCTAATTATTGAAAGATATTTTATTTTTTACCGCATTATTTTTAGCTGTACAAAGTTTCTCTCAAACAACCAAAAAATCTGTATTTGTTAACTATATAGAAAAACCAATCATATTAGATGCAAATCTTAATGAAAAGGTGTGGGCAAACGCTAAGGGAGCTTCTGGGTTTTGGCAATATTTTCCTTTAGATACCATACAAGCAAAACAACAAGCCACTATTAAATTTCTTTTTGATGATGACAATCTATATGTTGGTATAAAAGTAAATGCATTGGCAAATGATTTTATAATTCCTTCGCTTAGAAGAGATTTTAATGCCGGTGGTAGTGACAATATCACATTACTTTTCGATACATTTAATGACGGCACAAATGCTTTTATTTTTGGAACCAACCCTTACGGAGTAAAAAGAGAAATGCTACTTTCTGGAGGTGGTTCTGAATTAAGAGGTTTTACAATGGCTTGGGATACTAAATGGAAATGTAAAACAGCCATAAAAGAAGACCACTATATCGCAGAAATGATTATTCCTTTATCTGCTTTTAAATATAGAGAAGGTGAAACAAAATGGAGATTTAACAGTTACCAATTTGACACACAAGATAATGAGAGAAATACATGGGTAAATATACCTCAAAATCAATTTATATTTAACTTGGCATATATGGGTGAAATGATTTTTGAAAAACCCTTAGGCAAATCTAAAACTCCTGTTTCTATAATACCATATGTAAATACAATTACAGCCAAAGATTTTGAAAATGATATTTCACAAACAGATTTAAAGTTTGGCGGAGATGCAAAGTTTACCATTGGTAATAGTTTAAATTTAGATGTAACTATAAATCCAGATTTTTCTCAAGTAGAAGTAGACCAACAAATTACAAATCTTACGCGCTTTGAAATTTCGTTACCTGAAAGAAGACAATTTTTTATCGAAAATAGTGACCTTTTTGCAGACTTCGGTAATAATAGAGACTCTAACCCTTTTTTCTCCAGAAGAATCGGTATTGCAAAAGACACAAATGATAACACGATAGAAAATGATATTATTGCTGGTGTAAGACTCAGTGGAAAAGTAAACAACAATTTAAGAATTGGTTTGTTAACAATGCAAACAGCAGAAGATCTTAAAAATGAAATTCCGACTGTTAATAATGCCGTTGTTACGCTGCAACAAAAATTATTTAGCAGATCAAATATTAGCGTTATGTTTATTAATAAACAAGCTACTAAAGATTATGATTTTCTTGCAAATGAAGACAAATACAGCAGAATTATTGGTATCGATTATCGTTTAGCATCCGAAGATAACTCATGGGTTGGAAAATATTTTTTTCATAAATCTTTTTCTCCTGAGATCAAAAATAAAAATTATTCAGCAGGATTTTCCACACAATACTTTAATAGAAATTTTAGCATACGATTAAGCGGTGTTTATGTTGGAGACAATTACGAAGCTAATTTGGGTTTTCTTAGAAGAACAGATATTATTAAAATTACACCTCAAATAGAGCGTACTTTTTGGCCAAAAGAAGGTAAAATTCAAAAACATAGCTTTTCTATTATGCCTATTTTTATCTGGAAACCTGACTTAGATTTTAAAACCTCTGATTATGCAATCTCTAGCAAATGGCAAGCAAACTTTAAAAATACAGGACAATTTGCGGCAGAAATACGCAATCGTTTTACCTATCTTTTTAGTGAGTTTGATCCTACAGG
>OJDN01000570.1_pt1 | contig 12317 bp, 9 predicted proteins | sample 1592731 | NCBI WGS metagenome assembly OJDN01 (sample SAMN05416881, study PRJEB24817) | seawater metagenome | isolation source: Sea water | place: Canada:Atlantic | collected 2013-11
GAGATTCGCCTTAGTCTCGTGGGCTCGGAGATGTGTATAAGAGACAGGCTTGTTGTTATACTTGTACTTGTTGCCATTTTTATTATTTATTATTTATTGTTTAACATTGCATAAATTCTCTCTTGTGGTGTCATATTAACCACAGACTTAGAAAACATAACTTGTTTCTTTTCTACTTCGTTTTCAGGAGAGTGTACTATTTCACTTACTTCTTCTAATTCCACTTTTACTTCTTCCTTAACTTCTTTAGCTAATTCTTGTGGAACTTCTTTTACTTGTTTCTTATTTTCTTCAAGTAATGCTTGAATCATTAAGAATAATTCGTTCTTTACATCTGATAATTGTTGTTCAGTAACGTAATTAGGTTGAACCATCTCTTGCTTAGATTCTTCCTTTACTTCTTCAACAACTTCATCAGCTAAAGCAACTTCTTCTACAACTTCTTTTGGTGTAGACAAGCCTAACAATTCTTTTATACTGTTAAGCGTTTCATTGGGTTTACTCATTGTTTACGATTTTATATTATTATAACTATTTAAAAAACACTTGTTTGAAATTAAGATGATTTACCACCTATATTACCTATCCCTTGCTTCCATATTGGATGAGATTTACACTTCTTTTTTTTACACTTTTTTATAGTATAAGTATTTAGACATTTACAATATTTTGCTCTCATAATTTATGGTGTATCAGTTACTAAGTCGTTAGTGTTAAAGTTATAACCTGTTAAATCAGCATTACCTGATATATCAGATACAGTAGTAACACTTGCCTCTATCTCGTAATAATGAGTTGGAGGGGTAGATAACAAACTCAAATCCTGTGTTGCACCACTGTTATATATATCTGATAGATTAGAACTTTCATCAGTGTTCCAAATAGCGACTTGATTGATGATTGTTTCAGCGTAGTTATTATTTACATTACTTGCTCTACCAATTCTAAATATATTGTCACTTGGATTTGAACCATCTATTACACCTGTGTAACCATAGTTAAGGTGTGAACCAACTTGTGACACAACCGAACCATCAACCGCCACAGAGAACCTGCTATAATAATTAGAAAGGTCAGCTTGATTAGAACCTGTTGTTCCTCCATCAAAAGTAACTACTAAGTGATTCCAAGACCCAACATTTAAACAATTTAAAGCTGCAATAACTATTTTATTGTAATCTGTACCATAATTAAGTATGATATTATTACCTCCATGTTGTTGTAATGTTATTACACCGTTACCAGTCCATCCAGCACCGTTAACAAGTAAAGTCTGAGTTGCTGTTGAAGTACTAGGTTTAATCCACATACTAATAGTCCAAGCATTTCCATCTCCATTAGATGCTCTTTCAAGTGCATTCATGTTAACTGGATTACCTTGTAACCATTGGCTAGTTCCATTAAAGTTAAGAGACTTGGTGTTAGTGTATGAAGCATTTTCTGCTACTGTTACTGTAACAGTAAAGTCTACAGTACCTCCAATAGCATTACCTGCCTTACAATTAACTACTATAGTATCAGCACTTGTCCCTGCGAAAGCAGGAGCTGTACCACTAAGTATACCGCTATCTTGATTCATATACATCCAACTTGGAGCATCCACTTCAACAAATTGATTAACTATATTATCTGAACTTATGATTTGAAAGTTTAATACATCAGCTTCTGTTACGCTGACAGTTTGGTCAGCTACAGTTGGAACAAATGTTGCATCAGGCTGCGAACCTTGACCAATAGTTTGTTTAGATATAACTGGTAAATCTGAGTAGTTAGTGTTACCATTCACACCAAAGTGTAAGTTAATATCACTTCCATCAGGATGTACTACAGATGTAGCAATTAGTTCATTATTAGTTTCACTCCAAAGTTCCAGAGTATTATCAGTCATATATCTTAATGATACTAACCCCATTTCAGTTCCTGCTCCACCAACTCTATAAGAATCAATAGACCCACCACCTGCAGTAAAGTATCCACTTGCCGCTGTATTGTGTGCCCAATTTATATCTGCTATAATAGACTCATTGGTTTGGTATTTAAAAGAAGTCTCTAAATCATCTTCAGCAGTTACCACTCCTGTAGCAGCTCCTGTATAATCTAATCCAAATGTTTCTCCAGCACCTTGCTTATTTAAAGGTATCATATATTGCTCTCCTGGAGATAAAGCTAAGTTTCTCTCTAAGATAGTATGAGTAAGTACTCCATTCAATACACCTGCTTCAGTGTTTGCGTAGTCATGCTTAATATCCCACAAGAAATCAACATTGTTGATAATACCATTTGGAAGAACACCATTAGCCCAAGTGTACATTTGCATATTAAAAGATGTAACAGACAAAGCTATTGTAGTCTTAGCTACTGATACCTCTGTTGCTCCACTATAATCTATCAATGTTAAGTGACCATCATTACCAAATCTAATTCCCATAGCATCTCCATTAGACACTACATACTTAGAACCTGAGTTAGTTGTAAGCAATGCACTATTAGAACCTGCCATAAAACCACCTGCATAAACAAACATCGTACCCCAATTAGAAGCTGTATTAGCACCTCCATTATAAGCTACAGGAGATTCTGCTCCATCCCATATACCTAATATTAAATTAGAACCACCATTACTTTGGAAGTTCCATTTAAACTCTGAACCTTGCTCTAAGGCTTCACCAAAATAGAAAGGTAACTGTTGGTTAACTGTAGAATCATTTGTAGATGTTCCTACTGCATCATTAGCATTAGCACCATAAGATATAAACCATCCACTACTTGTAGCTAATCCACTACTTCCATTAATCATATTAGAAGCGTCAATAGTAACTGTAGAAGCATCGTCTAATACAAGTACTAAATCAGTACCTACAACAGAACCACTAACTACAGGATTACCTGAACTACTTGAACCACCTAAAGTAGAAGCATCAACAGTAACAGTAGAACCATCACTCATAGTTAATACTATATCTGTACCACTAACAACACCACTTGAAACAGTAGTATTTTCATCAAGACCTAAAGAAGTAACATCTATAGTTACTGTAGTAGCATCTGCCATAGTAAGAGTTAATTGTGAACCACTTAGTGAACCTGTGTCTACAAAGTTATTTTCATCTACTCCTAAAGAAGTTACGTCTACTGTATATGAAACTCCATCATTTAGACCTAAAGTTAAATCATTCCCACTTAATGTGAATGAATTAACAAATGTGTCAGGAGATATAAAACCTGATGTGTTAGTAAATACCTCATTTAACTGTACTACAGCTTGATTTAACACAGAGTTTACATAAGAACCATTTATACTAGTTGTATTAACTGGTAAACTTTCTACTAAAACCTTAGCCCCATTTTTAATCTTAATCTGTATCTCAGTTCCATTAGCAACAGCTTCTAAAGTGTTTACTGCGTGAGGTACTAATACGTTATCAGAACCTAAAGATAAGTCTCTTAGAAGTACTGTAGAGCCTGTAGCATCCAATTTAAAGTCCATTGCCTTATACTTCAAGTAAGGACTAATTAATTCTAAGTCTTTATCTTCAAATAATCTGTTATGCACAATAGCTTGATACCTGTCAGTTCCGTCATCTCCCATTTGAACCTGAAACACTCCATAGTCAGTATCATCAGTTCTATCTATTTTACGTATCTCAGCAAATATTGTAGTACCTGCGTGAATTTCAACAGGGTGGTCAAAGAACCACTCTATTACATCACCTGCAAATATTTTACTTTCTGTAGGTAGGATTTGTTTGTATACTTGTGTGTCATTTACAGATAATCTATACTCTAAAGATATTCCTACTTCAACATCTTCTGCCGCTACTGTAGTAATACCTAATCCTGAAATGCTTACTGCAAAGTAGTTATCGCCTGAGTAGCCTATAGACCTTAAAGGGTCAGGGTTTCCTCCTAACGTAGTACTAAACATATCTGTATAAACACGACCACTGGGTGCTATATAACCATCAGCTCCTTGGTTAGCTACTATACTTTGGTCTTTTAATCCACCCCACATTGGGTAGAAGTTAGTATCATTACCTAAGTTAGTAAAGAATATGTTCTCAGCACCCGATGACATTTTATGTTGTTCACCTAAGAATAATGAGTTAAGAGTTGTTTCTATTGCTCTATCTGCCTCTAACTTGTCTGTTACAGGATTGTATATAAAATGACTCAAAGTCTCTTGATGCACAGAACTACCCATTGGTATCCAATTAGTTCCATCCCAGAGTTTGTTTACATTCTCATTCGTGTCGAATACAATAACACCGTTTTCAGGTTGTAACTTACTTATCGCATCCGTAGTATGTTTATCAGGTCTTACACCGTAACTTGTGTTTACTTTTGTACTACTCATTTATTAATAGTTGTTTAATTTGTTCTAAGAGTTCTTTATCACTATCTTTATTAGACATTTCTTCAACATTATCACTAAACATTCCCTCAATAGATAATCCTAAGTATTTCTGTGCTTTTATATCTTCCCAAACTTTATCGTTATCTACTTTCATAGTAACAACCCACGCACCTTTTACGGAGTTTAAGCCATATAATTTAGACTTATCCATATTCTCATCTTCTACTACCCAACTTTCAATTACAGATACACCAGTAGTAAGGTTATTGTGGTCTAAAGTTGTATTGTTGTTTCTAAGGTTTTTAAGGTATATTTCAGACGCTTTACGGACAGTTTGTTCAGAAAACATAATATTGTATTCGTAATCTCTGTTACGTCTGTAAATCTTCTTATTTGGCACTAAAGCTAAACCAACTATAATACGTTTTTCTTCGTTAATAGTTTTAAACTCTACTTGATGCTTGTTAAGTGCTACGAAGTTTTCTTCTATAGCAGGAAATTCTACCAATGAAATAGCTTGTACTCCATCGTCTATATTTTCCTCGTCTATAAATAGTTCAACTAATGGTATTTCTTGTTCTTCCATATTATTATAACTTATTAATTATTTTACGTTTTATTTTTGGTAGTTTAATTTATTATATGTAAATTTGTCTTGCTGTAATATTGTGATTTAGATTTAATGTCATAATTTGTTTTTTAAGTTTCCACCTGTGTATTGGTTCGCAGGTGGTTTTTTTATTTAAAACGTTGCACTACTCTTAATATTCAAATCTAATTCTTGTTGCGTAGTAATATCTTTTGATACTACAAATGCTTGTAAAGGTGTACTAAACTGTGATTGTATAGCATTGGCTAATTGATTCTCTTGCGTGTTACCAACTAAGTTAAAATCAAATGACCTATCACCTACACCACCACCACCACCACCTCCTGATGCTGTGTTTATTGGAGTAGAAGCAGAATCAGGCTGAAACTTTTGCCTTGCTATAACTGCAACTTGTGCTAAACCTGCACCAATAGTAGCTGTCATTGCCACAATCTTTGCTACTGGACCTCCATAAGTAGCTTTAGCGGCACTTACACCTGCTGCAATAGTATCAGCAGTAGCAATAGCTATATTAAAAGCCTTTTCTGTGTTAAACTTTTTCTTTTTAATTTCATTCTGTCTTTTTCTTAATGCTTCATCATTTTGCCATATCTGATTCTGAATACCTTTTCTTTGGTCGGCAGATAGTTTTTCATTAAGTAACCTATCGTTTAACTCAGCGTTTAAAGCATTAGTTTTGTTTTGCTCTATAGTTAATTCCCTGTCGCTTTCTGCACTTAGAAAACCTGATACACTACCCATTATCTCTTTATAAGCATCAACATAAAACTGCAATCCCTCTAACTCTTTTACTTTACTTTCATCATCAGCACCACCCATTGCAGATATTCTTGCTTTTCTTAGCTTATCAAACAAATCAAATAAGCCATCATACTTGCTAACAGTTTCATCAATAGCTTTATCTCTATTATCTTCTGCATTTTGTTTCCATAAAGCAAGTGCTTCCTCACTCATTTTTTTACTTGCAACTAATTCCTCATACTTCTCTAACTCTTTATCATACTTATCGTTTATTGATTGTATGTAATTAGCTTTTTCTAATTGTAAAGCATTTTGCTGATACCTAAATCTAATATTAAACTTATCTTCTTCTGATTCTGCTAAAGCTAATTCTATCTGTTGATTAACTGAATTTACTTTTGACATTAAATCTTTTGATTGAGCGTCAAAATCTGTAGGGTCTATAAGTTTTATTAACGTTTTTTTACGTCCTTTAGGTTTTTTATCTTCTTTTTGTTTAGAGAAAAATTCCTCTAATTTTACTAACCTTTTTTGAGTAGCAATGTAATCTTTCTCTAAAAGACCTAACTGTGTCTTTTCTCTTGATATTGCATCTTCATTAACTTTATAACCTCTTTTCTTTCTTGAAAGAATAGCCGCGTCTTGTTTGTCTACAATTTTTCTAAGTTCTTGTAAACCTTTCATTTGAGTCTTTTCTTTCTCTTTTAAAGATAAAAGTTCTTGATAACCTCTTAATAACGTTTTAACATTCTTTTCATCTTTCTTTTGCTCATCTGTTAGTTTTTCATAAGCATTTGAAAATTCATTGAAATTTCTCGATACTATCTTTACAGTTTCCTCTGTAGTTAATAGTCCTTTATTATACTTATCTAACGCTTCATTATCAGAATCAGCAAATAGATTACCACTTATAACATTATAAATATTATTTAACTTCTGTAAAGCAGATATCTGTTTATTTAATGCTTTAGTTTGTTTATTTGTTGATTTCTCAGCCTTTTCATTAGCACCAAAAAAATAGTCCAAAGCAGATACAGCAGCAGTAATAGCAAACACAACACCTAAAGGACCTGTAAGCTGTTTCCACATAAGTTTCAATGCAGCAGTCAATCCACCTGCTTTTGTAGATGCAGTACCTAATTGAGAAACTAACTGCGTAATGTTGTTCGCCATACCACGAATACCATAAGGTGCGTCAGATATAACTCTTGAAAGTTCCATTGTCGCAGAAGTAGCACTACCTGTAGCGTCTTGTTGTTGCATTTGAGCCTTTGTCAAACCCTTTGAAGATACCTCTAATTGCTTGTTAGCAGTTATACGTTGCTTTCTTATTTGAGTTAGCTTCGTTTCAAGTGCTATCTGCTCTCTTACAGTATTCTTATACTTAGTAGTTCTTCTATCTAAAGAATTTACAGCCTCTTTAACTTCTTGTAGTTTTCTTGTGGCTCTGTTTTCCTCAATTTTTAGATTAAATAATATAGTTTCAGTACTTTCTGCCATTGCTAATCAATTTTCTTCGTTTATTCTTTTCTTTTAACTCTTTTAATGATAATGGAAACTCGTAAGCACCTTTGGCAAACTGTATTTCCTCGTCTTTTACCATAAACTCATTACTACCTAATAATTGTATTATATCTCTAATCATAACTCGTTATTAATTCTAATGTACTTTTACCAGTATTTAAGTTGCTTTTTATAGAGTTAATTCTATAATCCTTACCCTTTAACCTTATCTTATCGTTTAACTTGTATTGCGTAAGCACATCTAAACTTAGATAGAACTCAGCAGACAATATTCTCGTATTTATACTAAACAAATTAGTAACGTAATTCTGATAACCAATAGCAAATAAACTATTAGCGTTTACATTACCTGTATATTCATCTACTTCTGAGCCAAATTGCAATGATTTAGACGCACCTAAATTACTATTACTACCTCTATTAAATGTGGTTATGTAATTACTCTTACCTACAAATCCAAACTTCCAAGTATTACTATCTATTATAGTAGGTACGTTGTAAAACAACATTGGTGCTATATCTGTAGTTTCTTGGTTTTTGTCAACTATCCAACCATTAGAAAAGTCTGTTAAGGTAAATGTAGCTGCATCTTGGTCGTTTACTCGTTCAAAGAAACCCTTTTCAAACGGTAACTTTATCTCATACTTTGTTCCATCAAATGCTAAACTACTATTCTTACCATCAGGCAATGTTTGAAACTCTAAATTACCAAAGTTGTCTTGATTCTGCTCATTTTGGTTAATTACACCAAATGTTTTAGGCTCTGCAAACTGAAAGTTAATATCACTATAAAGTTTACTTCTTTTTACAGTTATCTCGCCATTATCCAAACTCTTAGTTAAATCTATTGTATCTCCATCACTATAAAAATCATCTAAGGTATCTACAACTATAATTCCATTCTCATAGTAAGCAGTTAGATTAAACATTTTAAATAAACCTCTTAAAAAGTCTAAGGTTTTCATCTTAGGCATTTGTCTTGGTATATTAAATGTAAAAGCGTTTGTAAATGACTCTGAACCTGTATCGTAAGTCTTATCATTAAATGTAGGTGGTGTACTATCTGTAGGCTCGTACCTTACATCCCATTCCATCTTAGTAAAAGTAATTGAAGTTGAAGCACCAACATAAACAGTATATCTTCCACTTCTACTTGATTGTATTTGCGATAAGTATATTGTGTTATTTGCATTTAATGTTTCTCTGTATATTTCATTACCATCATTTATTATTATGATAACATAATCTTCTGTAGAGGCAGTTTCTACTGTTAAATTTACATTAATATACCTAAAATCATACCCTGAAAGAACAAGCGTAGAACTATCAATCATTTCACTAAGAGTACCTGCATCACTTCCAATAGTAAAACCATCTACTAAAGACTCGTTTACATCGTTTAAGTTCTGTACATCTCCTTTATTCTTATTTAGTAAGAAATATAATTCACTAAAATCAGAAGATTCAAAGAAACCACCACCAAACTGAATAGTAGAGTAAGTTTGCTCAATAGCCTCTATTATTCTTTTTACTTTTATCGCAGGTTTTAATTCTGTGTATCTTATACCATATTGCCCTAATGTAGATGAGTCTATCCTTAAATTCTTAGAAACACCTTGCCTAAAAACATTTTCAGTACCTACAGGGTCGGAAGTACTATAATACCATTCGTTTTCAAACGATATAGATGGGTAAACAATATCTCTATCACCTGAAAAAACCATTTCATTACTTGCATTTAAACCTAAACCTATACGAAAGCCATCCCAAACATTATCTAAGTTGTATTCGTGATTAAACTTATCTAAACCAGCTAAAGACTTTAACTCATCATCACCTATAATCTCTTTTAAGCTAACTATAGCACCGTAAAACGTTATGGAGTACGATTCAGCTTTACCATTCTTTACATTTGATTCTGTAAGAGATAAGAAGCCATTTCTAAAGGGTACACCACCTAACTCTAACTTCGCACGTTGCTTAATTCGTGAATCAAACCCTGTATTAAGGTCGCTCTGATAAAAGTGCGTAAAAACCTTGTTATTTCGCTTTGATGCAGGTACTTTAAAGGTTTGTGAGAAGTCTGTAAACACTTCGCCTATATCTTGTGCATCTTGTATCGTAGAAGTCAATTCTACTGCCTCAAAATCAAATAAATCCAAGCGTTCATAGATAGGCACTTCTACCAAAGGACTACCACTCGTATCAACGTATATTTGTAACTGTAAATTCATTAAACTAAATTATTTATCTTGTCATAAGCATAGTCAAACTCTATTGTGTAGTTTACTAACTTGTCGTTAACGTGAGTTTTGTATTCTATTGATGAATCTGAAACGTTTACAGGTAGTTTTAAGCTATCTTTATACACATAAACAGATTCAGATAACATTAGTTGTCTAAAGTTCTCTCTAAAGTTATCAGGAACGAATCCAGTATTAAGAGTTAGCTTTTCTTTACCATTTACATTAAAATTCTTGTAAGAATGATTTTCTAAAACTCCATACCTATAAGAATCTAAGGTAAATTGGTTAAACTCACTTCTATCTACAGATAAACTTTCCATAGACTTCTTAAAAAACCACAAGTCCTCTAATACACCTATTTTATTTATAAAACTAATTCTGTAAGGTGTGTATTTACATTCAGAAATATATTCCACAGATAAAGTATGTGTATTTGAATTAAAATCAGATACTATATCAATACAATCTATATCCAAAGAAGAAACATCTTTGCTAACATTGATAAACCTTGTTTCAGTTAATATAAATCCTGATACGGTATAATCACCTATACTTATGTCATTTCCTAAACCATCAGTAAGTATCGAGCCATAACCTGTAGACAATGTATTGCTATCTTCATAAATAGCACCTAAAACCAAGCTATCACTATCTAATACAACTCCATTTTTTTTGTAATCTATAGTTACATCACCACTCACGTTCGATGGTAGAAATAAAGGTATTCTCGCTACCCCATTAGAAAACACTTGAATACTATCATTAGAACCTGCATAAAAACTTTTACTTTCAATAATGCTCGTAGCATCGTAATTATACCCATCTTCATAATAACCATATCCATCGGTAGCTACATATTCGTTAATTATAGGAGATTGCGACACTCCACCAATATCACCGTTGATAGTTGTTTTAACTACAAGTACCTTAATATTATTTTGAAAGAAATCAGATATAAAAGGACTAACATCTAAACCATAGGTAGGGTCTATTGTGAAATTATATGATTTCAAATTTACAAAAGTACCTAATGCACTATAATAACCTATATCTAATGTTAATACAGCACCTGAACTTAAACCTTGTGCTGTTATAAAGTGTGGACTTCTTGTTACTATTAATGCCATTATTTTAGTTTTAAACTTTTAATATCCATAATCAAATCTTGCTTATAAGCCTCTGTAAATATCACTTTAATATCTTCTTTTTGCTCTTGTACTATCTTATCTATAAATCCTAATTGACTATTCTTTGGTCGCTTATCTATACCTTTCTTAGATACCTTTTTAAGCATTGCCCATACCATAGAATCATAAACAGACTCGTTATTCTTGTACTTAGCAAATGTTTTGTTACCATACTTGTTAGTGGTTAATGGTCGTAAACCTTTTGCCTTTGCCCAAGTCTTAAATCTTTCAAACTTACCTGATGCTCTATCATTTGTCTTAGCTGGACCTGTACCTGTGTTTAATGCAGAAGCATATTCCTCTGCGAATATTTGTATTTGGTCTGTAACTAACTTATAACCGAAAGACTTGTCTAAAGCACCAGTAGCTTTTAACCCCAAAGCACTTGCATCTCGCCTAAACCTTAAAACTAAGTCCTCAGCTACCTCTTTTCTTGCTTTATCTAAGTTTGGTGTTTCCATTAGCAGATACTTATACCATTTTTCATTTGTATTGTAACATCTAACTCATATCCTGCTAAAACGTTGCTAAAACGCTCTATAAATGGACTTAAAGTAGGTGTAGACTGTACTTGATAGTATCTTCTAAACAAATCACCTCTTTTAAGCAACGAAACAAGCCTATTTCCTACCTCAAATTGAGTGTTTAATACGTCTTGTAAGTTATCATTACCATAAAAGTCATCTGAATCACTTTCTTCCTTATTTACATCAACAACGTCAGACATTATGATTTTTATGTCAAATTCTATGATATTGCCCAAATGTCTTGAATCTTGCAGTATAATGTGCGATAATGGGAACATAGTGGTCTTATCTAAGTCTATATCAGATAATCTTCCAAATGTTACCGTATTTACACCTGTTGTTTCTCTTAGTGTAGTCTTTAAGGTGTCTAATATGTCGTAAACGTGATTCATTATTTCATAGTCATTTTAATTAACTTGTTCTCTAAGTCGTTCTTCTCTTTTTCGTACTCCAAATACATTAAACATTGGTGGAGTGAAATTCCTGCAACTTCATCAATTCTGCCAACATCTCCCTGTGCGAGTGTATAAAGTGCTTGATATCCTCCCCACTTTTTTCCGAATGATGCTCTGAGTTGGCTTCCTTTTTGTTCAGTAACTGTTGTAGTGTATAATCCAGCGTATAAACTCCTAATTTTTTCGCTAAACTGTAAAAAAAAACCCTAACCCCAAATACTACATCTAAAGGTGTGCTTTTCATTATCTCAGCCATCTCATCAGTTCCTTTATACGGATGAATCATATACCTATCCTTTTTCTTGTACATTAAAGGTCTGTATAAGACTGCCATTGCTCTATGCAAGTTCTTCTCATCATAAATATAGTCCTCTAAATCTCTATACTCACCATAAGTCATTTTATCTAAGTTAGGTATAAGTCCAAACTCTACTTCTACACCTTTTTCATCTCTTAACCTAAAGTGATTTACTCTTGGAGTATCAAACGTAAAGATTTGTGATATATGCTCTAATATCTCATCAAAATCAGTTAGAGGGATATCGTGAATATCTTTCATCTTCAAATCACAGAATATCTCTAAGGTTTTTAAGTTTAGAAACGTAGTATCTTCTGCATCTTTATTCCTGTCTCTTATACACATCTGACGCTGCCGACGATATGCAGTGTGTAG
>OJDN01000584.1_pt1 | contig 12150 bp, 8 predicted proteins | sample 1592731 | NCBI WGS metagenome assembly OJDN01 (sample SAMN05416881, study PRJEB24817) | seawater metagenome | isolation source: Sea water | place: Canada:Atlantic | collected 2013-11
TGAAAGTATTAGTACCCATCAAACGCGTTATTGACTATAACGTAAAAGTACGTGTGAAAGCAGACAATTCCAATGTCGATCTTGCTAATGTAAAAATGGCAATCAACCCTTTCTGTGAAATTGCAGTTGAAGAAGCCGTTCGATTAAAAGAAGCGGGCACAGTAACTGAAGTTATTGCAGTATCAATTGGCAACAAATCATGCCAAGAACAGTTAAGAACTGCTCTTGCATTAGGTGCTGACCGTGCTATTCAAATTGATACAGAAGAAAACTTAGACTCAATTAACGTTGCTAAACTTTTACAAAAAGTAGTTGAAGAAGAGCAACCGCAATTGGTTATTCTTGGTAAACAAGCAATTGATAGCGACAACAATCAAACGGGTCAAATGTTAGCGGCGCTAACAGGTATGCCACAAGGTACCTTTGCTTCAGCTGTTAAAATAGATGGCGACAAAGTAAATGTAACGCGTGAAGTTGATAGTGGTTTACAAACTATCGCCTTAACACTGCCTGCTATCGTAACAACAGACCTGCGCTTAAACGAGCCTCGTTATGCTTCATTACCTAATATTATGAAAGCAAAGCGTAAACCATTAGATGTAAAATCAGCCGCTGATTTCGGTATTGATTTAACTGCACGTACTAATTTAATTAAGGTAACACCTCCTGCAGAGCGCAAAGCAGGTATTGTTGTTGAAAGCATTGATGAGTTAGTAGAAAAATTAAAGAATGAAGCGAAGGTGATCTCATGAGCATTTTAGTATACGCAGAACACGATAATAGCGAATTAAAAGCCGATACACTAAAAACAGTTGCTGCTGCCCAAGCTATTGGTGGTGACATTCATATGTTAGTTGCAGGTAGTAACTGTCAAGCAGTTGCAGAAGCTGCAAGTAAAGTAAATGGTGTATCTAAAGTATTAGTTGCTGACAATGCTGCATACGAACACCAACTAGCTGAAAATGTTTCTCTTTTAGTGACTGAGCTTGCCGCTGATTACGACCACGTAATTGCAACAGCACTTACTACGGGCAAAAACTTTATGCCACGTGTTGCAGCATTATTAGATGTTACGCAAATTTCAGACATTATAGCCGTAGAAAGTAGCGACACTTTTGTTCGTCCAATTTATGCGGGTAATGCAATTGCCACTGTACAAAGCTTAGATAGCAAGAAAGTCATTACAGTACGTTCAACAGGTTTCGACGCTGTTGCTACAGACGGTAGTGCTGAAATTGTAGCACTAGATAAAGCTACCGATGCGGGTAATTCAAGCCACGTAAACGATGAACTTTCTGTTTCAGAAAGACCTGACTTAGGCGCAGCAAGCATCGTTATTTCTGGTGGTCGTGGTATGCAAAATGGCGAAAACTTCAAGTTACTTGAAGGTATAGCTGACAAGTTAGGCGCTGCTATTGGTGCTTCTCGTGCCGCAGTTGATGCGGGTTTTGTTCCAAACGATATGCAAGTTGGCCAAACAGGTAAAATTGTTGCCCCTGACTTATACATAGCTGTGGGTATTTCTGGTGCTATTCAACATTTAGCAGGTATGAAAGACTCTAAAGTTATTGTGGCTATTAACAAAGATCCTGAAGCACCAATCTTCCAAGTAGCAGATTACGGCTTAGTAGCTGACTTATTTGACGCATTGCCTGAGTTAGAAGGCAAACTTTAAGTTAATTAGTCATACTAAACATAGCTAGCTCAACTAGCAGCTGTTTTACACAATTATGTAATTGAAACAAAACAGGTATATAATAAAGCCACTCTAGTAGTGGTTTTATTTTATCTAAAATATAGAAATAACTATGACAAAAACATTTAATAGCCTTAGCGACTTAGCCAGTGCATTTGGTAAAAGTAGCAAAGATACAACTCAGCAAGAAACACCTCACGATGAAAATCTAGTCTATTCAACCGCAGAAGGAAGAATAAGCCAGAGTAAAAATGTGGCCGTAACCCCTTCTGATGGTTTTGCCAAAGTACGCAGAGAAACGAAAGGCAGAAAAGGTAAAGGTGTTGTTACCATCAGCGGTTTAGGACTTGATAATAAGGCCCTAAAGTCACTTGCTACAAAGCTTAAAAAAACTTGCGGCACCGGTGGTAGCGTTGTTGGTGAAGTTATAGAAGTTCAAGGCGATAAACGCGAAGAGATAAAAGCAGTGCTAGAAAAAAATGGTTTTAAAGTAAAGTTTATTGGCGGCTAAAACGCAATTTAGAATACAATTATAAGTGATATTATGAATCCAAACGAATTATCTTTACTGGTTGTTGAACCTTCCGATTTACAGCGAAAAATCATCATTAAAGAGCTTAAACAGCAAGGTATTACACAAGTTGCTGAAGCTAAAAATATTACAGAGGCATTTGATAGCGCTAAACTACATCCTCGCGATTTAATTACAAGTGCTATGTATTTTGATGATGGTGATGCAATTGAACTGCTACACAAGGTTCGTAACACCCCCGCAATAGCCGATACACCTTTTATGCTAGTCACTAGTGAGCATCGTCGTGAACACTTAGAAGAGTTTAAACAATCTGGGGTTATTGCCTTATTACCCAAGCCATTTACTTCTAATCACCTCGCAACAGCGCTTAGTACAACGATTGATTTATTATCAACCGATGAATTAGAGCTAGAATATTTTGATGTTCACCAAATACGTGTTTTACTCGTTGACGACAGCCGTTTAGCTAGAAACCATATTAAACGTGTATTGAATAATTTAGGGCTGTTAAAAATAACCGAAGCGATTGATGGTAGCGAGGCAATAAATCTATTAAAAGAAAACATGTATGATCTGGTGGTTACCGACTACAACATGCCTGAAGTCAATGGAAAGGAATTAACTCGATATATTCGCAGTGAAAGTGGCCAATCGCACATTCCAATTTTAATGGTGACTAGTGAAAGTAATGATACTCACCTTGCCAATATTCTCACTGAAGGTGTTACTGCTATGTGCGACAAACCTTTCGAACCTGAAAACGTGAAGAAAATCCTTTATAAGATATTAGAAGACTAACAATACAACTCTTTTATACGCTGCTAATATCTTATAAAAATGTTTATTATCGCCAGTAAATAGCCACTGAAAACGCTGTACCAGTGGTTCTATCTTTATAAAAAGCAAATTTAATCACGCTCAATAACCCATATCTAAAACCAATTACTGGTTATCTGCTCAACCCTCAACTACACTTTTAGTAAGTGTAATTGAGGGTTAATATTATAAATTAATAATCTATTACACTTATAATTAACTGGGGCAGAAGTTATAAGTTATGGTTATATTACCCAACAATGTTATTACCCCCTCGACCATAAAGTTGCGTAACAACGTGCTTAAAGGGTTAACGATTGCCATTACTTTTTCATCGTTGGTCGTTAGTATTATCAACTTCGTACATGGCAATATATTTATATGTTTACTTGATTTTCTGTTATTCCTATTTTGTGTCTATACATTGCTTGAACATAAAAAAGGTAACGTAAAAAACTGGCAAAAAATCACGATTACTTCGCTTTATATATTTGCCATTTCTGTTGTAAGCGTTGCGGGTGGTTTACTGTCAGGCATACCCTTTTGGTTATTAACTTTTCCAGTTTTATTGTATTTACTATTTGGGCGTAAACACGGTGCAATTGGTAGCGGGCTATTGCTGCTTATCGAAACCGTCATTCTTTATATCAATACTTCGATTAGTGAACAATATTCTGTTTTTGCTATTTTAGTTAACTTAGTGCTTGCCTACATTGTGATTTGGACTGTCTCACACGTATATGAAGTAAACCGAGAAAAAAGCGAACAAGCCCTAATAAAACTGGCCATGCGTGATCCGTTAACTAAAACTTATAACCGTCTTGCTTTAACCGATTACTTTGCGTCTTTATATGCTAAGCAACCATTAACACTGGCTTTGCTTGATGTTGATAACTTTAAAAAAATTAATGACCTCTTTGGCCACGATACTGGCGATATTGTATTAATACAAATAGCTAAAGCCTTGAAACGTGTGACGGGTGAAAATAACATTTTCAGAATTGGCGGTGAAGAGTTTGTCGTATTATTTGTGGGCGAGCAACAGCATAACGCATGTACAGTAATTGAATTGTTACGCGATGCCGTTGAGACAGAGTCATTCACCGGATTGCAGAAAAATATTCGTGTAACCATCAGTATTGGCGTCGCTGAATCAAACACAATACCTAATCTAACTAAGCTACTTAAAGAGGCTGACAGGCGTTTATATCAAGCAAAATCGGCGGGTAAGAATTGTATAATGACTAACGACAACTAAATATTATCATGGTGACTTCTTTCTTAACTTCATCGCTATTTTGTTATGTGACACTTCTAGCCTTTCGGCCAATTTCCTTGTCGATGGGTAAACAGGCCAAAACTGAGCCAATAATTCATCTTCAAAAATAGCTTGAGCTGTTTGCCAATTTTTCACCGACAACCAGTTTCTTTGTGTCTCCTGAGAATGACGACTGACTTCTTCATGATTATCACCGAAGTCCGCTAAAACTTTTGTAACGTCTATTAGCGATATATTGTGGCCATTATTTAGCGCAACGAGTCTAAACAGAACGTTTTGAAGCTGTCGTATATTTCCAGGCCACGAATATTCAATCAGTCGTAAAAGTGCACTTTCATCTAACACAGGTTCGGGTTGATTCACTTGCTTTGCCGCATTTGCCAAAAAATGAAAACAAAGTAATGAAATATCTTGTCTTCGCTCGCGCAATGCTGGCAGTGCCAAACTCAAGACATTTAATCGATAATATAAATCTTCACGAAAAATTCGATTTTTGATCATTTGATCAAACGGTTGATGGCTTGCTGAAATAATTCGTACATTAGCAGTAAATTCTTTTGTGCCACCTAAACGCCGATAACTATAGTCTTGCAAAAAGCGTAATAATTTTGCCTGTAAATAGCCCGACATTTCAGCTATTTCATCTAAAAATACCGTACCGCCATGCGCTAACTCGAACAAACCAGGCTTGCCACTACGTTGTGCGCCAGTAAAAGCGCCTGCAGCATAACCAAAAAGCTCACTTTCTAAAAGTTGTTCTGGTAATGAAGCACAATTTATCGCCAGAAAAGCTTTGTCTCGTCTACCGCTAGCTTCATGTATGGCGCGTGCAAATAACTCTTTTCCTGTGCCAGTTTCACCCGTTAATAAAATAGGTAGATCTAAACGTGAAAATTTATTGAGTTTATCTTTTAAAATTAAAATTTCTTCACTGTCACCAATAATATTATCAGTATGATGCCCTTCTCCTTGTTGAAGCAACGACAATTGTCGGCCAATAGAAGCAATTGCTTTTAAATGAACAACAACTCCGTTGAATACCCCCTCAACTATCACTGGGATTGTCTCTGCGATGTATTGCTTGCCACTAAAATATACATCCAGAGAATTAGGCTTGCTGGTTAGAATTGATGATTTTTCGACCCCAAATAATGTTGTAATACTTTTTCCTATCACATTAAGTGGTTTATCATTTTTGTCTGCATCTTCAGAATAAATAGCTAAATTACATGAAATTACTACACCATTAGCGCTGATATCAAAAATAGGATCGGGTATTTTGCTCAACATTGCATTTAAATGATGCTCTCTAGACTCTATAGGCAGAAAATCAATTCGCTTGCAGCTCAACACTCCGTCTACAGTAGATAATGCTTTAAACACATTGAGCATGTGTTGTTCATTAATATCTATGTGTAAAAATATTGTTCGAGGAATTACCTCCATAGCGATGACATTGAATTGCCTTTTTGCTACTACACTCAATATTTCTTGGCTGATACCAAGCCTGTCGGTTGAATCTATCTTTATACGCACATAACCACCAATGTAATAAAAAAAATACACATGTAACAAATTTAGTACAACACCTCTCACCTCTAAAATCAAGAGAGACAGCTTTAGATATATAAACAATTGAATTTCAGGTTGATAAACAAACACCCACTGTAATATAAAAATTACAGTCATTTATTCTAAAAACAATAAACTGTTGATATTATTAAATAAAAATTATTGGCTGAAAATTTGCTTATCGTGTTTATCTAAATAATTTCGCATTCGATTAAAAGAGAAAATTATGAGCAACAGTAAAAATATCGAAACTCAGGCTATCCACGCAGGTCGCATTAACGATGAGCAGTTTGGTTCATTGGCTACTCCCCTTTATCAAACCTCTACTTTCATTTTCGATAATGCACAACAAGGTGCAAATAGGTTTGCTGGAGAAGAAGACGGCTTTATATACTCTCGACTTGGTAACCCTACGACAAGGCAACTTGAGCAAAGGGTAGCTGCTATGGAGAATATGGAAGACGCTGCTGCAACAGCCACAGGAATGGGCGCAGTTTCAGGTGCACTTTTAGCCAACTTATCAGCTGGTGATCATTTAATCTCTTCGAAAGCTGTTTATGGCTGTTCGTTTGCATTAATGAGCCACCAACTAACACGTTGGGGCATCGAAGTTAGTTTTGTTGATATGGCAAACCCTGATGAAATTGAAGCAGCAATAAAACCCAATACTAAGGTCATGTTTTTAGAAACACCTGTTAACCCTAACCTTGCAGTTTACGACTTGGCCGTTATCGCGAAAATAGCTCAACAACATAATATTATTAGTATTGTTGATAATACATTTTTAACGCCTGTGCTACAGCAACCTCAACAGTACGGTATAGATATAGTTGTTCACAGTGCCACAAAGTACTTGAATGGTCATGGTGACGTTGTTGCCGGCATTATCTGTGGTAGCAATGAAATGATCATGAACATTAAAATGACGGTGTTAAAAGACATTGGCGCAACAATGAGCCCACATGATGCTTGGTTAATTATGCGTGGCCTTAAAACACTCCCTATTCGTATGGAACGTCACTGTAATAATGCCCAAAAGATTGCAGAGTATTTAGAAAACCACGAGAAAGTCTTAAAAGTTTATTATCCGGGTTTAAAGAGTCACCCTGGCTATAAATTTTTAGGCTCGCAAATGAAAGCGGCTGGTGGGGTTATTGCCTTTGAAATCAACAGTGATTTAACCGGTGGTAGTGAGTTCATTAACCGCATGCAACTATTCTCTATTGCGGTAAGTTTAGGTGATGCCGAATCATTAATTCAGCACCCTGCTTCCATGACACACTCCCCTTATACTCCAGAAGAAAGAGCTAATGCTGGCATTAGTGATAGCTTGATCAGAATTTCGGTAGGACTTGAAAATGCAGAAGATATAATTGCTGACTTAAGCCAATCACTAGCACTGATAAAGTAACATTATTTAGCCTTGTTTGACTGATTCAAACAAGGCTATTAATTACTGACAAAAAAGTACAGTCAGTTTTTATGTATCGGTAGCTAATATTGCCGACAGTTTAGGTAATATTCGCTGCTTAATTTCAGCTAAAGCTTTATCAGTATAAGGAGTTAGCGCTTGCTGACCCCAAACTGGCTTAGGCCAACAGGCATCAGTTGTAAAACGTACTATATGATGTAAATGCAACTGGGGTACAACATTGCCTAGCGCTGCAACATTCATTTTCTCGCCATTAAATTCTTGCATAAGCACTTCACTAAGCATGCTTGATTCATTTAATAACTGTTGTTGCTGTTGCCAATCTAGCTGATAAATATCTTGAACATCATCCACTTTTGGCACCAAAATAAACCAAGGAAAAGCACTGTCGTTACAAAGTAATAAACGCGACAGTGGAAAATCAGTAATCACGAAACAGTCATTCGCTAATTGTGGGTGTAATTGGAATTGCTCACTCATATTGCTACCTTAGTTATCAAGTTTGGTGTTAAGTGCTGAATCTTAAGTTTTATTATTAATGCTAATAAAAAATTAACGCTTATTGCGACGCCCTCTACCACGTGCTATTTTTTTAGCTTCTCTAGCCGCAACCTTATCTTCTTCAACTTTGTCAAAATGAATAACCTCAGCAATTATCATCTCAGGGGTTTCAAATGAAATCGCGCCTAAGGTTTTGTCGCGTATTTCATTAATCAGTATTTCAGAAGCTTTATGAAAATCAATATAACCGCCACTTTTAACACAACCACGTCGTTTTCCTATGGCTTCAATCAACTCTACTTCCTGCTCAGGAAGTTCGTCAATCTTATAGCGCTCTCTTAATCGTTCAGGGTAAGCAGTAAGTAAGTACTCTGCGGCAAAACAGGCAATTTCTTCGTGATCAAATGCGGTGTCTTTAACTGCACTGGTAATTGCTAAACGGTAACCACTATTTTCGTTTACTATTTTAGGCCACAACATACCCGGTGTGTCATAAAGATATAAACCGTCTTCTAACCTAATTCTTTGCTGACCTTTAGTCACGGCAGGTTCATTACCCACTTTTGCTTTTGCTTTACCCACTAGCGTATTCAATAAGGTAGATTTACCTACATTAGGGATCCCCATAATAACGGCATTTATTTGCTTACCCGCTTCAGCTTTACTTGCAGCTAACTTGCGAATGAGTGCCGGCAGTGTTTTAGCTACACCGGGAGATTCAGTAGTTAAGGCAATAGCTTTTACGTTGTGTTGAGACTCAAGGTAATTGAGCCACAGCGCTGTAACTTTAGGATCAGCTAAATCTGATTTATTTAAGATTTTAATTAATGGCTTGTCACCACGAATTTCGGTGATCATAGGGTTTTCGCTACTAAAAGGTAGGCGCGCATCACAAACTTCAATCACCACATCAATTTGCGGTAAAATTTCTTTTATCTCTCTTTGGGCTTTATGCATGTGCCCTGGGAACCAGTTAATCGCCATAATAAATATTTCGTAGATCTTTTAGAAAATAAAACTGATTTTATCACTGATATTCATTAAAAGCTGTTGAAAGTCACGATTGTTTTTAACCTATTCGGCTTTGAGCTAGATTTTAATTAACTTAGAGGTAAACAAAACGAGTTAACTACTGGTTTAATAGGCAGTCTCTTGTACTATTCTTGCTGTCTGTGGTTCGCCTCTAGCGCGTAATGCTATTCGTTCCCTCTACTTAACCTGAACTCTGGATAAGCAGCACTTGCTCAATGCTCCCTTTTAAGCCATTTTCTGCGTTAAAACGTCGATAAATAGCGCGCTATTCATCAACGTTTTGCCTTGAAAATGGCATAAAATGAAGCATTGATGATATCTATTCGTGATGTTCACCTGGCTATAGCATTTACTTTATTACCTAAGCTTTTGGTTCACTTGAGTTTCAAGCACTCATTATCCAGAGTTCAGGTTACTTAGTAAATCAAATGATAAGAGCTACGCTTTGTTGCTGGCATTGTGCAACTTAAACCTTCTTATACCAATTAATAAGATTATTTTCGCGATTTTGCAAATGCTATAACTACCAATACCGCAGACATAAAAAAAGCGCTCAATGAGCGCTTCTTGTTAAAGGTAAACTAAGTATTTTTTGATACGGCTTAGTTTATACTACGCCGTTTTTTTTGGTTTAGGCTTTGCTTTGGGCTTTGCTTTCGCCTTTACAACCTTTTTCTTAGCCAGCTCTTCAATCCATTTGCCATCAATATACTTAGCATTCCAACCTGTCGCTTTACCTTCAACTTCGGTCATAACATATTGCGACTTAGTTTTACGGCTATAACGAACAACGGCTAAGTTGCCTTCAGGGTCTTGTGCTGGTGCATCGGCAAGATAATAAAACTTCTCTGATATTCTATCTCTAAAACGCGCTAACTCAACCACTTTAGGAGCACGTGTTTCACGTGAACGAGGGAAAGTATTAGCCGCAAGGAAAATACCCGCAGCACCATCGCGCAGCACAAAGTGTGCATCAGACTTTTCACATTCTAGCTCTGGTAATTGCACCGGATCTTCTTTCGGTGGCGCAGCTTCACCATTAGCGAGTAACTTACGTGTGTTTTTACATTCACTGTTTGTACAATCAAAGTATTTACCGAATCGGCCTGATTTAAGTTCCATTTCAGATTCACAACGATCACATTCTAAAATAGGTCCGTCGTAACCTTTCAGCTTAAATTCACCCTTTTCTACTTCAATACCATCACAAACTGGGTTGTTACCACAAACATGTAATTTACGTGTTTCGTCGATTAAGTAGCTATCCATTGCTGTGCCACATTTTTTACAACGATGCATCGCACGCAATGCTTCTGTTTCTTGGTCTTCAGCTAAAACACTTACCGCTTCTTCACCAGGTGTTAAGTTCATGGTTGTGGTGCAACGTTCTTTCGGTGGTAAGGCATAACCAGAACAACCTAAAAACACACCCGTTTGAGCAGTACGAATACCCATTTTACGGCCACATGTTGGGCAATCGATATCGGTTAAAACCGGTTCGTTATTGCGCATGCCACCTTCTTCAGTCGGCATGTCGGCTTGACCGAGTTGTTTGGTGAAATTTTTATAGAAGCCGTTAAGTACATCTTTCCAGTCTGTTTTACCGTCAGCTACTTCATCAAGCTCTTGCTCCATGTTGGCAGTAAAGTCGTAGCTCATCAGGTTTTTAAAGCTTTCTGATAAACTATCGGTAACAATTTCACCCATTTTTTCAGCGTAAAAACGTTTTGACTCTAAACGTACGTAGCCACGATCTTGAATGGTTGAAATAATAGATGCATAAGTAGAAGGACGACCAATTGAACGCTTCTCTAACTCTTTAACCAATGAAGCTTCACCAAAACGTGCTGGTGGCTTAGTAAAGTGTTGAGTAGGATTAAGTTGTTCAAGTGTTAACGTTTCACCTACTGATAAATCTGGTAAATGTTTATCATCACCTTTTGATAATTGTGGATGAACACGAGTCCAACCATCAAATTGCATAACACGGCCTTTCGCTTTTAAATCAAAACCAGAAGCACCAACCGTAATAGTACTTACCGTGTAGCGAGCAGCGGTCATTTGACACGCTACAAACTGGCGCCAAATAAGGTCATATAATTTTTTCGCATCAGCTTCAATACCTTCCATAAAGGCAGATTCAACTTTAACATTAGATGGACGAATCGCTTCATGCGCCTCTTGAGCATTACCTTTACTGTTATATACTTTTGCCTTTTCTGGCAAGTAGTTATCGCCAAAGTTATCGCTAATATAACCACGACACATTTCAACCGCATCTTTACTCAAATTGGTTGAATCGGTACGCATATAAGTTATGTGGCCCGCTTCATACAAACGTTGAGCAAGTCCCATGGTGCGTTTAACACCAAAACCTAATTTAGTACTTGCCGCTTGTTGTAAAGTTGAAGTAATAAATGGAGCCGACGGTGTACTTTTTGAAGGTTTATCGTCGCGTTTATTAACCGTAAAGGCAGCTGCCTTTAATATTGCTAAGGCTTTATTTGTGTCGGCTTCGTTCGTTGGTTTAAATGCTTTACCATTTTCATGGGTTACATCTAACGGAAAATCTAAACCTGCAGTTGTTTTGGTATCCGCTGTAACTTCCCAAAACTCTTTAGGATCAAAAGCTTTAATTTCACGTTCTTTTTCAACAACAAGCTTTACCGCAACAGACTGAACTCGGCCAGCAGATAAGCCACGAGCTACTTTTTTCCAAAGCAATGGACTTACCATAAAGCCCACAACACGGTCGAGAAAACGTCTTGCTTGTTGAGCATTAACGCCTGGCATACTTAATTCGCCAGGGGTAGAAAACGCTTGTTGGATGGCATTTTCAGTTATTTCATTAAACACAACACGTTTATATTTATCGTCGTCGCCGCCAATAATTTCTTTTAAATGCCAGGCAATCGCTTCTCCCTCGCGATCCAAATCGGTTGCGAGATAAACCGTGTCTGCAGCACTAGCAAGTTTAATTAATTCTGCAACGACTTTTTCTTTACCTGCGAGTATTTGATAATTTGCTTCCCAATCATTCTCAGGATCAATACCCATTCGATTAACCAGTGCTTGTTTATCACGTTTAGCTTTATATTTTGCTTTCGCGGCAGGTGCCATTTTTCGCACTTCAGCAGGAGATTTAGCCGCAACTTTTTTACCGGTACTGCTATGCGGTAGATCACGTACGTGCCCTACACTCGATTTAACAATAAAATCTTTACCAAGGTATTTGTTAATTGTTTTCGCTTTGGCTGGCGATTCCACAATTACCAGAGATTTTGCCA
>OJDN01000600.1_pt1 | contig 11940 bp, 9 predicted proteins | sample 1592731 | NCBI WGS metagenome assembly OJDN01 (sample SAMN05416881, study PRJEB24817) | seawater metagenome | isolation source: Sea water | place: Canada:Atlantic | collected 2013-11
CCAACTGACTTTTCTTCAACAGCTAAGAAAAGTAAGCAAAAGAAGCCGATCTCCAGCCAATTTTTTGATCCATATTTTTAATCGACTTTAATGTCAGAGCGGCGAAAGGAAACATCCATGTAAAGCACTTCGCCTTGTCCAGACGTCCCTGTCTGGACATCTGACAAGCCGAATAAAAAGATGGAAAATTGGAGTCGTAAAGAAGCCAAAAGCAGCGACTTCGTCGCCAAAAAAGTTGAATCGAGAAACAGGTGGTTCGTAGGTAGATTTACTGCATATTCATCAACAATTCCGGTAAACAGCAAGATCTTGGATGTTTTCCGTATTTCTACAAAAGCGTGTTTAAGATAATGGAAAAAATTTAACCTGTACAACAAGTTACGGTGTATGCTAAAAACGACATAAAGGGAAAGGCGGAAAAATGCCGTGATTAAATGCGGAACTTTTCCAGCTATTAATATTGTTAAGCCTCATATATAAGGATATTCACATGAAACTATCTGCTTTACTTATTTCAAATTTTAAAGGTATCAACGATGAAATTAAAATACTTATCGACAATATTGTTGTATTAGTAGGCCCAAATAATAGTTGTAAATCTACAATACTTGATGCTTATGAAGCGTATGTTTCTATGGGAAGTTCGCTTAGTATTGACCATTTTCATGGGCGAAGTGATAAAAATCCTATCATAATCACAGGTGTATTTAATGACGTGACGCAAGACGATATTGATACATTAGGACAAGAATGGTACTTGAAAAATGATCCAGAGTTCGGTGATTGTGTAAAATTCCAAATCCGCTGGGAAGTTCCAGACGAAAGCGGCGTTAAATATAGTTTTAGCAATAAAACAAATGACTGGAAGAAAGGTGGTGCAGGTGGCTGGAACACTATATTACAAAGTCGATTGCCAACACCAATTCGATTAAACCCTAATGATGGTTATGATGCGTTAGAAAAAGTAGTAAAAGACTTGGCATCAAAAAATGCAGCCAAAAAATTGAAAGACGATAAAAGCAAGGTTGCTGGAATTGTTGCTGAAATTGAAAAGCTCGCGAAGGAAGTAGATAAAGAATTATCAGGGAGTATTGGGCAGCTGAGCAGTAAGATAGAGGTAGAATTAAATAAGCTATTTCAAGGTTCCTCTGTAAGTTTTGAAACTGGAGTTGGTAAGTTTAAAGCAGAAGATGCCATTAAGGATGGAAGCAAATTCTTTATTAAGTCCAGTAATCATCAATCGTCGCTTGAACATCAAGGTACGGGCATAAAAAGAGCATTTCTATGGTCAGCGATAAATGCTCTGTGTAGTGAGGGAATGTTTAAGAAAGGATCAAAAGTAATTAAAAACGAAACGCCCAAGGTGCTATTGATTGATGAACCAGAAATAAATCTCCATCCATCCATTATTAGAGCTGCTCGAAAAGCAATTTATGCCTTAGCTGATATGGCTGGCTGGCAAGTTATTTGTACTACACACTCACCAGTATTTATTGATTTAACACAAGATCACACCACGCTTATCAAGGTGTCCAATTCCCAGAAAGGTGTTTATTACTTTCAGACAGATAGAGCACATTTCACTCCAGATGAAAGGGATAATCTTAAAATGTTAAATCGCTGCTGCCCAACAGTGAATGAGTTCTTTTTCTATCCAAACTCAATTCTTGTTGAAGGCGACACTGAATATTTGGCATATCAGTACATTATTGAAAAGAGTGGAATTGAAGGCAGTTATTGTGTAATTAACTGCCGAGGAAAGGCTAATATTCCTACATTCATAAAGATATTCAATCAATTTAATGCGAACGCCATCGCGGTTCATGATTTAGATACCAAGCTTAGAAAAGATGGAGCAGCTAATGGCATGTGGACCATTAATTTAAATATTCGAACGCTTGCGGATACAACTGGTGGTCGTGTTCAAACAGTAGTTCATAATCCTGATTTTGAAGGTCATTATTTGAACGAATCACCTGTAAAAGATAAACCCTATAATCTTTTTACTCATCTTACAGCGCCAGACTTTGAAACAAATGCTAAATATAAAAATCTACGCGAATCGCTTACCGAAATGATAAATGGTAATCATAAAGGCTTGTATTTAACACATGCTGAACTAGATGCAATGGCTTAACAAGGCGCTGCACTCGAATAAATTACTCGCTTCGCTCCCAATTTACTGGTGAGCGCGGCGTTATGTGATTCTAGAAGGGGGAGTTAACAAGACACACATGTTAATTCCTTTAAAACCTTAAGAGAAGATACGAAGACACCCATGTTAATTCATTTCGAATCGACACTCGACGACCCTACTTTCTAAGCGGTGTAGCCATTGCTTTTGGCGAGAATTAACAAGACACCCATGTTTATTCATTTCGAATCGACACTCGACGACACTGCTTTTTTAGCGGCGTAGCCCTTGCTTTTGGCGACTTTGTCGCTGCTTTTTCTACCAACTCAAGTCACCCGAGCATCTTGGGCGAGACGCGCAACCGACCAACAGAAGATACGAACAATTAACAAGGCACCCATGTTAAAAATGTTCGTAATTAAATTATCTGAGAATCAATCACTAGTGGTTTTCAAAAGAAGGGTATGACAAGTCGCCAATTTGAGCGGGAAAGTTTGAGTCGCGAGAAGATACGAAGACACCCATGTTAAAAATGTTCGTTGTTAGATTGTCGGTGAATGAAGCTGTTACAACTCATTTATATCCCTCCTTGCCTACTATACGCGAATTGCGTACACTTTAATGATGAAGTGTATATTCGTAGAATCAAAAATATTTGAGAAATATCGAGATGACTACCTCAGTGATGAAGAGTTTAGGCTCTTTCAGGCTGAGCTAATGTCAGACCCCAAGCAGGGGGATGTCATTCAAGGTACAGGTGGTTTGCGCAAGCTTCGAGTTGCAAGTAAGGGTAAAGGTAAGCGTGGTGGTTCACGTGTCATTTATTACTTTTTTGATCAAAAACGACGCTTCTATTTGCTCACTATTTATGGGAAGAGTGAAATGTCAGATTTAACCGCAGATCAAAAGAACAAATTAAAGACTTTTATGGAGGTATGGCGCAATGAGCAATCGTGATTTATTTACAGAATTAAGCTCGGCTCTTGTTGAAGCAAAAGAACATTCAGAGGGGAAGCTTACTCTTAAAACACATCAAGTTAAGGATCTAAGTGAACTTGATATTTCACCTAGTGAAATTGTACATATTCGAGAAAAATTGAATATGTCTCGCGGTGTGTTTGCAAGTTTGCTTCATACATCTTCTCGTACTTTAGAGAACTGGGAGCAAGGACGCAGTGCTCCAAATGGACAGGCAATTACTCTTTTGAAATTAGTACAACGTCATCCGGAAACTCTCGCACACATAGCAGAGCTATAATCGGGTAGCCAGAGATCTCTAACCTCCTGCCCCCACAACGGCCTGCACCAAATGGCTTTGACCACTATGCGCTGCGCTTATGGCATCCATGCCTATTTTCAAACCGCGTCCCGCGGCTCGAGTAACTCTTTCTTCAACAGCTGAATTAACGAGACACCCATGTTAAAAATGTTCGTAATTAAATTATCTGAGAATCAATCATTCGTGACTTTTAAAAGAAAGATATGACAAGTCGCCAATTTGAGCGGGAAAGTTTGAGTCGCGAGAAAAGCTAAAGCAGCGTCTTAGCCAACTGGTTTCACTTCCAGCGTGGTCAACTATACTCATTCAACGCTCAAGTTGGGCGCTCCAGTGTTTTAATTCTAAGACTAATTGGAGAAACAGATGGAATTGCTAGTTATAGCGTTAGTAACGATAGTATTTTTAGCTAGGGCAAATGGATTCTTGCAAAAAGAGTAGTCATTTTCTTACCTAATACATTCAGAACATATTTTTATTGCGATTAGTTGTTGTAGCTCTGCAATTGGAATAATTAAAATACGATAACTAACTTCCATTAAACCTATCCAACATGGTGAACTAAATTGCAAAAGCAATTCTGCCATTTTGGACGACCGATCACTGGGTTCTACTGCGATTTATCGGAAGTCATTAGGCTAGTGACAGCTTTTTTTTTAAAGGACGAGGAAAAAATAATGGCTAAAATACAAATATCGTGGGACTTAATAATCGAAAGTTTTAGTGAGCGTGGTGAAGACGAGGTATCGCTGCAATTTGCAATGGTTACTGCTTTTGGAGGGGACGTTCGATTGGACCCTTATACCACTGGTAATCTATTTCCCTCTAGATTCCGTAGAGGGCTAATTTTGCCGCCAGACTCAACTGATGATGACGGTCGAAGGATCCGGGCGCAAGGCATGTTTGTTGTGCCCGCGAATGTGCCTACCATCAGAAACCCCTTTCTTGGCTTTGTTGCACGTGCAGTCGAGCAAGACAGCTCAACTGATGACAATAGAGAGCAAGATAACGAGCGTTTTTATAATGCTGTTGAATCTAGTGCTCAGCAAATTTTTTCTGCTGGAAATGTACCTTCAGCAACCGATCTTTGGTCAGTGGGAAATAGTGCGAATTTAACCGATAGTGGTTGGTTTATATTTGACCCAGATGACGACGATAAAGTAAGTACATCAGCAAGAGTATTTCCCACATTTGGAAGTCGATTGCGCGAAGCTTTGGTTGCTGAGCCTACTATTGGTTTGGGTGGACATAGATTGCCGGGCCCTAACGAGTCATTCAGTGTTACGTTTGTTGGTTCTGGAAATTCCGCTGGGGCGCAATATCAGGTAAATATATCCATTCATCTGGTGACTAACGGTGGGCCGTCGTCTTCGCAGTCGTGGTACTAAAAGCATGCCCGTTTTATCTAAAGGCTCTGAATTAGTAGCAAGTTTATTTTTGTTGCGCTTTATATAAAGCAAATGTACATAGCGACTTAAAACTTGATGTTACTTGGTATGGGGCGCTCTATATGATTATTTCCCTGCCCTCACGTATGTCAAATATGAAGGTTGTCAGTTGGCAACCTTGCCTTTTGCATGAACTCAAAAGCTAGCCTTGGCGTTTTCAGTTTCTTAAGTTTTTACACCGTACTTTTCTGCACGTTATTGTTAGATTAATTTAATAATAGTTTGCGAAAGCACGCATGCTTGCCCGATCCTTTCATAGGTAAATAAACCAACCCTTACAATGTTTTCTGTGCTGTGTAACAATCAGATATGTAGAGCCTAGAGAGTGTTTCCTCTGGGCTGTTTTGAATGTACTGGCCTTCTAAGGTCATTGATTACTAAAGGAGATTTTTTGCTATGGATGAAGTATTAGGCAGTTTCGGACTCGTAGGGATCATGGTGTATGTAGCATTCATTATATTGTGGCTCTTGGTACCTGTGTTTATCTTTCTTATATCACGACGTGTTACAGAGATGCGTGATGTTGTACGAGACTCGCAATTAGAGATAATGGAACTCAATGCGAACATTAAGTACATCAAACAAAAATATAGCGATGAAGAATAAGAACGAGTTCAGAGCGTAAATAAAGCAGCTCCCGTTGATTTCTTATGCACGAGATTTGCGGAGTAGCCAAACAGGCTCTTGTCATCCGCTCAGTCGTCAAGTCGCTATTTAAATACCCTACGTTTACATCGCTAGTGCGCTTTGCTTTCACCTCAGTGAATGTACTGCATTGTTGTCGCTTCTATTAATTCTACTTATTTATCATGTATTCCCCTTGGCTGTTAATCCCCCCTTTTTTGCTGTTCATCATTGCTGCCCGTCGTTGCTTCCTCTGTGCTAACAGCTTGTGTCATTTTTGATGCGATGCAATAGCTGGTTTCGCGTTTACCTTTTGAAAATTGAACAAAATAGCGCCTCTTATCGTTACATAATTAACAAATTAAATGTATCATGTTAACAATTAACCAATAAAGGTAACTAAAATGCTACGAGTTAAGTTGCGCTACTTCATTCCTGCTGCAGTGCTATTGTTCAACGTTTTTGCCAGTGCTTCGCAGGCTAAAGACCAACCCAATATTCTTTGGATCATCACAGACGATCAGCGCCCTGATTCGATACAAGCCTATAACCGTGCCACCCGAGGCACAGATGAAGGCGAGTTGGGTTTTGTGCTTTCGCCGAACATAGATCAACTCGCTAACGAGGGGGTGATGTTTACCAACGCCTATAACAATTCTCCCACATGTGGACCATCAAGAACGTCTATGCATACTGGTCGGTATCCGTTTAGAAATGGAAAGTACGCATGGGAGCATACCCACCAAGAAGCGGACTTTGTGCGCCCCGCAGTTTCCCAGCAGCTTCGAAGCGCGGGCTACAGTACGGCTATTATAGGGAAAACACATCACGGAATTAGTGAGGCGTTAAATCAAAAGAGTCATATTTTTGATCTGGAAATTGAGTTCAACCGTGATTTGTTATTGCATGGTTTTGGCGGCTGGTACTCCAGTGGCTCTCATGGGTTAGAAGATGCAGTATTAAAGCGCAGAGATTCCTTCGAAAAGGTTTTTTACCCTGATGGTCAAAGCAAGGAATTCGTTTTATCCAAAAAAGATCGACAGTTAAATGAACAAGAACAGTCGATAAAGCAAGGCGTAGAGCAAGAGTTTGACGTTTTACGCGCATACACTCGTATCAATACTGGTTTAATACTCGGTGGGGTTAACCCCCAACCGGCGGGTAAAACCGTGGATGGCTATATTGTTAAAGAGTTTGAGAATTATTTAAGCAACAGTGGTAAGCAGTACCAGAGTTTCTCGGGGCGTCAGGTTAGTGGCCCAGATAAAAACAAGCCGACCTTTGTTAATCTTGGTTTTCACCTACCCCACACGCCTGTCTTACCGCCGAAATCGTTCCGTGATCAGTTTAAAGATCGCGATTACACACTACCTAAGTTTGACACCCAAGAGCTAGGCACGTTTACCACTCAACAATTACAGATTTATAATGAAGCGAAGTCCGACGGCATGACCAAGGAAGACCAATTGCAGGCTATTCGTGATTACTACGCATTTACTGCATACGGCGATGCCCTTATCGGGGAAGCGGTTGACGCTTTCAAAGCCCATTCAGCTAAGCAAGGTCGTGAATATGTTATCGTGCTAACTGTTGGTGATCACGGCTGGCACCTTGGGCAACAAGGTATCATGGGTAAATTTGGCTCTTGGCAAGCATCATTAAACGGCGCAGCTATTGTTGTTTCGTCAGATAAGAAAACATACCCACCAGGTAAAATCGTCACAGATCTTGTTGAATACGTAGATTTTGCGCCGACTCTGATGGAAGCAGCCCAAATCAATACGCAAGAAGCGCAATATGAGTACTTAGATGGCGTTGACTTAGCCAAAGTTGCCAATGGTGAAACGCCCGAGCGAGACTATATTCTCGGTGAAATGAATCTAGTCTGTGGTTATCGAGCTTATCTGCGCACGGACGATTTCGCGTTTTCCATGCGTACTCGGGATAAACGTACCACAGCGCGCGTGCCAGATTTAAACGAAGACATAACCTGGGCACTGACGACAAGCCCATTAAATGCGGAAATGGCGTTATATGATTTGCGCGTTGATCCAAAAGAGAGAAAAAACGTTGCTTACACGGTGGAGTATATCGCGTTAGCGGAATGGTTCCGTAGCAAGCTAGGAAATATCGTATTAGGTGACGGCCGAGTGGAAATGGATTGGTCGACAAAAAATGCCTACAACGTGAGCCAATTTGCCTCAGGGGCCGATGATAAAAAAATCGACATCCCAGCCAACATCATTCCAAAAGACGGTGTGAGTGACCCTCAACGCTTTAACTTATAGCATCTGCCCTTTGCTGGGCAGGCTCCCTGCTCAGCGTACCAAGGTTCTCGCCCCCCAAGCGACAAAATTATTACGAAAATGTTAAATGAAGCATATTTACAGCACCTCATTAGCCCACGTAGCAGCTGAGCCGAATGGAATAAACCCACTCTTAACTGGCCATATATTCCAAATAAAAACATGCCTAGATGAATAAATTTTTATAAAAATTGCGCATTTCAAAAGACCAGAATTATCTGGCTGCATCTCGCGCGCTCTCTTGCAGCGCTATCTGTAGCAGCATTTGTCGTCAAATAAATTAACCACACACGCTTAAGTTCATTAACATTTATTTAATATTTTGTTGACAATTAACATTAAACCTACGAACATATTTATCGTTGACAATTTATTTACAATTAAGCTGGTGGAACATCACATGAAAGCCAATAGACTCAGTAAAATCGCTATCGCCGTTGCTACAGGGTTGTTATGCAGCACCGTTAATGCTCAAGAAACAGAGCAAGAACCTCAGGCTGTTGAGGTCATTCAAGTAAAAGGTATCCGTGGTTCGTTAACCTCTGCGATGGATATAAAGCGTGATGCTTCGGGCGTCGTTGACGCCATATCTGCTGAAGACATCGGAAAATTCCCCGATACAAACCTAGCTGAATCACTGCAACGTGTGACGGGTGTTTCCATCGACCGAACCAACAATGAAGGTAACCAAGTGACTGTGCGGGGTTTCGGGCCAAGCTTTAACCTAGTCACCTTAAACAACCGCCAAATGCCAAACTCTTCTGCGCTTGCAGGTGCCGGTATATCCCGTAGTTTTAACTTCCGTGAAATTGCCGCCGAGAGTGTCTCCGGTGTCGAGGTATATAAAACAGGGCGAGCCAACGTCAGCTCTGGCGGGATCGGTGCCACGATCAATATTAAAACAGCCCGTCCCTTTGAAATGGAAGAGTTTGTTGCCGCTTGGAGTGCAAAAGGCGTAATGGACACCAGTGTGACAATAGGTGACGACATTACCCCTGAAGTAGCTGGGATGATCAGCAAAACCTTTAACGATAGAAAATTCGGTGTGCTTGCATCAGTTTCTTATTCAGAGCGTGACAGCCATATAGACCGAATTGGCACCCAAGGCTGGGGCCGTGGCTACCCAGGGCAAGCTAACCCTGACACCAGTGCTATTGATGCAGATAAAAACCCAACACTGGCAACGTGGCGAACACCTACCGTAGATTTAGACGATGCGAATTACAGTCGTGACCGTTTGAACGGCCAGCTTGTGCTGCAATTTGCCCCCACTGACACACTGACTGCGACGCTGGATTATGTTATTTCACGCTTAGAAGAAAACGGCAAAATGAACCGAATGAGCTTTTGGTTCGATAATGTTGAAGAGGGTGCAGCTGATGTCAATGGTACTATTATTAACCCTAGTAGAAGCAACGACGAACTGAACTTCTGGGCTTGGGAATATAACTTTGAAACAGAAAATGACTCCATCGGTGCTAATTTTGAATGGCAAGCAACAGATGCACTTAATTTCACCTTGGACTTACATGACTCTACATCTCATGCCAACCCGGGGGCGCTTCCTGCCGAGCGTTTAGCAAACTTAAAAAATCCATTTGGTTCATTAGCTCCGGTGCATATCAGTGCTGATTTTAGCGGCGATACCCCTACCGCCTTCTATGATGACAGTGCACTTGAAGGCGGTGCGTATGCCCCCGAAAATATCGAGGGCGACTTATATCAAGAACGTGGCTATGAAATCGAAAACAACATTCAGCAGATTCAATTTAGTGGTGAATGGAAAAACATGAGTGACGGTGCGCTTGATAGCGTACACTTTGGATTCGCGCATACTAAGTATGACGTAGACACAGGAAATATTTACAGCGCTAACTTTGCTCTTGGAAATGGAGCGCTGAACACCGATGACCTAGCATTTGAATTGCAGCCTGGTGGCGTGGGTTACGAGTACTTACCCGTCTATAGCGCCAATCAGTTTCTTGATTTAGTCAAAGAGCAAGGCCTGTATAACGAAGCTGATATTCAAAAGAACGGTATCTCAGAAGAAACCACAGCAGCGTTTGCATCGTTCGACTTTATAACCGAGTTTAATGATATGCCGGTCAACGCCAACTTTGGTCTTCGCTACGAAGAAACCGATGTTGAATCCTACTCGGTTCTACGACCCGTTATCGGCTTTAACTGGATAACGCCGATTCAGTTATCACAAATTCTTGCCGACGAAGAAGTATCAGAAACGTTAGAGGGCGCTTACGAGCATTTCTTACCGAATCTTGATATAAGTTTGGGGATCACTGACGAATTAACAGCAAGATTCTCTTACAGTGTCACTGTGGCTCGCAGCAGTATCGGGGCTATGTTCCCATCGACCAGTATTGACCTACACCGCTCTGGCGGTCCGTTTCGCGCCTCACAGGGCAACCCAAACCTGTTGCCTTATGAATCGGAAAACTTTGATCTATCTTTAGAATACTATTATGACGAAGGTAGCTATGTGTCAGTCGGCCATTTCCGTAAACAAGTGGATAACTTTATCGCCACAGGGCAAACAGAGAGCGAAATAATTAGCCCTGCTGGTCCGCTTACCGACCCAAGCGTTAACCCGCGAGGAAATTGCCCTGAAGGCTCAGATCAAAATCCAGTTGATGCGTGCGTTTCCATCGCCAGTGATCCAGTGATCATTTGGGAAATCACTTCACCGCAAAACCTCAATGAAACACGAGTATATGGCTGGGAGTTTAATGTACAGCATCTATTCGGTGACACAGGTTTTGGCGGCGTGGTGAACTACACTATGGTAAATAGTGAAGACGAATATGATATTTACTCCCTTGAGAATGATTTTGCCCTATCTGGGTTAAGTGATTCAGCTAACCTAGTGGTGTTTTGCGAGCAAGATGACTATCAAGTTCGCGCTGCATACAATTGGCGGGATGACTTCCTGTTAACTGGCGGCTTGGAACCCACTTTTACCGAAGCCTACAGTCAGCTTGATATTTCCGCTAGCTACGACATAAATGATCGGTTATCGGTGTTCTTTGAAGGGATCAACGTAACAGATGAAAGTACCCGTCGCCATGGCCGCTTTAGTAACCAGCTGATTGATTATGAAGTATATGGCCCCCGTTATAACCTAGGTGTACGCGGTAAGTTTTAAGCCTATATGCCAGCCTGATGTTCAGGCTGGCACGCTTTTGCAACGACCCCAATAGCCAGACCAACACAAATAAAAAACGGTATAGGCATTTAGGGTGTAAGGAATCGAATTAAACGCCTAAGAATCAATCATTAAGCACTATCAAGAGACTCATGTTAATTGTGGACTTACAGACAATTGCAAACCAACGAACTCACTCGCCACCTGGCTTACTCATTCATTATGCAAGTAGAAATTAACGGCTTATCCCACCAACTATCTTAGAAATATGCTGAATAAATCCCCTATACAGTAAACACGTTATCGTGCTAAAAATGAACAGCCAAGAACCAAAACACCCCAACTAGCGAGCAATATTCTGCGCACTAAAGCACTGATAAACAGCTGAATGTCACCATGGGGCAAGTGAGTTATTCAGGGTGTTCTGTACAATAAGGGGGATTGAAAATGTCGTATAAAGTGAATTTTTTCGCAAGACCGGTCAATTCAGATCAAAAATTACCTTGGGAAAGCTTACTGATAGAGTTTTCCTTGGGTGTGATATGCACTGTCATGGCAATCTACGGCTGGAATACAGGTATGGCGCTAATGGCGTATCCTGCTGGTGCAGTCGCTGTTTTATCCTTTGGGGTATTGGCATATTCATTATTTGGCTTTTTTCGAGATAAAATGCGCACACGCCAAAAGCGTATTTGACCCGCCAGCCTAACGCTCGCAATCTATACAGTGTGCGGCTCGAAAATCTCTAGGGTGTATATTTATGCGATACGTAGATGCGGACAGATGCGGATAGATGTGGATATACAGATACGAATAAATAGACACCCAACATCAAAATGGCGTCATAATTCTCTGTGACTTCATAACGCTCCTCACCAGAAGAGTTGCGGTACTTTTGCTGCGAATGATTGGATTTTACTGGAATATTGAGTGTTGAAAAATTGAGCCTGTAATTAATTTTGTGTAACTGTCTATCACAACATACTCTAGCT